>Ga0315284_10000808_pt1 | contig 42928 bp, 37 predicted proteins | sample YL17G09_16_MG_FD_203696 | JGI IMG/M metagenome (GOLD analysis project Ga0315284, IMG submission 203696) | Sediment microbial communities from Yellowstone Lake, YNP, Wyoming, USA - YL17G09_16 | ecosystem: Environmental > Aquatic > Freshwater > Lake > Sediment | place: USA: Wyoming | collected...
GGCTGGGGCGAAAACGGCGTCTTCAATTTCGAAAACGGCTGCTACGCCAAGTGCATCAGCCTTGACCCGGTGAAGGAGGCGCAGATATTCAACGCCATCCGCCGCGGCGCAATCGTCGAAAACGCGATGATGTACCCCGACGGCGAGTTCGACTTCTTCGACAAACGCCTCACGGAAAACTCGCGCGCGTCGTTCCTCCTCGAAGCAATCGGCAACATAAAGCCCTCCGCGGTCGGCGGCCACCCCAAGAAAATAATCTTCCTCACCGCCGACGCGAACGGCGTAATCCCGCCGGTGGCGCAACTGACGCGCGAGCAGGCGATGCTCCAGTTCATGATGGGCTACACGAGCAAACTCGCCGGCACGGAGCGCGGCATCATCGAGCCGCAGAGCACGTTCAGCGCGTTTTTCGGCGCGCCTTTCATGCCGCTCAAGCCCGATGTTTACGCCGGACTGCTCGGACAATACATGGACCGCTATGGCGCGCAAGTTTTCCTCGTGAATACCGGCTGGTCCGGCGGGCCTTACGGCGTGGGCAAGAGAATGGACTTGGACCTCACGCGCCGCATTGTTACTGCGGTGCTCACGGGCGAACTCGACAACGTCGAGTACCGCGAGGACAGGCGTTTCCATTTCCAGACACCGCTGACATGCCCCGGCGTTGACGCGAAGATGCTCGACCCGAAATCCACCTGGCCCGACGCGGCAAAGTACGACCCGCAGGCGGACAAACTCGCCGGCGAGTTCAAAAAATCCTTCGAGAAGAAATATCTCGGCCGCGTCTCCGACGCCGTTGCCGCCGCCTGCCCCGGCAGGTAGATAGCGCCATACAGGGGCGCTGCAAAACAAACAGCGCAAGAATTTCCTTATTACAGCATCTAACAAATTGGAGGAAGCGATGTCACCGATAGGCAAAATTAAAAGAGGCGAATTCCCGCGAACCTTTGTCCCGAAAAAAGCGGACCTCGGCGACTGGGCGCAAATCGAGCCGCTCTTCGTCAGGCTTCTTGAGGAAGAACCGAAGACCGCGAAAGATTTGGAGGCGTGGCTGCTTAAGGGCAGCGAACTCGGCGCGTGCATCGACGAGGAAGGCTCGATTCGCTACGTCAAGATGACCTGCCACACCGACGACCCGGAAGCCGAAAAGGCGTACCTGCATTTCATACAGGAAATCGCGCCCAAGTGCCAGCCTTACGGCGACAAACTCAACCGCAAGTTCATCAACCACCCGCAAAGCAAGGCGCTCGCGAAGGGAAAATATTTCGTCTTCGACCGCAACACGCGCAAGGCCGTCGAGATGTACCGCGACGAAAACATCCCGCTCTTCGTGGAACTCGCCAAACTCGGCCAGCAGTACCAGAAGACCGTCGGCGCGATGACCGTGCAGTTTAAAGGGAAGGAGCGCACGCTCCAGCAGATGAGCGTCTATCTTGAGAAGAACGACCGCGCCCTGCGCGAGAAGGCGTGGACGCTCATCACCAACCGCCGCCTGCAGGACAAGGAGACGCTGGAAAATTATTTCGACGAGATGCTCAAACTCCGCCGCAAGGTCGCCGCAAACGCGGGCTACAAGAATTTCCGCGATTTCACCTTCGACGCGATGATGCGCTTCGAGTACGCGCCGAAGGACTGCGAAAAATTCCACGACGCCGTGGAAAAACTCATCGTGCCCGCCGTCCGCAAAATCCAGCGGAAGCGGAAGAAAACGATGAAAATCGATTCGCTCCGCCCGTGGGACGTCGTGGTGGATCCGCTGGGCCGCCCGCCGCTCAAGCCGTTTGAAAAGTCCGAGCAGTTGAGCAAAGGCTGCCGGAAAATATTCGCCGCCGTCGGGCCGGAACTCGGCAAGCGGTTCCAGGCGATGATAGACAACGAGCTGCTCGACCTCGACAGCCGCAAAGGCAAGGCCCCCGGCGGCTACCAGATGACGCTGCAGGAGGCGCGCGTCCCGTTCATCTTCATGAACGCCGTCGGCGTGGACGGGGACGTCTGGACGCTCCTGCACGAAGGCGGCCACGCATTCCACACGTATGAATTTCGCAGGGAGCCGTTGGTTGACTACCGCGGTTCGCCGATGGAATTCGCCGAGGTCGCCTCGATGAGCATGGAACTCCTCGGCATGCCGTACATCAATGAATTCTACTCCGAGGAAGACGCGAAGCGCGCCGCCACGCAGCACCTTGAGGGAATAGTCGGCCTCCTGCCGTGGATCGCGACGATTGACGCTTTCCAGCACTGGCTCTATCTCAATCCCGACCACACCCGCGAGGAGCGCAGGAAATTCTGGCTGTCGCTCATGGACCGCTTCGGCGGAATCGTGGACTGGACCGGCTTCGAGGAACAGCGGGCATACGGCTGGCACCGGCAGTTGCACATCTTCCTGCACCCGCTTTATTATATCGAGTACGGCATCGCGCAACTCGGCGCGCTGCAGGTGTGGCTCCGCGCGAAGAAGGACCGCCGCGCCGCGATAAAGGATTACCTCAAGGCGCTCTCGCTCGGCGCGTCCACGACTCTGCCGAAACTCTTCGAGGCGGCGGGAATCCGCTTCGACTTCAGCCGCGACACCATCGAGCCTCTTGCGGAGGCGGTCTTACAGGAGATGGGCGCAACAAGGTCAAAGGTCAAATGCGCCAGAGGCGCATAAAGGTCAAAGAAGTAGGGAACAGGGGTGGAAGTCGAGCCATGAAGATCGCCACATTCAACGCGAACTCAATCCGGGCGCGCCTACCGATCATCATCGACTGGCTCAAGAAAAACTCGCCCGATGTCCTGTGCATCCAGGAGACGAAGGTACAGGACGACGAGTTTCCCGTTTCCGCCTTCACGGACATCGGCTACCACGCGGCCTTCCGCGGGCAGAAATCATACAACGGCGTCGCGATAATCAGCCGCAAGCCGCCGGAGCAGGTCTGGTACGGCCTTGACGACGGCGGCCCGCCCGACGACGCGCGCCTGATACGCGCCGTCTGCGACGACATCCCCATCGTCAACACTTACGTCCCGCAGGGCACGGCGATTGATTCGCCGAACTACGCCTACAAGATAGAATGGTTCGGCCGGCTGCGGAATTTTTTCGACCGCCACTACTCGCCGAAAAAACCGCTGGTGTGGACCGGCGACCTGAACGTCGCCTGCGAGCCGATTGACGTGTACAGTCCGGAAGGCGTGGAAAACCACGTCTGCTTCCACGAGGCCGCGCGGAAGGCCGTCGGCAAGGTCATAGCGTGGGGCTTCGTCGATACTTTCCGCAAGTATTGCCATGAGACCGGCCAGTACACGTATTACGATTACCGCGACAGGAACGCCGTGAGCAGGGGAATCGGCTGGAGGCTGGACTACATCTTCGCCACGAAGCCGCTCGCGGACAAATGCAAGTCCTCTTACATCGACGTGGAGGCGCGCCTGCTCGACAAACCGTCCGACCACGTCTCCATGGTCTCGGAATTCAAGACCGGCAAGGCAAAACGACGATAAATGCTTGAAGCCTGACCTGTCGGACATGTCTGACAAGTCAGACGAGGTTCGTTCATGATCACGGGGAGTGACGCAAATGCCTGACAGAGAATACACGCCGCACCAGAAGCGGATAATCAAGAACTACTACGACAACCTCGACGACATCTCAACCCAGAAACTCGGCGAACTCATCGCGGAAATCTATCTCGCCGACACGGAGAAGAAAAAGGACTCGCTCTGGAAGCGCGTCGAGGCCGCCCTGAAGCACCTCAAGGTCCATCCCAAGACAATCGAGTTCATCATCCGCGACCGCGACCTGGAGACGCTCTCCGAAATCGCCTCCGAACTCTTTTAGTTCCAGTCCGGTTTCACTCCGGTTAAAAAATTTCAGGCGGCGGGAATTTTTCACTTGACAACGCACAGTTTATGGTGTATACTATACACACTGTACGGTGGAAGCAAATGGGAGAATTTTTTCTCTGTGTCTCCCGTGCGCTCAGTGGCGAGAGGGAAAAACGGTTTTATGTGTCGCAAAGTGTCGCATAATTTGGGCCGTTTATGACGTAACTCTATATGCCGTATGAATTGGCTTATGCGTACGCCCTGGGCGAAAATGGCCGATTTTGCGACACAGAAGGCCGATTTTGCGAACAAAACGGGGCCAAAACCCCATTTTTAGGTGCAATTTGGCGCAAAATGCGCTACATCTGGATGGCTGGTTTAACTGGATTCCGGATTCCAGATTCAGGATTCAAGATTCCAGATTGTCAGATTGCCAGGTGTCCAGATGTCCAGGCGTTGCGTGATTGGGGGCGCTTTTTATAGCACATACCAGCATGTCGCGGGTTCGGGTGGACTGCAACGAGGTATGAATCATGAGTAAGCCAATAATTGAAATTCTGTCCATCGGCGCGGAACTTATTGAGGGGCGCACGGTGGATACGAACGCGTCCGAGATTGTCGCGGCCCTGAACGGAATCGGGCTGTCCGCAACGGCGTTTCACGCCGTCGGCGACGACGTGGCCGAGATTACAGAGGTGCTGGGCGACATCCTGAAGCGCGCGGACTTGTGCATCTGCACGGGAGGGCTTGGGCCGACCCTGGATGATCTTACGCGGGAGGCCGTGGCGCGCGCGTGCGGCAAGGAACTGCGGTTCGACGAGGGCCTCCTCAATGCAATCCGCGAGTACTTCATAAAGTCGGGCCGCGAGATGCCGGAGAGCAACCGGCGGCAGGCCATGCTCCCCGAAGGGGCAAAGGCAATGCCCAACAACCGCGGCACCGCGCCGGGCTTCCATGTAGAGTGCGACGGAACGCTGATTATCTGTCTTCCCGGAGTCCCGACGGAGATGCGCTGGATGCTGCGCGAAAGCGTCCTGCCTGTACTGCAGAAGCATTTCAAAATGGAGCGGCATGTAAGGACGAGGACGCTGAGGCTGTTCGGCATATCGGAGTCCGCGCTGGCCGACGCGCTGGGCGACATAATGGCGCGCGGGAAAAATCCGACGGTGGGCACGAACGCCTCCAAAGGGGCAATCGGCGTCAACATCCGGGCGGAGGCGCAAACGCCTGAGCGGGCGGAAGAGTTGCTGGCGGAAGCGGAGAAACGCATCAGAAAACTCGTGGGGAAATACATATTCGGCGAAGGCAGGATGGAGATGGAGGAGGCGGTGGCGCAACTTCTGGAGAAACACAATCTCACCATCGCAACCGCGGAGTCGTGCACCGGCGGGTTGCTCGGCGCGATGCTGACCAACGTGCCCGGAATATCGAAGTATTATATGGAGGGAGTAATCTGTTACAGCAACGAGGCGAAGACGCGGCTTGCGGGCGTGCCGGCGGAGTTGATACGCGCGAAGGGCGCTGTCAGCGACGGAGTTGCGCGCGCGCTTGCCGAGGGCGTGCGAAAGGCGGCGGGCACATATATAGGTATAGGGATTACGGGCATTGCCGGTCCCGCGGGCGGAACGCCTGAAAAGCCGGTGGGCCTTGTTTACATCGCGGTGGCTGATGAACGCGGGACGGAATCGAGGGAGTTCAGGTTTGCGGGCGACAGGCAGATGGTAAGGCTGCGCGCCGCCTTGACGGCGTTGAACATGACGCGGCTGAGAATCCTGGAGCGCGGAGCGTGATTGGCTGTCGTTGTTGCAAGTTCAATGTCAATATATAGTTACGTAAATAGCGGCGATGGCCTGCCAAGATTTTCCACGGCCGGAAGCACCGGCCTTTGCTGTTGGCGGTTTCCTTGATGCCATTCCACAAAACATAGTTATGAAGCAGAATTTTGTCCCGGCGCGAAAATTGGCGCGAAAATTGCTCAAAAAATCCTTACTTTTTGGCGAAATTACTCTTGGAGCGACACCGATCCAGCCGCGAACGGGCTGGCGCGTTGTTCTGTTCCCGTAACAGAAAGAATCGACCATGCCAATACAATTCAGAAAATTGCACGAAACGGCCACACTCAAAGCGGGCGCTACCATGCCGCATGCGTTCAACTATAAGGCCGCCTTCATCATCTTCGCCTTCTGCATCGTCGGCTTCGGCATACTGGCTTACGGCTTGGTGTCACTGCTCAAGATGAACCGTCTGAGCACAACATACGCGGTGGCCGTCTCATCCAACGAAATGGACATCCACGCCCAAACTCAGGCTCTCATAACGAAAATGCACGTCTCCTACGGCGACACCGTGAAGGAAGGCGACATACTGTTTGAAGTCGAGCCTCTCGCCACCACGGCCGACCAGGCCATGATCGGCAAGGCCAAGGCCGAACTTGCGCTGCAGGAAAGGACTCTTGACCTCCTCAGGAGCGGCGCGGACGTCGGCATCGCCACGCTCAACGACGTGCCTCGCCGCTATGCCGCCGCGCAAGCCGCGCTGGAACTAGCCCAGGCGGACCTAGCGGCGGAAAAGCAGAACCTCAAAAGCATCACCGAAAACGTCGCCGCCCAGACCAGCGGCAAGCAGCGTGAACTCGAAGAAGTAACCCTCCGCCGCGACCAGGCCAAAGCCGCCTACGACATCGCGGCAGAGAACTTCAAGAATGCCGACTCATATTTCAACACCGACCACATCATCACATACGACAAGTTCAAGGGCGCGCAGGACGACCTTGCCAAGCGCAAACTTGATCTCGACGCCGCCAACAAAATCGCCGCCCAAGTCAAGCAGGCCGTAGATGACATCCAGCGCGAGGGCGCGGCCAGAATTGACGCCCAGAAGAGCGTCGTGGAAAAGGGAAACGCTGTAGTGGCCGTGCGCGAAAAGGAACTCGCCGCCGTCACGGGCGAATATGAAAGCCTCGCGGAAGGCGGCGCATCCGAGCAGCCGGACCCGAAGGAAGCGGAAAAGGCCCGAGCGGAAGCCGCTGGGAAAGGCCGCGGATTCATGATAAAAGTCCAAGAGGCGAAAGTTGACGCCGCGCGCGCCGCATACGACGAAATCCAGCGCACAAAAGGCATCCGCGAGTACCGCGCCCCCTTCAGCGGAAAGGTCGGCTGGATACAAGCGCGCGAAGGCGACACAGTCAGCCCGAATGATTTCGTCATGAAACTCTTCCGCGCCGAAGGCATGGAAGTCCAAGCCCGCTTCCCGCAGGACAGCGCGGGCAAAATTGCCAAAGGACAGGAAGTTGACGTGAAACTCCACGCCGAGAACGGTTATGTGCACATCAAAGGCAGGGTCGAGGCCATCACCAACCAGTTCTACACCCTGCCTCCTCAGGACAGGGAGCGCGTGCGCGTCGAAAATCCCGCCGTGGAAATGAACCTCGTGATAGTAAGGATTTCCCTCGAAGGCAAGGAAAAGGAAATCCTCTATCCGGGCGATCCGGTAACCGTCACCATCTACACAAACAAGTAGACCATGTTGTTCGTCGCGACGGCCAAAATCCGCGCCGCTAACGCGCGGGGTTTTTCGCGGCCCTCAAGCCTATTTCCGCGGCGGGAACGGCCGTCCCAGGATCGCGCTCAAGTTTTTTGAAATCTCCTCGCTCCTCATCAGCGGCGGGAGAGGCCCGGCCGTGGACATGGCAAACGTGACGCTGTTCTTGTGATTCAGCCCGCCGTGAGTGCTGGCGATTTTCACCACAAGGTTGTACCCCGGCGAACCGCCGTACCATTTGTCCTCAAGGCTCACAACTACGTCCGGCACATTCTCGACAAGCGCGTAAAACGCGCGCCACAGGCGGCGGAGCGGGTCGGGGTACACGTGAGTCGCCGTCGCTTCGAGCAGCGCCCTGTCGTCGATGAAGCCGTTCTCGTCAACCTTGCCGGCCGCCTTCAGGCCCGCGATGATGTCGTTCAACTGCAGCGGATCACCGCCTTCCGGCTCATATTTGAACCTTCCGCTGCTCTCGCTTACAACCGCGCTTCCATTTTTCGAGTTTATGAAAACCTTGCCATCAGCGTGGTATGCGGCAAGTTCCACGCCGTCTATCTTTGCGAGGTCCGCGGCAAGTCCGGGCGCGTCATGCGTGTAAAATGCGGCGTATGTGACTATGCCGAACTCAATCTGCACAAAATCTTTCTTGTCTCTCAAATGCCGCGCCGGATGCCACCCTTTTTTCTCAAGGAGGCGCGACATGTCGAGCCGTTCCTCTTTGGTGTACGTGTGGCCGTGGTCGGCGAACATCGTGAACTTCACCATGCCGCGGCTCTCCCACGTAATCTGGTTCACCATGCGCTCCACCATTTCCAGGCAGCGCACGTGGCCTTCCTTGCCGTTGAGCGTGCCCATCCCCGCGCTCCCGACGAAATAGGCAAGCACGTCCTGCCTGTCGCGGCGGTCAAACGCGGCCTTTGCGCCGTGAATCTCGTGTTTGAAGACCTGCCACGGCGAGAAGTACGCGGCGGTGTCCATGATTGTCCATGTGCGATAAGTGAGGAGCGAGTCCGCGGGCGCGTTCTTCGCGCGCAGGTAATCCCATGCGCCGTTGGTCGTGCCGCCGTCGCGGCGGTCATAGTAAGAGGCCTCCATCGCTGGACAGGGAATATAACCGAGCGCGTCTTCAATGGCCAGGTCCGTCATGGCCGGGAACGGAGCAACCACGCGGCTCGGCGGGTAGAACATCCGCAGGCGCCCCGCGTCGTAAAATTCCTTCACCACATCGTAAGGAACGCCGTCGAGGATTATCACGAAATGGCGGCAGCGCTCCACCGGCTGCGAGGCGAGGTTCACAAACGAATCCGGCTGGCCGTCGTCGCTGTAGTCGTAGGCTATTACCGTCACGCGGCCGTTTGCGTCGCTGTAAGTGAAGTAGTCCGCCTTGCCGTTGCCGTTGGTGTCATAAGCGGCCTCCTTCCCGCGCGCGGTGTCGCTCTGCGACAAAGGCGCGGACGGAAACTTTATCCCGCAGGCGCATCCCGCCGCGGCGAGCGCGACCAAGAGAACCGCAAGAAGTCTGACTCTATTCATCGTCGGTCTTCCTCCGATAAAGTTGATGTGAGCCGCGAAATATACACCCTGCGCGCGGCGCGGTCAAGCAAAGCCCGCCCGACGACATGCTCTTATGTGCATCTGATTTCGCCGCCATCCTGCGGGGCCGAAGGAACGCGGAACGCGCGAAGACTGATTTTGATGAATTCGTTTTCTTCCGGATTGGGAGGGTCGATATTCTTCCGTGGGGGCATGGACGAATTTTGTCAAATGACAATTTTCAAAAAAAAGAAAATTTCTTAAGAATTTCCGTTTGTTCTTCCGATAAGGGTTCGGTGTAAGGACAAATCGGAGCATACATATCGCAAAAGCCTCCGGCAATTCAAGGGAATTGCGGCCTGTGAGGCGCTCAACTCGCAAATCCAACCGCATATCCGATCATCGCCGTCGGCGGCAATTCAGTTATCCGGCCGCGGGTTTACAAGAAAGCGGAACGGGAGCGCAAGTTTTTTTTGCAAGGGGCACTTCCGATTTTCTTCCGGCCCGCGCCAAAGCCCATAACAATAGGGGAGCAACATGTTCTTCAAAAAGGACAGGAACATCATCGGGCTGGACATCGGTTCGCGCGACATCAAGGCGGTCGAACTGGAGAACTGCGGCGGCAATTACAGGGTCACGCAGTTAGCCTGCAAGACTTTGGTCGGCGACCAGTCAAAGGTTGACGCGCTGCGGCAGGTGATGCGCGAGACGGCTTTCCACACCAACAGGGTGGTTACCGCCGTCAGCGGCAGGTCTGTCATCGTGCGCTACATTTCCATGCAACTGATGAGCGAGGGGGACCTGAAGACGGCGATTCATTACGAAGCGGACAAGTACATTCCTTTCGGCCTTGACGAAGTCGTCATCGACTGCGCGAGGCTGCCCATCGAGAACGAACCGCATGCCGCGCCCAACGAGATGAAGATACTGCTGGTGGCGGTGAAGCGGCAGGTGGTGGAGGAGCAGGTCGCGATGCTGAGGGAGGCCGGCCTTGAGCCGGTCATCGTTGACGTTGATTCGTTTGCGCTGGGCAACGCCTTTGAACTCGCGAGCGCGCTTGATCCAAGGGTGGAGGAGCCGAAGGTCGTGGGGCTGGTGGACATCGGCGGCTCGAAGACGAACATCAACATCATGGTGGGCAATACGTCGTACTTCACCCGCGAGGTTTACCTCGGAGGCAATGACCTTACGAACGCGATTGCGAAGCGCCGCGGGGTGGGGCAGATAGAGGCGGAGAATCTGAAGACCGAGCCGAACGCCGCTTGGGAGGAAATCGGCGAGGACGTCGGGCTTGCGCTTGATGACCTGGGCAACGAGATACAGTTGTCCCTGGACTATTTTGAGAACCAGTTCGAGGCGGAGGTGGGGGAAGTCCTGCTGACGGGCGGGACCGCCACGATGAAGGGGCTTGAGCAGGCTCTCGGGGTGATGTTCCAGAAGCCGACGCGCATATGGAACCCTCTGGAGAGCGTGCCTGTGGGCAACAGCGCCATTCCGGTCGAGTACATACAGCGTGTCGGGCCGCAGATGGCGGTCGCGCTTGGACTGGCCTCACGCCTTAGAAAGGGGTCGAACAGATGATAGCCATAAACCTTATACCGGTTGAACTGCGAAAGGTCGACGCAACGCCGCTGCCGCGGCGGCTGACGATTTTCGGCGCGGTGGCCCTGAATGCCGTGGGGTTGGTCGTGGCGTTGACGTATTATTTCGGCACGATACCCTCCCTGCAGGCCAAGAAGGACGCGGCCCAGAGCCAGGTCTACCAGGCATCCACCATCAACAAAGTGGAGCAGAGGTACAACGAACTCATCGTCCAGAAGAGGGACTTTGAGCAGCGCCGGAAGACCATCGAGGACATTCAGAAGGCGCGCGTGCTTTGGGCGGTCAAACTGGACCAGTTGTGGGACCTCATTCCGCCGGAGATGTGGCTGAACGACGTTCGGCTTGAGGATCCCCCGAAGCAGCCAAAGTCCGGGCGCGGGCCTCAGGCGGGCGATACCGGCCCGAAGGGTCAGATTCTTGTTCTGGAAGGATATACGGCGGGCCCGGACGTAAGCAAGGTTTCGGAATTCATCAGGGCGCTTGAGGCGAAGAGCCAGAACAACCCTTATTTCTTCGACGAGTTCGAGAAGATAGGGCCGGTGCAACTGGAACTTGAGGAAGACAAGTTCGTGAACTATGAGGAAAAGGTCGCGATGAAATTCACACTGCGGCTGTATATGGTTCCGCGGCAGATTGAACTGCAGCCGGCCGAACCAGCAGGCAACGCGGCGGCCGCGCCCGCGCAGCAGTAGCGGGACCGGCAATCGGCGAGTTTTTTACCCTGCCCACGACAGGAGATATGCTTTGAAGAAGCCAAATACAAAACTGACAGAGAAGCAACTGACCATCGTCAGCGCAGCCGCTGGAGCGGTTGTGTTCGCGGCGATATGCGTCGTCATTTTTCTGGCGGTTTCCAGCGCGGGAAGCCTTGAGGCCGATGTCCGCAAACTTGAGGCTACCGCGACGGACCTTAGAATGAAGGAACGCGCCCTGCCCAAACTCCAAAAGGAGATAGAGTCGCTACAGGTGGATGTCGCCAAGAGCGTCCAGGTGCTGCCGAACGAACAGGAGATCGCCGACCTTATCAAGAACCTCAGCAACATAGTCAACAAGACGGACCAGGACGGCGTGACCATCAAGATCAGGACCTTCGAGCCTGAGCAGGACACCAATCTCCCCGGAATGGCGGCTGATACCAACTCGGACCAGCGTTTCACCGTCCACCCGTACATCGTTGAGGCCCAAGGCAATTACTACCACCTGGGCAAATTCATCAATCTCCTTGAGAACCACATCCGGTTCATAAAGGTGCAAACCTACGAGATGGCGAACTCCAAGGATGAGAAACTGTGGGGCAAGCCCGAAAAAGAAATAAAAATGAAGATAGTAACCTACACGTACAACCCCAGCAAGGGCGAAACGGTCATCCCGCACGAAAAGGCGCCGCCGCTGGATTTTGGCGCGGATTCCGGAGACAAGTTCGTCTTCGAGTCGCGCAATCGCCGCGACCCGTTCAAGATACCGCTGGCGGTCAACGCGGGGCACCAGTCCTCTACGACGGTGCTTACAAAAGAGAAGCAGATGGACGTCGTAACGCAGGCGGAGCGGCTCTACAGCGACCTGACGGCCTGCATCGAAAGCAAGCGGATTGACGACGCCGTAAAGGATTTCATCGAACTGGAGAACGTATACAAGGCTAACATCGCCGGCTTTACCGTGCCGGACTATTACAGCCGTATTCAGCGGATATACGCCGACGCCAGGGAGCAGGTGAAGACCATCCAGGGCGTTATGGGCAAGCAGGCCGTCGCCCGCGCCGAAAGCCTGCTCGAAGACATGAAGAAGGCATTCAGCGCCGGCGACTATCAGGCGGTGAGCCAAATCAGGGAGCAGATAGAAAGGACCCTGCCGGCGAAATTGGACGACGAAGAACTCGCGAAGAAGGCAACGGCATACAAGGCCCAGGCGAGTGAACTGGTCAAGCGAAGCGGCATTCGCATTGAGTTCTTCAAGGCCGACATCTGGGTAACCGGCACTTCCCGAATGGCCATCAGATGCACAGTGATGTTCAATGGGAACATCTACGGCGAAGAAGGCCAGGAGGTAACGATTGGCGGCGTGAAGTTCCTTGTCAAGAACATCGACCCCGACGCGTGCATCGTGAAGATAGTTTACAAGGGCGAGGAGATAGAACTCAAGCAGGGCGAGCGGCACAAGAGTTCCGCTCCGTCCCAGCCAGGGGCGTGGGCGTCGCCCGCGCCAAATCCAAGCGCCGACACGGCCCCGCCGCAAGCGCCGGCGGATGCCCAGCCCAATGGCGGGGCGAATACGGCTCCGACCGATACGCCGGGGCCTGCCCCGGTCAATGGCTGAGCCGGCAATTTCCGCAGCGCAGTATCTTTGAAACCAACAAAGGATTCGCCCCTTTTCAGATGAAGGCGAAACCGGGAACCGGCCCGACCGACGAATATGCTCTCGAGACAAAGAGTCTTGATTGCGCGGGCCAAGACAAGTTTTTTTCGTAAGGAGGCAGCAATGCTTACCAGTTCAAACAGAACGGCGATTACGATGGTCGTTGTAATCGTGCTGGCCATGTTTCTGTTCACCGTAACCTCCAAGGCCGCAACCGTCCAGCAGAAACTGGAAGGGCTCAAGACCAAGGAGTACAAGGAATTCAAGTGCGACTATGTCCAGAAGCCCTTCGGGGACATAGCGGTTGAATTCCAGAAATACAGCGGCCTCAACATCCTGCCGGGGCAATTCAGGCAAACCCCGGTCACCTTAAACATCCAGGCGCCGATAGCATGGCAGGACGCCTTTGCAATCATCCTGCAGATGATCAACGCCGACATCAGCGTCCGCAACGATAACACCATCGAGGTGGTGCCTTCGACAAAGCTCTTCATCGAAAAGGGCGACCTGCGCGCATCCATAATCCAACTCGCGCGCGGCAGCGGCAAGAACGTCATCATCGACCCGGACATTACCGGCGAGGTGAGCCTCAACCTTGAAGGCGTTTCCTTCGAGGATTCGCTCAACGCCATCGCCGAGGCCGGCGGCTACAAGGTCGTTAAAGAGACCGACAACCTTTACAGAGTCGCCTCTCCGGAAAAACTGACCAAGCAACTCGTCACAAAGCGCATTAGCCTGAAATACCTCTGGCCGAATGCGCCGTACAAGGCCGTCATGAATTCCGAGATCGCCGTCGGCCCTGATTCCAAGGAAAGATACAAAAACGATGCGCCTGAGCACCAGCCTGAGGAAACCTTCACGGTCCTCAAGGCCCTTAAGAAGATGCTCACCGTGGACCCGGCGGACCCGACCAAGACCATCGGCAACATCGCCTACCTGCCGGAGACCAATACCCTTGTCATCACCGACGTGAAGCCCAAGGTCGATGAGATCACCCAGATTCTCAAGGAAATCGACCGCCAGCCTTATCAGGTCATGGTAGACGTGAAGTTCGTCAGCACATCCAACACGGACTTCTTCGAGTTCGGCATCGATTTCGCCCACGGCCTGACGGCAACCGCCAACGGCGCTTCCACATTTATCAGGTTCCCGTTCTCGGCGGGTAGTTCCTGGTTCACGAAGAACCTGTCGGCCTTTGGACAGGGCACTGGCGGGGCCCTCGCCGGCGGCGCCGGCCTTGGCGCCGGCAGTTTCCCCGGCCTGTTTGCTGACCCCAACCAGGACGGCACGGCCGATAAACTGCCCTATACTTTCGGCACGCTTAGTTTTTCGCAACTGTCGGCCACGCTGCGCATGCTGAAAAACGACATCAACACCGAAATCACTCAGCGTCCGCAAATCCTCACCCTTAACAACAAGGAAGCCACGATATTCGTCGGCAATCAGGTGCACTTCGCCCAGACGGTCGCCGCTTCCAGCCAGCAGGGTACTTTGCAGTTTTCCATCGAGGAAGCCGCAAACTCGCCGGTGAACACCGGTTTCCAACTGCTTGTCCTGCCCCGCATCATCGAAGGCGAAGTGGATGAAAATGGAAACAAGAAGCCCGACCTCATCATGATGACCGTCATACCGGAGTCGCGCACACTTATCGGCACCACCTCCACGATACCGGGCTTCAACACGTTCGCCACCAGTAACGGCCAGGGCGGCATCATCCAGATAGACCTGCCCGAAACCGCCACATCCTCGTTGGTTACTAACATGATCCTTGAAAGCAACCAGACCGCGGTCATCGGCGGACTCATTACGGAGACCGACTCCACTTCCATCCGCCAGGTGCCGTTCCTCGGCAGAATCCCCATACTCGGCTACCTCTTCAAAAGCAAAACGCACAGCATGGTAAAGAGCAACCTGCTCATCTTCATCACGCCGAGGATTGTCTATAACGATGCGGACGTCGAAAGCATCCTCGCAAAAGAACTGCACAAGAACAGAGAACTCTATCCGACGAAGTACCCGGAAGATGCCGGCGTGCCGCGCAAGTTTGACGTCGAGGACGTTTACAACAAACTCTACGGCAAGCCCACCACATATGATTCATGGCGCGAGTTTGATGACATGCCCGCTAATAAGGGCAACGCGCCGGAACAGCCCGCAAACCAGGACACCGCGCCTGTTGAGCCGGTAACGCCGGAACCGGCCCCGGCGCCCGCTCCTGAGGCCGCGCCTGCTCCTGAGACGGCCCCGGCGCCTGAGCCGGCGCCCGCAGCGGCCGCGCCCGCTCCGGCACTTGAGCCTGCCCCGGCGGACAACAGTTTTGCCCCGCAGTTCCCGGTTGAGCCAGCGCCTCAAACGCCAAACAACGATAGCAACATGAATCAGAACAACGACAACGCAAATACCAACGATAACAACACCGCCGCTCCGGCCGAAGGCGAGGACGCTCAGCCTGAGTCCGTTCCAACCGAGGAGACGAGCGACGGCGGAGTAAATCAGCCCCTGCCCGAAGAGGAGACCAGTAAGTGAACTGAATTGGTCCTGGAAGAAGGAAAGCAAAGGTCTGACGGAGTGAAAGGAACAGAGAAAGAGAAGGTAACAGGGAGAAAAGAAAAAGGGGTACGTAGGAGGAAGTGAAGGTGCTCACGCTAACGCTTGGCGGGCGCGGGAAGGAGCCTGCGCCCCGCGAAGCGGGGGAAACAGAATCTGGCAAAAACGGCCAAACAAAAGAGAAAGAGCGGCAACGCTCGCAAAAGAAAAAAACATAAAGATAAACCATTTCCCGTTTCCCCTTTAATCTAGGTGGTGGAGGGCTTTGGCCTAACGGCCTTGGCCCTCCTAGCCTTTTATGGAATCATGAATCCTGAATCTCGAATCTTGAATCCGGAATCCTGAATCCGCCGGAGGCGGACAAGTCCTGAATCGTGAATCTTGAATCCTGAATCCGACATCCAGTTGTCCAGATGTCCAAGGCCATTCCCACTATAATACTCCCCAAAATCTGGACCACTGCTTAAGGTGGAATTGGCCTCCTGATATAATGCCAAAAACGGAGAGGTCATGCATGTAAGAAAAGCAACATTTTAGCGCCGACGCGTTGTAGCGGATTTCCGGGGAAAATGGTTGAATTATCGGGAAAAGGGCGTATAATGCTTGATTCGATATTTCAGGCTTCTACTGTGACGGCAGGGAAAAGACGGGTAAGTCTTTGTGCTTCAACAAAGATTCAAAATAAAATTTTCTAAACACGGGGATTTGAGGTTCATTTCTCATCACGACGTGATGAGGCTGTTCCAGCGCGCCCTGAGGCGGGCGGGCGTTGAGATGCGCATGACGCAGGGGTTCAACCCGCATCCGAAAATGATTTTCGCCATGCCTCTGGGGGTCGGGATAGAATCTGATTGCGAGGTTCTCTTTCTCGATACTTCGCGCTGGTACAGGGCGGCGGAATTGCGCGAGCGGCTGGAAGCCGAATTGCCTTCGGGCATGAGACCGCTGGAGGTCGAACTGGCTTCCCCGCTGGCGAGCGCCGTCCCTAGGGAGGCGGCCTATGTGGCCGAGCCTTCCGAGAGCACGGACGAGGCAAGGAAAGGCATCGAAGAGAAGATTCAGGCGTTTCTGCGCAGCGAAAAGGTGGTGGTTGAAAGAGTCCGGGAAGACAGGACTGCGCGGATTGACCTGCGGCCTTACGTCAGCGCTCTCGAGGCGACTCCCGAAGGGATAAGGCTGCGCATCAGGGTGACCCCGAAGGGCGCCGCGCGGCCTGAGGAAGTTCTGTGCGCGCTGGGGCTCGACCCGCTGGCGGCGCGGATTCGGCGCACGGAATTGTGCCTCGTCCCCTGACTGCCTTTCGCCGGCGCAAACGCGCGGAAGGGAAAGCAGGAATTAACGAATGAAGAAAATAATGTTGATCAATGTGGTCGAGCCTGAGGAACAGCGCGTGGCCATATTGAGCGATGGGGTGCTTGACGAACTTTACATCGAGCGCACCCAGAAGCAATCGTACCTGGGCAACATATACAAGGGCCGGGTAACGAACGTAGAGCCGGGGATACAGGCGGCGTTCTTGGAATTCGGCGGGGACAAGCAGGGGTTCCTGCACGTCTCCGACATTCTGCCTTCCATAACGAGGGAAGGCTCCGGCCCGGCGCCGCGAAGGCACGGCAGGCACCGTCTCATCCAGGACGTGCTCAGGCGCGGGCAGGAACTGCTTGTGCAGGTTACCCGCGACGGAGTGGAGCACAAAGGCCCGACGCTGAGCACGTTCATCAGCGTGCCGGGCAGGTACCTTGTGCTGATGCCGCACCTTCAGCGCCTCGGCGTGTCGAAGAAGATCGAGGACCCGCAACTGCGCGACGAGTTGCGTAAAATGCTGGAATCGCTCCAGCCGCCGCCGGGACTGGGCTTCATCATCCGCACGGCGGGCGTTGACAGGTCGAAGCGGGAACTCCAGAAGGACCTGCAATACCTTATGCGGCTGTGGAGCGCCATCCAGGTAAGGACAAAGCAGGCAAAAGCGCCCGCGGAAATGTACAAGGAAAGCGATCTGGTCATAAGGACGATACGCGACCTCTACAGGCCGCAAATAAGCGAAATAATAATTGACTCGCAAGAGGAGTGCAAAAAGGCAACCGAGTTTTTGCGCTCGATAATGCCGCGCGTCATGCGCCTGGTGGGGTATCACGACAGCAGCGAGCCGCTCTTTTACAAGTATCACGTTGAGGACCAGATTGAGGGCCTCTACCAGCGCAAGGTCCCGCTAAAGATCGGCGGCTCGCTCGTCATCGAGCAGACCGAGGCGATGGTCACGGTGGACGTGAACTCCGGCGGCTACAGGCGGGAGAAGGACCTCGAGGAGACCGCCTACAAGATAAACATGGAGGCCGCGCGGGAGATCGCCCGGCAGTTGCGCCTGCGCGACTTGGGCGGCGTCATCGTCATCGACTTCATCGACATGCGCTCGATGAAGTACCGCAACGACGTGGAGCGGGAGTTCCGCCTTGCGGTGAGGGATGACCGCGCGCTCAAGACCGTCCTCAGAATGTCGCGCTTTTGCCTGGTAGAGATGACGCGGCAGAAGATGCGTCCCGGCATGCACCGCGACGCCTACGAGGAATGCCCGCTGTGCCACGGCTCAGGCGCGGTGAAGACGGTCGCCAGCGTCAGCCTTGAAGTGATGCGAAAAATAAAACTCGGCCTGCGCGACCAGCAGATTACGACAATCGAGGTTACCGCCAGCCCGCAGGTCGCCTTCTACCTGCAGAACACCAAGAGGCGAGACATAGTATATATCGAGGAAAAATACGACAAGAACATCCTCATCCGCAGCGACGAAAACCTGCAGACCGAGGACGCGCGCGTGGCCTATATGACCAAGAGCGGCGAGAAAAAACTCTGACCGCCGCGCCGTGAGGCGGCGGGCGCAAGTTCCCGAAAAAAGGGAAGGCGCGAAGCCTTCCATAAGTCTTATCCAAGGAGTGTCACGTGGCAAAAGCACAGGAATACGCGGTCTTCAAAGACGGTTCCAAGCAGTACAAGGTCGCCAAGGGCGACGTCGTGGACGTTGACCTTCGCGACGCCGAACCCGGCGCGGTGATAACGTTCGACAACGTAATGCTTCTGCGCACCAAGGACGATGTCCAAATAGGGCAGCCCGTCCTTGCCGGCGTGAAGGTAAACGCCAAGGTCGAAGGCCTCGTCGCCGGCGACAAGGTGTATGCCTACCGGTACGCGCGCCGCAAAGGCTTCCACAAGAAAGTCGGCCACCGTCAGAAATACACCCGCGTCACTATCACGGAGATCAGCGCGCTCTGAGAAGCGCGGGGCGTTTGACTTTTCCGGCCGGCTCGCCTTAATGCGGCGCAGGCCACGGCAACATTAATACAGGATTAGCGTATGGCTCATAAAAAAGGACAAGGCTCAACAAGAAACGGCCGCGACAGCAATGCGCAGCGGCTCGGCGTGAAGGCGTACGGCAGCCAGACCGTAACCGCCGGGTCGGTAATCGTCCGCCAGCGCGGCGCAAGTTTCAAGCCCGGCAGAAACGTCGGCGTGGGCAGGGATGACACGCTGTTCGCGCTCGTGGCGGGCCGCGTCTATTTCGCGCCCAATCGCAAGGTCAGCATCATTCCCGAAAAAACGAACTGAAGCCTTATGCCCGCCGGCTTCAGTCAAGTTATGACGGGTTAATGCCGATTATATGTGCGGCGGGCGAACGCCCGAAATATAACCATGTCAAATCAGTGAGGAGTGTTTATGCGACACTCCTCTTCTTTTTGCTATGGAATCGTGTATGGCATTTTTCGTTGACGAGGCAAAAATTATCGTGCGCGGAGGACGCGGCGGCGACGGCTGCGTCAATTTCCGCCGGGAGAAGTACGTTCCCAAGGGCGGGCCTGACGGCGGCGACGGCGGCAACGGCGGCAGCGTGATACTCGTTGCCGACCGGAACCTCAACACGCTCGTGGACCTCAGCCATGTCCCCGAATTCCGCGCCGGCAGCGGCCGCCCCGGCATGGGCAAGAAGATGCACGGCAAGTCCGGCAAGGACGTGATAATCCGCGTCCCAGTCGGCACGGTCATCCGGCACGCCGAGACCGGCGGCATTATGCGCGACCTCGTCAAGCACGGCGACCGGCTCGTCATCGCGCAGGGCGGAAAGGGCGGGCGCGGCAACAAGCGTTTCGCCACATCGACCAACCGCGCCCCGCGCCAGCACGAGGAAGGCAGGGAAGGCGAGGCCAGAAAGGTTTACCTCGAACTGAAACTTCTGGCCGACGTGGGACTGGTGGGCATGCCCAACGGGGGCAAGTCCACGTTGCTGTCAAGGATTTCCAAGGCGCGGCCAAAGATCGCGCCGTACCCATTTACGACGATTTCGCCGTACCTGGGGATTGTCAGGGCGGGCGAGTACGAGAGTTTCGTCATGGCCGACCTCCCCGGCCTCATCGAGGGCGCGCACGAGGGCGCGGGGTTGGGGGACGAGTTCCTGCGGCACATCGAGCGCACACGGATAATCGTCCACATGATAGACATCGCTCCGCCGGCGGGGCCGGAGCCTCACAAGGCGTACAGGATAATCAGGAAAGAACTTGCGGAATACAGCCGGTCGCTGGCGGAGAAAAGGGAAATAGTCGTCGCGAACAAGATGGACCTCCCCGGCGCGGAGGAAAATCTTGCCCGCTTGCGCGAGAAAATTGACGCGGAAGTAATCGGGATTTCCGCCGCCACCGGCAAAGGGATTAAAGACCTCATGCGCAAAATACTGGTAATGCTGAAAACCGCCGATAGCGATATGTTAGCCAAAAACTGAACAAAAGGGGTCTGACCCCTTTTGTTGGAGTTCGGGAAGCGTTACCAGTTTTGAGGTGCAAGAAATGGAACTCAACGACCTGCTCAAACGGATGGTCGCGCAAAAGGCGTCCGACCTTATCATCAAGTCCGGCGGCGTTCCCGCGGTCAGGGTGAACGGCAAGATACAGTTCCTTGACATGCCGCCGCTCACCATCGAGGACGTGCGGCGCTTCTGCGACGCTTTCCTCATGGAAGAAACGCGCAAGATATTCGAGGAATACGGCGAGGCCGACGCCGCGTACCATCTGCCGGAGGCCGGCCGGTTCCGCATAAACCTGTTCCGCAGGCAGGGCGAGATGGGCGTCGTGTTCAGGCACATCAGGGACAATATCCCCTCGTTCGCGGAACTCTGTCTTCCGGTGGCGCAACTTCAGCGCCTCTCGCTCCTCTCGCGCGGGCTGGTGCTGATTACCGGCGTGACCGGCAGCGGAAAATCCACGACAATCGCCTCGATGATACAGTACATCAACACGCTCGCGAAAAAGCACATCATCACCATCGAGGACCCCATAGAATACCAGTATTATGACAAGCAGAGCGTCATAAGCCAGCGCGAGATCGGCCTGGACACGGAAGACTTCGCCACAGCGCTGAAATACTGCATGCGCCAGTCGCCCGACGTCATTGTAATCGGCGAAATGCGCGACAAGGAGACGATGGAGGCCGCCGTCAACGCCGCCGAGACCGGCCACCTTGTGCTGAGCACCCTGCACACGGTCAACGCCGTGCAGACAATCGAGCGCATCATCAACCTCTTCCCGCCGGACCAGCACAACCTTATCCGCATGCAGTTGTCGTTGAACCTCGAAGGCGTCATTGCGCAGAGGCTGCTCACGCGCATCGACGCCGACGGGCGGCTGCCGGCGGTCGAACTCATGTTCGGCACGCCGCTGATTCGCGAACTCATCGCCGAGGGCAAGACCAAGGCGCTCGCAAAGGCCATCGAGGACGAGCACTCGCACTACAGCACGCAAACCTTCAATCAGTCATTGTGTCAACTGTACACCGAGGGTAAAATAACGCTCGAGGAGGCGCGCAGCGCGTCGGACAACCCCGACGACCTTGAACTTCAGGTACGCGGCATCCGCAGGGGCGGCGATATGTCTAAGTCGCCGATGGGAGGGGGGGAGACGCACGCCGCGCAGAAACAGAAGGGCGCAACCTCCGCGCGCGTCAAACTCGGCGCGTCGCAGTATGATGGCCAGGAAGGTTGATTAGCGCGCCTTGCCTTGAATGAAAGAATTCGTAAAACACCGCGGGAAAGCCCGGATACCTGTTTTATTCGTGGATGCAGCGCTTGCTTCTTGCAATAAACATCGGCAATACCAACGTTCAGTGCGGGATATTCGACGGCGGCTCTCTTGTCCGCTCCGTCCGGTGTCCCGTCGCGGATGAAGCGCGCCTGCGCGCGTTTCTCGCCTCCTGCACGCGGATTGATGCCGTGGCTATCGGCAGTGTAAATCAGGCCATCTGCAATCGCATCGCGGAATCCGCCTCGCGCATCCTCAAGGCCGATGTCCTCATCGCTGGGAAAGATTTCGAAATCCCCATCGCAAACCGCACACGTTTCCCCGAAAAGGTCGGCGCGGACCGCCTGCTCAACGCCCTTGCCGCTTACAGGCGTGCGAGGAAAGCCTGCGTCATAATCGACATCGGCACTGCCGTCACAGTCGATGCCGTCAGCGCGCAGGGCGAATTTTTGGGCGGGGCCATAATGCCCGGCCTCTCGGCGTCCCTTGCCGCGCTCCGCTCCAGCACCGCGCTTCTGCCGGACATCTCTCTGCCCATGGAGGTTCCCGTTCTCGGCCGGGACACGGAGGGCGCAATGGCGTCCGGCGTGTTTTACGGGATTGCCGGGGCGATTGAGAAAATAACCGGAATGTACAAGCGGGAATTCGGCTCCGACGCCGCGTTCCTCACGGGCGGGGGCGCGGAGCGCTTCGCGGCGGCGCTGGACTGCGTTGACGGCGTAGTGCCGGAACTCACTTTGGAAGGACTTCGGCTCGCTTACGAGGCGAAGCGGTAGGATTACGGGTTTTCCTTGAGTTTCGAGGTTATCTTGCGCAACGCCTCGCGGTGCTTCAGTTCCGTAGCCCTGTCCTTGCGCGCCATGTAGAAAATCACCGCGGCCACGACCATGAAGAGGGCCGCGAATATTATTATCCCCACCAGCAGGAACCTTATCCACGGATTAATCTCCTGCGACTTCGCCCACGTTATGGATTCCGCCTCGCCCCCTGCAATCAGCGGCAGATACGCCGTCTTGTCCCTGCCGCCCGCCATCTCCGCGGTCTTGATGAAGACGCCTCTCAGCGTTACCACCTGCATCTCTTTCACCTCCGGCATGTCCGGCGGGAGATAGGCCGCCGCGTACCGCGCGAAAGGCGTGTCCTTGCCCACCGCCAGAACCACGCGCCGGTATTTCTTCAGGTCGTTCGGAACGTCCTGGTTTTCGAGCGTCTCGACGCGCGACACCTCTCCGGTGATGCGGACGACGCAGCCGCGGAACTTGTCCGGCGCGGCGAGGAGGTCAAAGTATGTAACATCGCTTGTGCCCTTTACGGATTTCAGCGCATCCAAAGCCTTGGGAATCGCCGCCTCGTCGCTTTTCGATATTTCGGTGTTGTCCGCAATCCCCGCGAACAAATCCGCCGGGACGGATTCCAGCGCGTACTGCCTGCCTTCCGGCGGCTCTATCATCCGGCCCACCAGCAGCGGCGCCACGACGACGGCCCTGGTCCCGTCCTTCTGAACGATTTCCTTGCCTTTGTACAGGTTGTAGAAATATCCGCAGAAGACGACGTTGTCGCCCGGCGAGAGATGGCTTGGGAACAAGGTGGCATGCAGGAAATATTTTTCCACGACGCTGCTGTCACTCATCTTGACGATTTCAACCTGGTAGATGGAGAAAGGCGGGATTTGCTCCGCCTGTCCGCTTTCCAGTTCTTTCGGGTCGCGCACGGGGTAGGCGGGGCGCACGTCAATGACGCGGCCTTCCACCCTGAGCGGTTTCCCGCGGAATTCCCGCGGCTTTTCCACGAGGTCCGTGAAGGCGAAACCGGCCGCGGCGGCTTTTTGCATTTCCGCGGCGGGCGTTGCGTTCGTCCGCATGACGAGTTGGAAATACGGCTTGCGCACGATGTTCGTGCCGTCCAGGACTGTTTCCCAGCCAGCCGGCTCCGCGGCCTTCTGCGGCCTGGGCTGGACGCGCCACGCGGCTATCTCCGCATTGCCGCCGGGAAGCGACCGGAAGGTGAATATCACGACGACGATGATCCCGATGAAGAGCGCAAGCACAGGCGCGATGAACCTGAGCGAGCGGAGGAACTGCGACGCGCTCGCGCCGCCTTTCAGGGGCGGGCCGGGAGGAGCGGGCGATTTGTCTGTGTCATCGGTCTGCATGTGCCACCAATGCAAAGCGGGAAACAAAAGGGGCGGACATTTCGCCCGCCCCGCTGATGCCGACTATATGTTCTCCACGACGTCAACGCACCGGTCGCATATCGTCGGGTGCTTCTGGTTCTTGCCGACGCTCGGCCTGTAGTTCCAGCAGCGCTCGCACTTCTTGTGCGGGGACTTGTAGGTCTTGACGAGCAGTTCGGGCATGTCCACGCCCTGCGCGAAATCTTCGCCGGGCTTGTCCACAATGCGCGCGTCGGAGACGATGAACACCTGCGTGAACAGGGCGGCGTTGTCCTTGAGGAACTGCATGAGGTTCTCGTTCTTCGCGAAGAGTTCGACGTGCGCCTCCAGAGCGGAGCCGATTGTGCCGGCGGCGCGCATCTTCTCCAGTTCGCGCGCGACATCGGAGCGTATCGAGATTATCCTGTCCCACCGCTCGGTGAGCGCCATGTCGATCTTCGCGCGGTCGGGCTGCGGCATGTGCGCCAGGTGCACGCTCGGCGTGTCCTCGTCCTTGTGCTGGATGTATCCCCAGGCTTCCTCGCACGTGTGGACGAGGATGGGCGCGAGGAGTTTCGTCAGCGCGACGAGTATTTCGTAAAGCGCGGTCTGCGCGCTGCGCCGCGAGAGCGACTTCGCGCCGTCCGTGTACAGGCGGTCCTTCAGGATGTCCAGGTAGAAGGCGCTCAACTCCACGATGCAGAACTTGTGCACGGCCTGGAAGAGTTTGTAGAACTGCGCCTCGTCGTAATATTTCGTTACCTTCTCTATCAATTGGTGCAGTTCGCTCAGCGCCCAGCGGTCGATCTCCCGCATTTCCTTTAGCGGCACGGCGTCCGCGGCGGGGTTGAAGTCCGCGACGTTCTGAAGGATGAACTTGAAATTGTTGCGTATCTTGCGGTACGCGTCGCTCGCCTTGTTGATGATGTCAAGCGAAACGCGGATGTGGTCCATGTAGTCGATTGATGAAATCCACAGGCGGAAGATGTCCACTCCCACGCTTTTGAGCACGTCCGCGACGGAGACGAAGTTTCCGAGCGACTTCGACATTTTCTTGCCTTCGCCGTCCACGACGAAGCCGTGCGTGATGCAGCGCTTGAAGGGCGAGACGCCCCGCGTCGCGACGGAAGGAATGAGGGACAACTGGAACCAGCCGCGGTGCTGGTCCGTGCCCTCGAGATATATGTCGCTGGGGAACGAGAGTTCCGGGTACTCGATGACCACCGAGCGGTGGCTGGAGCCGGACTCGAACCAGACGTCGAAAATATCGTGCTCTTTCTTGAAATTGGAGGAGCCGCACTTCGGGCATTTTACGGAGGGCGGCAGGAGTTCCTTCGCTTCCATTTTGTACCACGCGCCGCAGCCTTCGCGCCGGAATATGTCGCGCACGTGGAAAATCGCCTTCGCGTCGAGCAGCGCCTCGCGGCAGTCCGCGCAGTAGAACGCCGGTATAGGCACGCCCCACGACCTCTGGCGCGAGATGCACCAGTCGGGCCGCGTTTCCACCATGCTCTTGATGCGGTCCTTGCCCCACTCGGGCAGCCATTTCGAACTCTCGATAGCTTCGATTGTCCGCCCGCGCAGGTTGTTGTGCTCAATGCTGACGAACCACTGCTCGGTCGCGCGGAAGATGACCGGCTTCTTGCAGCGCCAGCAGTGCGGGTAGGAGTGCGTGATGGAGCCCTGGTGCAGGAGCACGCCGAGTCCGTCGAGTTTCGCGATGATCTTCGGGTCCGCCTCGTGGACGTTCATCCCGCGGAACTCGCCTGCCTCCTTAGTGAAAAGCCCGCGCCCATCGACGGGGCTTAGGATGTCCAGTTTGTGCTTCTGCCCGGTCAGAAAATCCTCCTGGCCGTGGCCGGGCGCGGTGTGCACGCAGCCGGTGCCGTCCTCCGCGCTGACGTAGGAGGCGGTAACGATGGGGGACTCGCGCTCTATGAAGGGGTGCTTGTATTTCAGGCCTTCGAGTTTCGCGCCGCGCGCCTTTCCGATGATTTCAAACTCCGTGACTTTTATCAGCCGCAGCACGTTGTACGCGAGTTCCTCGGCCATGATGAGAATCTCATCCTGGCCGGTCTTAGGATTGCGGTATTTTATCGCGACGTATTCGAAATCCGGGTGGACGGCGATCGCGAGGTTCGCCGGCAGCGTCCACGGCGTCGTGGTCCAGATTACTATGAAGACCGGCTCCTTGCCGACTTTGCCGAATAGCGGCTTAACGTCCGAGGCCATGCGGCATTTCACGTAGATGGAGGGGCTTGCATCGTCCTCGTAATCCAGTTCCGCCTCGGCGAGCGCCGTCTCGCACGTCATGCACCAGTGTATTGGCTTCTTGCTGCGGTAGATGTAGCCGCCTTCGACCATCTTGCCGAACACGTCGATGATGCCTGCTTCGTAGGACGGATGCAGGGTGAGATAGGGTTTGTCCCACTGCCCGAAGACGCCCAGCGCCTTGAATTCCTGGCGGTTGCGGTCAACGTAGAGCGTGGCGTACTCGCGGCACTTCTCGCGTATCTGGAGGACCGACATCTCGCGCGCCTTCGGCCCCAGTTCCTGCATGACGCGGTGCTCAATCGGCAGGCCGTGGCAGTCCCAGCCGGGGATGAACGGCGCGTCCATGCCGCGCATCGTCTGGAACTTCACGATGATGTCCTTGAGGACCTTGTTCATTCCCGTGCCGACGTGCAGGTCGCCCGTGGCGTATGGCGGGCCGTCGTGCAGCGTGAACTTCGGCTTCCCGGCGCGGGCCTTGCGTATCATGCCGTAGATGTCCGTCTGGTCCCACTTCTTCTCGATCTCCGGCTCGCGCTTGAGCAGGTCCGCCTTCATGGGGAAATCGGTCTTCAGCAGGTTGAGCGTGTCTTTGTAATTCACTGCCGTGTCCTTTGATTATTGGCAAACCGTGGAAAAAACTACCGCGCCTCCGCGACAAGCCGCGTGACGAGTTTGGTCAATTTCGGTTCGGCCTCGTTGGCGACCTTGATAATCTCCTCGATGTTCGTGGACCGCAGCGCGTCGGGCAGGCAGCGGTCCGTGATGACCACAAGCCCGATTACGCGGAAGCCTGCATGCACCGCGACGATGACCTCCGGCACGGTTGACATGCCGACCACGTCCGCGCCGAGCGCGCGCATCATGCGGTATTCCGCGCGGGTCTCAAGGTTCGGGCCGGAGACCGCGATGTACACGCCGCGATGCGCGCGGATATTTTCCCTCAGCGCGATTTTCTCGGCGAGCGCCACGAGTTTGGGGTCGTAGGGCGCGCACATGTCCGGGTAGCGCGGGCCGAGCGCTTCGTCGTTGGGGCCGATGAGCGGGTTGACGCCCATCAGGTTGACGTGGTCGTCGATTATCAGGATGTCGCCGATGTTGTGGTTCGGGTTCATGCCGCCGCCCGCGGCGGAGAGGATGAGTATCTCCGCGCCGAGCGCCCGCATCACGCGCACAGGCAGAGTTATCTGCTCGGTCGTGTAACCCTCGTAGTAATGGAAGCGTCCCTCCATCGCCGCGATGGGCTGTCCTTCGATCGTGCCCATGTGCAGGATGCCTGCGTGGTGCGCGACCGTGGGGACGGGGAAACCGGGGATGTCGGCGTACTTGATTTCCGCCTCCGGCTTGATGTGCGCGGCCAGGGCGTTGAGGCCGGTGCCCAGTATGATGCCGAACCGTGGCTTTATCCTGCTTTTCTTGCGGATGAATTGCGCGGCATGTTCGACTTTTTCTCTGAGTTCGCTCACCGTTATTCTCCTAGAATATAAGTCGTATAGGTCATATAGGACCCATGTTTTTTAATTTCTCCGCCAGGGCTTTCGCGCTGACGCCGCTTACGCGGATTCGTTTCACCGCCGAGGCCGCGCCGCGTATAATTGTAATGTCATTCTTGCGAAGGGCAAGGGTTTCGGCGAGAAATTTGACGAGCGTCTTGTTCGCCTTGCCTTTTTCCGGCGGCGCGGCGATGTTCACTTTCAGCCTGCCGTCGTACTCTCCCGCGATTTTGGTGCGCGATGAGCCGGGAACGACCTTCACCTCAAACTCCGCGCCTCCGCTTGTATCCTCTATTCTTGGCACGCCGGCCTCCGCTTATCCCTGCGGCCCGGTCGGCGCCGGCGCAGGCGCCGGTGTTGGCGCGGGCGCGGGTTGCGGCGGCTGCGGGAGTTCGTTCTGGAATTGTTGTATTGCAAGAATCTGCTTTGCCAGTTCGTCCTGGCGCGCCTTTGTTACGCCTTCGCTGAAGTATTCCGTCTTAAGCGCGTTGACCAGCGCGGTCAGGTTTTCCTGGAGTCTCGGAGCATACTGTTTAAGCATGTCGCCGTAACGCGACGCGGACGTTTGCGCGAGGCCCGTCATTGCTTCGTAGCCCATCTTGTACGCTGCCAGGCTTTTGCCGTGGTTGAGGCACACGGTTGCCGCTCCCAGCCTTTCGGAATCCGTCTGCAGGTTGCCCGCCGCAAATTCCAACAGCACGGAAAGGTCCGCCTTGTCGCTGAGTTCCGCCCATGTAACCGGCGCGGCCACGCCCTCCATCCGGACGGATTCCATATCGAGGGACGTGACCAACTTTCCATAGGAGGGCAGGATTATTTTCTTGTCCGCGCCAAGAGCCGTGGCGACGGAGCGCACAACGGCCTGCAGGAAATCGCGCTGCGCGGCCACTTCGTCGCTCAACGCCTGATAATCCGCGCGTGTCTGCTCGATGACGTTCTTGAAGTCGCTCAGTTTTTGCTGTGCCGCGCCGGTCCGGAGTTTGTCCAGCAGTCCCTCAACTTCCTGTTTGAGATTGTTGAAGGCTTCCACGTTCTTGCGGCTCTGCGTGTCCAGTTGCGCGTTTTCGATGTCCTGCAGGGCGCGTTTGGCGAGTTCGGCGAGGTCCGGGTGCGTTATTGCGGCGAGTTTCGCCTTCATGGTCTCAGCCGCCTCCTGGTACTTTTCCTGCGCTATCAGGTCCTGCGCCTCGTTTCTGAACTGCAGGAGTTGCTGCATCTGGCCGGTGAGGGCGTTTATATCGTTCAGCAGGCTGCCCTCGCCGTACCGCGCCTTGAAGTCGTCAAACAGGGCGTAGATGTCCTTGAAGTTGTTATAGGTCTTCGCGGCGGGGTCGTACTTGGACTCGCGCAACTTGACCTGTACCGCGCGCTTGATTTCACTGTACTCCTGTCCGGCGGCGGCTTCAATCAGGCCGATGTCGCCGGGCAGGCCTCCCAGGTCGATGATGGCCGGGAACTTTGTCTTGAGCGCCTCCATCTGGCTCCGGGCCTGGGCGTACTGCTTGTTCTGGATGGCGGACCTTATCGTCTGCACGGCGGCGTTGAACTCCGGCATGCCGGAAATGACGGAGTTGTAATAATCGATCTTCTCGCGCGCCTTGCCGAGCGTGCCATCGATGTCGCGCGAAGAAAACTGGCTGTATGTTTCCTGCTTCTTGGCCAACACGGCCTGGAACTTCGCCATTATTTCGGACGCCATTTGCAGGCGATTGCCGTAGTTCTTCTGCTCAAAGGCTTGCGCGTCATTCTCCATGTCGCTCAGGTCTTTTTCGGCCGCGTAAAGCGCGTTGCGTTTTGCGATTTCATCCAGCCCGGCATTGGCCTTTGCGACGGCGGCGGCGTCATCCGGGTAAAGTTCCAGCACAAGGTTGTAAGCCTCAGCCGTTCCCGCCGCGAGTAGTCTTGCCTTGAACTCTTTCAAGGACTCTTTTGTCTTTTCCTGGGCCTCGTTGCTCTTCGGGTAATCCTTCTGGATTTTTCTCACCTGCTCGACCGCGGCCTTCATGTCCTTGTAAGACAACTTTTGCGCGTCGCTTATCTCCTTTACCCATCGCTCTTCCCCAAGATGGAGGAACCACGCCTTATCCGGGTAGCCGCGGTCGTGGATGACAACTACAATTGCCATGATGCAGCCGAGGAGGACCAGCACGCCCAGCGTCGCGGCGGCTATTCTCCAGGTCTTTCGCCAGGGGAAAGGCGCCCGCGGCGGTCTCGGCGCTTCCAGCGGCGGGATTATGGGTGCGTGAGGCAAAGCCTCTTCCAGTTTGATGGGATCCTCTTCCAGCACGAGGGGCGCATCTTCATCTTTGCCTTCCGTGGCTCCGGTGATTTCCTCCGGTATCTCGATGACCGGCGCGGCCGGCTCCGGCTCCAGTTCAACGGCGTAGCGCAGCGCCTGGAGGCTGGTAAGGTCGCTTATCACCTGCGAGGCGCTCTGATACCTCTTGGCGGGGTCCTTTGCCATCATGCGCTCTATGACGCGCGCCACGGATTCCGGCGTCGAAGGCTCGAGTTCCCTGATTGGGCGCGGGTTCTCGGTTATGTGCTTCTTTATCAGTTCCTTGATATTGGAGCCGGAGAACGGCGTTGTGCCGGCGAGCATGCGGTAGAATGTCGCGCCCAGCGAGTAAATGTCGGCGCGGTGGTCAACCGGCTTGCCCTGCGCCTGTTCGGGCGCGATGTAGTGCGGCGAGCCGCAAATCCCCTCGGCGCTCGTCGAAGGCTCCACGGCCAGTATGTTCCTCGCCAGCCCCAGGTCGCAGATTTTTATCCCGCCGTCCTGCGTTATCATCAGGTTGTCCGGCTTTATGTCCCGATGCACGACGCCCTGCCTCTCGGCGTATTCCAGCGCCCTGGCGGCTTCGATTATGAAGTGGACCGCCTTGTCCAGAGGCAGTTTCTTCTCCCTTGCGAGGAGGTCCTGGACGCTTCCGCCGGGGACGTATTCCATCGCGAAGAAAAACTTGTCCTTGTCCTTGCCCACGTCGTAGGCAAGCACGATGTTCGGGTGGGAAAGGCGCGCCGCGGCGCGGGCCTCGCGGATGAACATCGAGGTGAATTCGCGGTTGTCGGCGAGCTCGTCGGACAGAATTTTCAGCGCGACCGGCCTGTCGAGAGACAACTGCATGGCCTTGTAAACGGTGCCCATTCCGCCGCGCCCCACGCGCTTCTCCAGCCGGTAGCCCGCGACGACCTGCCCGAGCAGGCCGCCCGCGTCCGCGCGTTCGGAGTCCTCCAGCACGCTGATGAGCGTTTCGCCCACCTGGATGCTGTCGCCCAGTCTCAGCATCTTTTCTTTGATCCTGCGCCCATTGATGAAGGTGCCGTTGCTGCTGTCGAGGTCGACGAGGTAGAGGTCGCCGTTGCGGGTCTCTATTGTGAAATGCTTGCGCGAGGCGAGCGAGTCCGGCAGCGGCAGATCCACCATGCTGTCGCGCCCGCACGTGACCGTGACGCCGCGGGCGAGGCGCAGTTCGCGTCCTTTGCCGGGACCGTTTTCTATTACAAGTTTCGCCAAGCCGCTCTCCGTTGCGCTTGAAAATCAAAGGCCGAGGAACAGGGCGCTGCCGATGCGCACCTCGGTCGCGCCTTCCTCGATTGCCGTCTCGTAGTCCTGCGTCATTCCCATCGACAGCCGCCGCATGCTGAAGCGTTCGCCTTCGAGTTGCTTAAGCCCGTCCGCCGCGGCCCGCAGAGCCTTGAAGCGCCTGCGCCATTCGGCGGCGTTATCCACGAGCGGGGCCATCGTGAGGAGTCCTTCCACGCGCAGATTAGGAAGCGCGCGGACACTTTCCGCAAGGGCGCGAAGTCCCTCGACGGGCACGCCGTGCTTCGCCGCTTCGCCGCCGGTGTTCACTTCCAGGAGAACCGGCACGGCGCCGCCCCTTTTTGCGGCGTGCTTGTCAATCTCCCTTGCAAGCCGCTCGCTGTCAACCGCGTCCAGCGCGTCGAACAGTTCCAGCGCCTTGCCGACCTTGTTGCGCTGAAGGTTTCCAATCATGTGCCATTCAATTCCGGCGGGGGCGTTGGCGATTTTCGGGGCCGCTTCCTGCACGCGGGTCTCGCCCATCTTCTTGACGCCGAGATCCGCGAGAATGCGCACTTCCTCAAGCCCCGCGGTTTTCGTCACCGCGATGAGGCTCACCTCTTTCGCCTTCCGGCTGGCGCGCGCGCACGCGGCCGCGATCCGGCGCAAAACCTCGGCCAGATTGCGTTCGATGGTCGCTCTCTTTGCCTCTGAGTCCGCCATTTTTCCCTCGTTTTGGACACGGCATGCTAACACACAACACAACCTTAGTCAACCTGCGGGTTACGCGCCCTTGCTGATGGAACGCGACGCCGAAAAAAATCCCGGCATGGCCGCCTCCGCGGAAAGCCGGGACTCCGTTGTTATCTTATAGAGGATATTTTACATCATTATTCTTCCGGCAGCAACATTTTTTGCAGGTCTTTCCACGAAGTGAAAAACACCGCGCCTTGCGGGAACTCCGCGCGTTCTTCCTTCTCGTCCTCTGCGCTCTCGGCGTTCGGCTTGCGGAAGATGTACGCCTTCACGCCGTTCGCCTGGTATGCCGCGGCATCTGAGACCTGGTCGCCCGCGCCAGCGACGATGTTCGGCCAGTCCTTCCTAAGTTTTTCCAGAAGTTCCGTCTTGTATTTCCCGGCGCTGAATTCATCCTTCTGAATGTCCCAGAAATAAACCGGCCCGACCGGAAACCCCTTGTCCGCAAGCCAGGCTTTCGTCTTGTGCCGGAACATCTCCTCGCGCCCCGTGAGGTAGATTATCGTGTATCTCTTCGACAGCGCCTGCAGGGCTTCCGGCGAATCCTTCATCGGCTGGATGTCTTCCGGCTTCTTCGTCAGGAACTCGAAGTTCCCCGCGTCGGAGATCGTCCCGTCGATGTCCGTGACGAAAAACTGCTGGTCCTTTTTCCGCACGCAAAGATTGAGCGGCGCCGGCGGGGCGACTCTCTTCGAGTCCGGGGCGAGCCTTACCGTGAAAACGTAATCGCCGGTTTCCGGCGGCGTGAACTCGATGCGCGCCACGCCCTCGGAATCGGTCTGCGCCTTGCCGACTGCCTTTTCGTTGAGCACGAACTCCAGCGTCTCGCCCGCAATGCCGATAAGGCCGTGCTCATGCTTCAGTTTCGCCTCGAGCGCGGCCTTTGCGCCTTCGGGCGAGAGCACGTCCACTGGGATGATGACGCTGTCAAACTTGTTTGGGTTAATCGAGACGTTATCGATATATTTATATCCAACCACCGCCAGCGCGCAGACGGCCGCGGCGATAATCAGGATTCTCATGCTTACTCCTCCGAAGTCCGGCCTTCCCGGCGAAAGCCCGCCGCGCCGCGCGGTACGCATCCTCGCGGTTGCGTGCGCGGAAAAGTTTCTCAGCGCCTTCTTCATGACACCACTGCTATTTGCTTTTCTTCAACGCCTTGCGGACGGCCCTGGCGAGTTCTTTCACTTTGGCGATGTCCACGGGGTTTTCGGTCTTGCGCTCGCGCTTGAGGCTTGTGCCGACTATCATCCCGTCGAAGACGGGAAGGATTTCCCATACGTTGTCCGCGTTGACGCCGCTCCCCGCGAGAATGGGGCAGTTCACCGCGCCCTTCACGTGCCGCGCCTGCGCGAGGTCCGGCGGGTCGCCGGTTTCGCCGCCGGTGAGAATCAGCACGTCCGCCATCCCGCGCTCCGCGCACTCTTTTGCCACAAGGCGCAAATCGCGCGGCATTAGTTGCGCGCCGTGCTTCACGTCGATGTCCGCGAAGACCATCACGTTGTCCGCGCCGATTTTGTGGCGGAAGCGCAGCGTCTCGTCGGCGCGGCCTTCGATTATCCCCTGGTCGGTGAGAGTGGCGCCGGTGTGGATGTTCACGCGTATGAACTGCGCGCCGCCGGACTGCGCCACGGCCAGCGCGGAGACCGCGTCGTTGCGCAGGACGTTGACGCCGAACGGCATCCTCGGCCATTTCGCCCGCAGGCGCGCGAGAACCGCGGTCATCGCGGCGGCGACCTGCGGCTCGTTGCGCCCAGGCACGAACGGGAAGTCGCCGAAGTTTTCGATGATGACGCCGTCCGCGCCGCCTTCCGCGTAAGCGGCGGCATCGTCGATGGCGCGCGCGAATATCTCTTCCATCGACCCGCCGTAGCGCGGGCTGCCGGGCAGCGCCGGCAGGTGAATCACGCCGATGAGCGGCTTGCGCCGCGGAAACATTTTTCTGAAATTGCCGGTCATGTCTTCGTCCTTTACTGTCGGGTGGAGAATTTTACGGATGCCGTTCCCTCGCGCTTGCCGCCGATGATTTTGAGCACGAGCATGTAACTCGTGCGCGGCTTCAGGCTGTCCCGTCCCGCGTGGCTTCCCAGAAACGAGATGAGCACGCCGTCGAGTCTGTCGAAGAGCCTGCCGCCGTTGTTGCGCGCGAGTTCCCCGCCGGTGTCGTCGAGCGTGACGCACGGGTTCTCCGCGGGCTGGCCGCTGACGATTTCGAAAATCTGCACGGAAACAAACTGGACTTCGCCCAGTTCCGCGTTTGCCGTCCAGGCGAGAACCGGGTTCGTGTCGATGTTCCACTCGCCCTCGGTAATTGATTTTATTGTCACGTCCGGCTGCGGGGCGGGGGGGGCGGTGGTCGTTCGCGGGTCGTGGCCGTTGGGCGGCTTTACATCGCCGGCGGGCTGCGGGTTGGAGCATCCCGCGGCGAGAATGATGAGCGGCAGAAACAAAACAAATATTTTTCCCGTTCGTCGCATGCGGATAGTGTATAACAACGCCATCGCAAACGCAATGACGTACAAACCGGCCAATTCCCGATTTAGAAACCATGTCAAAACTCATTTCACCACGGAGGACACGGAGATCACAGAGAGAAGACATATGAAAAATACAGCCACATTGATTTGTTTTGCGGCATGTGGCACACCCGCCCTCGGGTGTGGCCGCCGTCCGAAAATCACAGCCGGGGGCGGCTATGCCACACGGCGGCGGCATCGGGCAACAATCCGCGATGAAATTCCCATTGCCCTCCCCAGCATGAATGCTACAATGCCGTCGCTCTGTCATTTCTTAATGTCCTCGCTTTTGGTATTATATCAGGAGGGCAGTTCCATCTTAAGGGCGGTCCAGATTTTGGGAAGTATTATAGTGCAGAATAGGCAGCGTCAATCTGACAGGTCTTCGAGGCAGAGGCTAGAGACGGCGGATTGGAGTCCGAAAGCGAACTCTTCTGCACCGCTTAGGAACGCGCCAACAAGCGGCGCGAGGAATTCGCCGGACGGTTCTGACTTCTGGCAGTCACGCTGATTTTTGTCCCGATTCATCGGGACAAAAATAGAGCAATGGAGCAGTGGATGCAGCGCAAGGGATGGTCTGATAACACCCAAGCAACTGATGTTGCTTCTTAATGGGGATAGGCGATGGATCAGATAAGGATAACTTGTCAGTGTGGCAGGTCGCTGAGCGCACCCGCCTCACGCATAGGTAAAAAAGGCAAATGCCCTGCTTGTGGGGCTAGGTTCATCATTGGGCAATTGGCCAGCAATACTCGTCAACCGCTTGCCGCCACGCTCAAGAGTACAAGCAAGAGCAACATCCCACAGCAAATCTCGCAGGTCCAAGTTACCGCCGCCGCGTCACAGGAGATAGTCTTTTTCTGTAAGTGGGGTCGTCACGAGATCCGTGTCCCGTCATCATGGACCGGTAAGACGATGCGTTGCCCGGAATGCGAACGGGCCGTGATCGTGCCTTCCGTTGAAACCGCCTCTCCCGTAACCGACGCCGCTACGCTCGCGGCATTCGGGCGTTTCAAGAAGGTACCAGCCTATCGGTGTACACAGTGTGGCATGGTGTCAACAGAGCGCCCGAACTGTACCTGTGATGCTTCCTACGTGCATAGTGAATTATACTCTCGCGTCACCTACGAGCGTATCACGTTCGTGGCTCTGGGGACACTTCTGCTCGGCTTGGTCGCGATGATCGGTACGCGAGAAACTCTTGCCATCTTGATAGGTCTGATGCTGCCCGGCATATATTGGGTCGGCAGTTACTTCTCTGGAATCGGAAGGTATCGGCAGTTCTTTACCGCCGAGATAGTGCAGTTGAAGCCCTGGCTGCTGCAACGATTCTATTGGCCGCGGTTCTTTATGGAGTTTGTTTACTCCATCGGTATTATCCTTACTGTGGCAGTCGCGTCTATTATTGCGCATTGGGTGTGGAGTCGTTAAAATCAAGATTAGAGAATGGAGGCGCCATGTGCCTGTTATAATCACTTGTGCCTGTGGTAAGAAACTCCGGGCGGGCGACCATCAGGTGGGCAAGACCTGCAAGTGCCCCGCATGTGGAGGCATGATCAAGGTACCATATGCCCAGGTACCCGCCAACGAGGCTGTCCCTTCTGGGAGAATTATTCGCGCGCCGGGAACATCCTCCGCCCATGAACCATCCACACGCGCAACTCCAACTGTAACTGAACCACATCAGGTTGAAGCGCCACGGCTCGGCTCACCGGACATCGCTTGGGACATACAAGTTTCACCTACCCAAGTCCAGCGGTTTACGGATCCTAAACATGTGCGCCAGGCGCTGCTTGCCGGGGCGGTAACCGGCGATATGCCGGTGTGCAAAATCTTGACAAAGGACGCTCCGGGAGTGTTGCACCTCCCTTCCTCCTGGGCTCCCCTGCGAGACTCGTCTTTAGGGCAGGAATTCCTTATTGATACGCTCTTTCGGCCCATAAGGGCTTATGTCGATCTCGTAGCTGTGTGGGCAGCGGTAGGTTCCATGCTCCTCTGCATGGTTCTCTTTCCTATCATCGTATTGATTCAAGACCCCTTTCCGAAGAGCATCTTCAGAGCAATAGTCGCTTTCATGTTAGGTGGCGCAAGCGGCCTTCTGGGCGGTGGTCTTTTGGGAGCGTTGATAGGGCTACTGGTCGGTGTGGTGCTGTATCCATCCCAACCACGTGTCCCATGGCGGCGTTGAACTCCTCAGCATTTAACTAATACCACTATCTTTTGCGGTCTCCTTTCTACTATCTACTTTCAACCGTATGACCGCAACGCTGCTTCACAGTGACAGTACGAAATGATTTATTGAACATTGAGCGGATAATGAACGAGTGTGCTGGACTCGCGACGGCCCAGTGCGCTGCCGCCCGCTACATGCCGCCTCAGGACTACACGGTATCTAGGGCGACAACTCAACCAATGACAGGAGGAAATATGAAAGTGGTATTCTGGTACCAAAATACCGCTATTGTGCTATTTCTGGCTATTTGGGGGTGCGGCAAGAAAGTGAGAGAGCGGGGCGCGGGTTTGGAGGGCGCGCCTGACGTTGCGCGCTACCAGTATCGTCCGTTCGATTTTCGTTCTTCGTTTTTCGTTCATCACATCTGTGTCCATCGGGAGTCATCCGTGGCAAAAATTCTTCGTGGCTTTGCGCATCGCGGTTATTAACAATCTATTAACGTGGCCTGCATATGACCTGCACATAATGTGTCGGGATTGTGGGGATTTGGGCGGTTTTGTGGGGATTTGGGCGGATTTGGGCCGCTGAACCCCTGCCAAAATGGGTGGGAAAACACATATTAGCACGTCCGCGAGCGAAAAGCGCTCGCCAAGGATGAAGGCGGAAGGCTGAAGGATGAAGTAGAAAGATGAAGGTATAAGTGTTTGGCACATGCTGGGTTAAGAAAAACATCTGTGAAATCTGTGTAATCTGTGGTTCCGTGAACTGCGCGGTTGCTTTACATTTCATAAGTTATAAAATGTAAAGTTATGCCAGCCGTGGACGCAAAAGTTTTGGGGCGCTTTTTATAGCACATACCAGCATGTCAAGTTGGACATCTGGATAACTGGACATCTGGATAACTGGATAGCGGGACAACGGGAAAAATAACTGGAGTGGGGCGGGGAAATGTGCTATATTCTCCGACTTCCAGTCGCGGAGATGACACATGATGGTCGGCACTTTGAAAATGGTCATCCTGCTCCGGCAGGCGCAGAGCCTGAAGGACAAGCGGCGCGTGGTGAGGAGCCTGAAGGACCAGGTGCGCAACAAGTTCTCCGTGGCCGTGGCGGAAGTGGACGCGCAGAACCTGATTCAGCGGGCGGTCATCGGCGTGGCCGTCGTCGGCAACGAGCGGCGCGTTCTTGAGAGCGTGCTGACGAACGTGATGAACTTCACGGGCTTCTTCCGCGATTGCGAACTTATTGACGCGAAGCACGAAATCTTTTCGCAGGACTGAGATGGCGAGCGAGAGAAGAATAGCGAAACTGCAATCGCTCATGTTGCGCGAGGTGAGCGATGTCATACAGAACAGACTGAAGGACCAGCGGGTCGGCTTTGTCTCGGTGACGAAGGTTGAACTTTCGCAGGACATGCTCTTCGCGAAGGTCTTTGTTTCCGTGCTCGGGGGCGGGAAGGAGAAGACGAACACGATGAATGCGCTGGAGCACGCGAAGGGCTTCATCCAGCGCGAGGCCGGGCGGGCGATGCGGATTCACACACTGCCCAGAATATCGTTCCAACTTGACGAGTCAATCGAGAAGGCCATTGAGATATGCAAAATAATCGACCGCGCCGTCGAGGCGGACCGCAAGGCGCGCGGCGAATCGGAACCGGACGACAAGAAGAACAAGGAATAAAGCATTTCTGGAGAAATGATGATGAAGACAATTGCTTTGACGATATTCGCGGCTTGCGCGGGGGCGATGCTTTTTTGCCCGCAGGCGTTTGCGGATGTGGCGAAGAAGGACATAACGGCTCTGCTGCCGACGGACACCGCGGTTGTCATCGGCGTGGATGTGTACGGCCTGACGCATTCGGACGCCTACAATGTTCTGAAGGACAGGGTGTTGAAGAACGTGCCGGACTTCGACGCGTTTGAGAAATTCTTCATGATGCTTAAGCCGTATCTGAAAGCGGCAAAGCCGGGCGAAACGCAAGAGGTCCTGGACGAGGGACTGGCCGAAATTATCCTCGTGAAGCGCAGCCTGACCACGGCCACGAACGACACTTCGGCCCTGCTCATCGGCGCGTTCAAGCGCAGCCCGCTTGAAAGGATTGAAAAGCAGATTTCCACGCAACTCAAGGACAAAGTGACGGTCACGCACACGGAGGAAGAAGGCAAGAAGATCTACGAGTTCAAGGGCCTCTTCCAGAAGGACGAGACGCTGTACGCCGTGGAACTGAAGGACCTCTCGGTTGCAGTGGCGCTGACAAAGCAGGATGCGCTTGACTACCTGAGCAGGGACGCGGCCGCGCCGGAAGCCGCGACGAAACCCGCTGATGAAATCGTCAAGGGCATCAGCGACATGCGTCCCGGCGGCACGATATGGGGTGTCGCTTACATTAGCGACGAACGGCGCAAGCAGTTCGCCGCAAGCGCTGACAATGATGAGACCATGCTCCAGTTCGTCAAGACGATTTCCCTGAAAATGAATTTGTCCCGCGCCGAGGGAACCAAGGAGAGCGAGCCGCCGCCGGCGACCAAGACCTTCGCGGACATCGCCATTGACTGCACGTACACTCCGGCGGAAGCGGGGGACCCGTTCCAGACGGCCCTGTCAACGCTGCGCGATAAAGTGGTGAAAGCGTTCGACGATCCGGTGATAAAAGACCTGTTCAACAGCGACACGACAATTTCCAAGAGCACAGACACCAGCACGATTCAGATACGGATAAAGGCGGACAGGGCGGCTTGCGAGGGCCTCATCGAGCAGTTTGCAAATGTTCTCGGCGTCCAGAAGCCGAAGGCCGCCGAGACAGCATTGCCTGCGGAACCGGCCCCCGCGCCTGCAGAGGGAGGCACGGCTCCTCCCGCGGCGCCGCCGGCCCCGGCCGAGGGCGGCACAGGCGCGAACCCGTGAAATGCCGCGAGTTATTTCGCCGCCGCGATGCCGTACTGCTTGATCTTGTTGTAGATTGATTTCTCGCTGATATTCAGCAGTTCCGCGGCTTTCTTCTTCGAGCCGTTCACCGACGCGAGCGTCTGCATGATGGCGAGCCGCTCGATTTCATTCATCGTCGCGCCCACGCCCACGGTAATCTCGCTCGAATCAGCCTCAAGGCTGCGCATGTGAGGCGGCAGGTCGCTGAGGCCGATTACGTTCTCCTTTGCCATCACCGCGGAGCGCTCGATGACGTTTTCCAACTCCCTCACGTTTCCGGGCCAGTCATAAAGCAGAAGGGCCTGCATCGCCTCCGGCGAAAGCCCCTCGATGTTCTTGTTCGTCCTCGTCGCGAGTTTCTTCAGGAAGTGGTCCGCAAGGAGCGGTATGTCGTCCTTGTGCTTTCTCAACGGCGGCATCACGATCGCCACGACGTTCAGCCGGTAGTACAGGTCTTCCCTGAACGTGCCCTCGCTGATGCATTTCGCGAGATCGTTGTGCGTGGAGGCGATTACGCGCACGTCGACGGTGATCGTGGCGCTTCCGCCCGCGCGCTCGAAGCAGCGGTCCTGCAGGACCGTCAGCAGTTTCGCCTGCAACTCAATCGGCATGTCGCCCACTTCGTCGAGGAATATCGTGCCGTGGTCGGCCGCCTCGAACCGTCCCGTGCGGCGCGCGACGGCGCCGGTGAACGCGCCTTTCTCGTGGCCGAACAGTTCCGACTCCAGCAACTCGCGCGGGACCGCCGCGCAGTTCACCTTCACGAAAGGCTCGTCGCGCCGCTTGGAGCGGTAATGAATGGCGCGCGCCACCAACTCTTTCCCCGTTCCCGTCTCGCCGTAAATGATTACGTTCGAATCGGTGTCCTTCACCATCTCGATCGCCTCGAAAGCCTCCTTCATGTTCCCTGCGCGGCCGATGAGGTTCTTGTCGTCAAACCGCCTCACCAGGTGCGTCCTCAGGCGGATGTTCTCGCCCACCAGCCGGAACTTCTCCAGCGCGCGGCGGGTCTGTATCTGCAGGTCCGGGATGTTGAACGGCTTGGTGATGTAGTCGTACGCGCCCAGTTTCATCGCCTCCACGGCGCTGTCCACATCCGGATAACCCGTGATGACGATGACTTCGATGCTGCTGTTGAACTGCTTGATGCGCTTGAGCAGTTCAATGCCGTTGATGTCCGGAATGCGAAGGTCTGTAACCACCACCGCGACGGGTGTGGTCTCCAGAATGTTCAATGCCTCCTTGCCGCTGGTGCATGTTGCAACGTTCGAGAATATCCCGGCAAAGGCCTGCGTGATGACGTTGGAAATGGTCGGCTCGTCATCGACCACAAGGATGGTCTCGCGAAGAGTTTTACCGTCCACCATGCTATGGCCTCCTAAGAAAGAAAATACTACCTTCCCGAAATATTATCGGCCATCGGACGCCATTTCTTGCCCGTTTCCTGCAAAAATTACAGGCATGGCGATGACATGGCGACATGCTGGTATGCGCATGTAATTTCGCCCCTAATCCCACGTTTCCAAGGTGGTCAGACGCCGGGCGCTTCGCGCCAGACAGTTGAACAGTCGAAAGTTGAGCAGGAGAGAATAACGACCGTTCTGCTGCTCACCTGCTCTACTGCTCCAACCTCTCGCGCCATCAGGCGCGGTGGGGTCCGACCCCCGACGCCAATCTGGACATCGGGACATCTTCGATAAATATGGAGCACAGCCGCCCCCGGCTGTGATTGATTATTTACGTTTCGCCCCCGAGGGCGGGCGCGCTCCATTCCGTTCGGAAACGACTCAATTCCGACCCGAAATCGCGCCGCGAAAAGTGAGACTTTCCGGGATTTTTGGCACAAATGTGGCACAAAGTCCCGGATTTTCCCACTTTCGCGCGTTTTTATTACCCCTTGCCGCAACAGTACTTGCAACTTTCCGTCCCGGAAAGTCCCGGGATTCTCACCCCCTCATATGCCACACCAGAATACAGACTGTTAGGCATTTGGGCTACTCGCCTGCTCCTGAGCGGCAAAGCCGCCCCCCCCCCACCCCTCTCCATGGCCAAAACCGTCTATCCGTCGCCACGACAGACACTTACGGCGATTTTCTCGCGCCACGCCGCTAAAAATTATGCCATACTTTGCCATACTTTACCATACTTTGTGCGCGGCCATCTCACTACCGGGCACACGGAGAAAATTTTTCGTTTTTCGTTCACGGCTCGTTCACCCGTAACCCAGTCCGTTCATCTAGCATCTCTAACCACTTATCCCTTATCCCTCATCCCTAACCACTTTGCCCTGACACCGAACATAGTGCATAGTATACACCATAAAATGTGGTTTGTCAAGTGAAATATTCCCGCCGAATGAAATTTTTTTAATTGACCGCTTGGTTTTTGGTATGATACAGGAGGTTATTTCCACCCTAAGCACTGGTCCAGATTTTGGGGAGTATTATATTCAGAGCAACAGTGGTCTTGACAATGGGGAGAGGTTCGGGAACAAGGAGCCGAGTCCCAGCGGATTTGGGTACAAAAAAAGGCGGCTCCATGAAATTAACACATGTTCTTATAATGAAATATCATCATAGGATTTTGCCTCTCTGTAGGTCTCTTACTTATCGCATAACCAGTACCGCGATATGAACATGTGATACGCTCATATGAAAGAAATACGACTTCTCTTAGCAGGAGGTGCCGAATGACTATGCGATATCACGGAAAAGCACTACCGATGGCCTTCGGAATAGCGATACTGTTGACCAGCTGCGTCAATGCGGGAGTTAGACTCGAAAAGAAATATGATAACCCGCAAGATTTTAGCAAGGTCTTTCCCGAAGAGGCGCTGGATCCTCTTGGACGACAGAACGAGGTTATCCATTTTGTATATTATGAGTCGAAGCTCAGTTGGTGGGCGTTTTGGAACATTCCCTACCCTCAACCCGTGTGGGAGATCGAAATGCTCGTAACCCCTACTTGGCTGTATGCGGACGAAAACCAATGGGAAATAAGCAAGGAAGATGAAGAGTTCTTTAACCTCTGGGTGCTCGAAGACCGCTTGGCAGATTGGTTTGTCCCGGACTCAGCAAACTACGAAGTATGGTGTCCGTATGTGGCCGAGCATAAATATCCTCTCATATTTGTTGATAAGCGAACACGCTCTGACGGCATGATTCATGTCTTCGTTCGTAACCACCTAAACCGAGCGCGTGTTCATTACGGCCATCCGACCTAACTTGTTTAACTTTGGCGCGAGAGCGGGTAGCCACTCCGCGCGACCGAATGCAAGGTGCGATAGGGCAACTTCTCAAAATTTACGTCGCACCGCTTAGTTGTTTGCTGTCAGCAAAAGCGAGACAGCGAGGAGAGAGGGATGAGACTTGCGGCTTGGAGGTGAGGCGATATCTGCGTCCATCAGCGTTCATCTGCGGCGAAATTCTTTGTGGCTTGGTGGCTTGTATATTCCCAAAACGTGGGAAATATGGTTCCATAGGGACAGCCCGTGGGAGGGCTTCCAGGGGGGAGGGAAGCCCTCCCACGGGCGGGCGGCGAGAGATCGATTGTGCCCGGGCCCTCGAGGCCGTCACGAAGCGGGATCCTCGTCGCCCCTGTGGGATAAACCCGAACAGCCGCTTGAGCCGCCGCCGCCCCCCGCGCGCGTCGAGCTCGTATTCGCAAGATAGGGGTGTTCCCATGTCCGA
>Ga0315284_10000809_pt1 | contig 42914 bp, 34 predicted proteins | sample YL17G09_16_MG_FD_203696 | JGI IMG/M metagenome (GOLD analysis project Ga0315284, IMG submission 203696) | Sediment microbial communities from Yellowstone Lake, YNP, Wyoming, USA - YL17G09_16 | ecosystem: Environmental > Aquatic > Freshwater > Lake > Sediment | place: USA: Wyoming | collected...
GTGAAGATGCGTGGTATCAATCCTCTTCCCGCCACGGTAGGTATAGAGAAGTCCTCTGCCCGCAAAATACTGTTCGGTTGCCGAGGTTACCGCATCGATGCCCTTGGCGCCGGGCGTATAGGTTAACATGGGATTGCTTGAGTCGATAATCCCCTGTTCGATGGGATCCTTGAACCGCTTCGACCCGGAATCGGCGACGACCGCCATCGCACTCGCATGGAGCTGTCCGAGGTCCATCGTCGCCTCGTCACCCATGATCAACTTCCCGCGATTTGTGCTGTTCGACAGCGTCCCCGAATAGATGAGGGTCAATTCCCTGTCGGGGTATTCGTAGACGACATTATAGACATCGGGCACCTCGCGGCCGTCCTTGTAATAATAGACACCTCCCGATGCCACTGCGCTCCTGGGGATGCCGAGGTTGAGAATCATGTTGAGCGCATCATACTCGTGGGTGAACAGGTCGCCCGAAAGGCCGGTGCCGTAATCGAACCACAGTCTCCACCGGAAGAACCGCTCGAGGCTGAACGGCCGCCGTGGGCTGTTTCCGAGGAACTGCCTGAAATCTATATTCATGGGATTTGCTTCGTGATGAATCTCGTAAATCCACGCGCCGCCGGGGTCGTTACGGTTCGTGGTGACTTCCATAAGGGTGACCTTACCGAGAATGCCTTTCCTGATGACTTCACCGGCTACCATATACGAGTCGGTCTGACGTCCCTGATGGCCGAGCTGGAAGACGATACCGCTGTTTCTGATCGCCTCGGTCACCTCGAACACCTCGGGTATGGTCCGCGTCAGGGGCTTTTCCAGATAGAGGTGCTTTCCCGCGCGGGCGGCGTCGATGGCCATCTGCGCATGCCAGTGCTCGGGGGTGGCGACAATCACGGCGTCGATGTCGATGCTCTCGAGCATGTCTGTGTACCGTCGGTACCGTTTCGCGTTTTCGTTGACCCTGCCCCTGTTCGAGCCGTGACGGACCGTCTCAAGGGCGCTTTCCGCCCTGATGTCGAACACATCGCAGACACCGTTAAACATGATATTCAAATCGTCCTGGTTCATGAAGTCATCGTAGCGTTTGTCCTTCGAGTCATCCTTTGCGGCCTGTTTCATGCTGTCAAGCCAGGTCGGGTGTGCAAACCCGGCGGCACGCAGCAGGTATTCCCCCCTGCTCCCGCACCCGATGATACCGAGCCGGAGCTGCCTGCCGGCGGCGTTGTCGATGCTTGATGGGAGGATTTCACTCATGTCCTCCTCTATGTTTAGCAGGGACAGGACCTTTTTCCTGCGGGCGTCGTCGTACGATTTTTTCTTCAGGCTTTTCTGCAGAAAAAGGCCGAGGACGGGCACTGTCGCAAGCCCTTTGACAATATCCCGTCTGTTGAAATACCGGCTATTACCACTCTCACGGTATTCGTTTTTATCACCAGGATTGTTTGAACTCATGTGCTTTCCTCCACCGTGCAGGGTCGTACCGCCTTAGGACACGATTCTCTCACCAGACGGGCTCTATACCCCTTCACTTTTCGCAGACGCGGTCCTGTCCCTGTTTTTACCTCAGGAGATCCGTCATGTCTGTAGGACCTGATTCATGAGACAGGCGGATATTCGTGGGACCGTTACTTATTCTATGACAAAGAGTTATATTCATCTTTACTGGTATGGTCACGTAATGAGGCTACAATGTTTTGAAATTATGAAAATAATCAGGTTTTGTCAATACATGAATCGATCCCCCGGCAACCCCCCACTTTTTCCTATCGTCCCCATCAGGACATGATTTACACTTTTTTATAGACACGATTAACAAGATTTACATGATATTATTTATATATTTTTTCATTCTTGTTAATCTTGTCAATCCTGTTAATCCTGTCGTATTTTCTTGTCATTCTTGTCATTATACATATCGTGAGACCACCACTTCATAAGGACAAACGAAGTTCCCGTTAAACTCCGTTTCTTGCTCATTATCCGTTTATTGAATTTTATAATGACTTAATTCACAAGTATTATAAGTAATATATTATTTATAATCAATGTATTATATGAAATCTTCGTCTAGATTTTGTGGGGTCGCCAGATGAATCGATTCCCCCGGCGATTTCACCCTTTACTCGGATACCGGCGCCGTTTGATTACCTGTTGCAACCGCCGGTCGCCCGGTTACGGATCTGACTTCATGGAACATGCATGATCGTCCACTTTATTATTTTATAGTTTCCTGCCGCTGAAATATTGACTATTTTATACTACGATCATGAACCCCAAACATATCCTGTATGAAAGTTCAAGCATGAACAGCGATTGCACTGTGAAAAAGCGTTTTCTGACCGTCCTGAACGGGGGGATACCGGATCGTCTCCCGGTCACCACACATCATGTCATGCCGTATTTTCTGAAAACCTGCATGAACGGCATTACGAACGATGATTTCTTCGATTTCTTCTGGCTCGACCCGATCACCTGGGTGGTAGAACATAAACCGAGCGCCTTACAGGGGGATTACCCCGATCCTGACCAGGGGGAAATCGGTTTCCTCGAGGCACGGCGTGCATCCTCCAATTCTTGGCGGATACGCACCGAGAAGATCAGGGGTTACGAGTATGACACCATACGGTATCATTTTGTCACACCGAAAAAGACACTGACCATGACACTCCAGAGCAACGACCAGACTGCATGGGTGACCGAGCGGCTTGTCAAAGAAAAATCCGACATTGACATCATCGGCGAGTTCGTAACTCACCCGCTATGCGATGTGGCGGCGGTCAACAGGAAGGCTGATGCTTTCAGCAATCGTGGGCTCGTCCGGGGCCATATCTGTTGTTTCGACGTGTTCGGCCAGCCGGGCTGCTGGCAGGATGCCGCCTGTCTTTATGGGATCGAGAAACTGATCATGGCGACGTACGATGATCCCGCATGGGTGCACACCTTCCTGAGCATCCTCAGTGAGCGGAAAAAAACCTACATCCGATCACTTGCGGGAGCACGGTTCGATCTCATCGAGCTGGGCGGCGGTGACGCATCGACCACAGTGATTTCGCCCAGGCTGTTTGACGAATTTGTCGCGCCCTATGACGCCGTGTTGATCGCCCTCGCCCATGAAGCGGGCCAGCGCATCGTATACCACACCTGCGGCGGCATGATGCCTATCCTCGAAAACATCGCGGATATGAATCCCGATGCCATGGAAACGTTCACACCTCCCGAAATGGGCGGCGATGTGGACCTCAAGGAGGCGAAACGCCGTATCGGCGGCAGGGTCGCCATGATCGGCGGCTTCGACCAGTTCCATTATTTCACCGGCTGCACTCCGGAAGAAACGAGGAAGGCTGTGCGCCGGTGTTTCGAGGAGGCCGGGGCTGAGGGCGGATATATCCTCTGCCCTTCGGATCATTTCTTCGAAGCCGATCTTGACCTCATAAAAGCGTTCGCGAATGAGGCACACCTGTGTACATACCGGGTATGAGGGTTTTTTAAGGTATAGATCAAAACCCTGCCATATACACCCGGAAAAACGGGAGCCGTGTAATGGTTTTGGCTCTGTTCCCCCGAAATCGACCGTGAGCTGTGAAGTCGTATTACTCATAATCACACCGGATGACGCCTGTCTGTGACTAAAAAAGAACGCGTGCTTAAGGCGATTCGCTTCGATACCCCTGACCGTATCCCTGTCTGGCATTTCAACTGCGACGAACCGGCCGGCGACATTCTCCGGTACGAGCTGGCACTGGAGACGGACTGCCGCAGCGAATGGGGCTACCGCTGGGTGAGGATGGGCGATGGTACGATGGGTCAGCCTTCGGGACCGGTTATCCCACGGTGGGATGATCTGCGGGATTTCCGGTTTCCTGAACTCCGTGCGGAGGAACGTCTCATGGGGATTCACGGATTCAGGAGCCGTTCGGAAGGTCATTATCTCCTCGCAGGGATGGGCATCACCGGATTCACCACGTATACCTTCCTGCGCGGATTCGAGAATGCCATGGTCGATTTCGTCCTCGAGACCGGGCGTGCGGAGGCGCTCCTCGATGGTATCTTCTCCTTCGAATGCAACCTCATGACGCTTGCGGCGCAGGCGGGATTCGACGGGATTCATTTTCAGGACGACTGGGGAACGCAGGACAGCCTCATCATCGACCCCGTTCTCTGGCGGCGGCTGTTCGCTCCCCGTTACCGTGAACAGTTCGCCCTCGCGCACCGGCTCGGTCTTCATGTTTGGTTCCACAGCTGCGGGAAAATCACCGCGATTTTCGAAGACATGCACAATCTCGGTGTGGATGTCATGAACATCTCCCAGCCTAATGTGGTGGATACTGCCGCAGTGGGTGTCACTCTCCGGGGGCGTCAGTGCTTCATGGCGCCGGTCAGCTACCAGACCGTATCCATCACCGGGACGCGGGAGGAGATTTTCGCGGAAGCCCGCAGGCTCTATTCCGACCTGGGAACTGCGAGGGGCGGATTCATCGGCTATGTGGAGGAATACGGCTCCATCGGGATGAGCGAGGAGAATTACCGCGCCTGCATCGAGGCGTTCGGGGCGCTGGAGGACCTCACATGATGCGGACTTTTCAATTGCGGATTGCGGATTGCGGATTGCGGATTGAAAAAAGAGAACACTATAAAAGCTCCGTTTCATAAAGTCACCATACAATCATCAATTCGTCATCATAAAGCATCAAATAACCGGAAAAATCCTCAAAGGTCATCACATCCCATAAAAATCCCCCTGCGGTCACAATCGGAAATAACACCAGCACCTTAATCGGGCAACCACGAGGGTTGCCCCTACATATAACCATCAATCTGAAATCCGTAATCGGTATGAGCTCGCCGATGACCGAACACTCGTAATCGGGCGCCGAGGGGAGTGTATTGAGCACCATGGAGACTCCTTTCTTCGTTGAACATGTGACGCATATCACAAATAATAGTTATGTTATGAAAGTTATTAGCATACGATAGTTAGTTATAGGGGTATAAAAAAAGGGCAGTTAAGGGAGTGTTATACAATAATATAACTCTCCCCCTTTACCTGGGAATAATATAATCAATTACACGGGTTTTGTCAAGGGAAAAATGTACCGATTGCGGATTGCGGATTGATAATTGAGTCTGGAGTCCGAAGGGAAAATAGGAAAAGAGGCTTAAAGACGAAAGAAATTGTACTCAAAAAGATGCTTTGTAGGGGGAGTTCAGTTCAAATATTAGCTGGGAAAAGGGGATAACGCCCGCAATCAACTGAGGCGGCTTAGCCGACGTCCGTTTCATTGTATTGTTAGGCGGCGGCCCCTTTCGGAGCATACTTCGCACGTATCTGGCCAATCGCCTTCGCGATCGACTCCGCCCGACCCGCCAAATCCTTGTAGCCCGTTGCGAGATTCGTCTCGATAGCGACACGGTTGTCACCAATGATCGACGTGTCGAACGTCTTCTCGTACTGACTCCGAAAAAAATCCACCTGTTGATTGAAGTAATCGAGTTGCCCCTTCACCCACCATACACGACGCTGGAAGTCAAGTGAACAGATTGACAAGTCGGCTGACTGTGCAGTGAGAAGGGGTAAGTCGTACTTCATCAGCCAAACACCGACGTTAGGGTCGCTTGCGGCGAGATCGGCCGCCCGCCGCTCCTCTTCTGAATACAAGCGCATATTCGCGAGGTTGTCCGCCAATCTGACGATCTTGTTGGGCCCATCGTACTGTCGCACAATGGGAATGAGCCAGTCCAAGAACTCATCCGTCTTTTGACCTAGGTGTGACCGAAGCTTGACAGCCAAGAGCGCGGTCACATACTGAAGGTCCGCGAGTTCGCCGGTCACACTCGCGATGAGTTCCTGTCGCCGATAGCCCCGCCGGATTCTTTCGGCGATTCCGAGGCTCAGCAGACCGAGCAGCCAGCCGAGAACCAAATGGAGCACATTAACCATGCGGAAATCCCGCCACCCAACTAGGGCTTATACAGTTTTCTATGCTAAGAACCTATATACAGCTATTCGAGCTGTATAAGACCCCACTGAATATAGTAAGAAAATACGTGTAATAGCATAAATATCAATTTGTTGTAGCTTAATTATCATAGGTTCATATTTAATAGCTATATTTTAATACTTCTCTCTGATAAATCAATCTCTTTTATTCGCATAAGACAGACTTTCAGTGTTTCGTGTATATGTGTACCCCGTTAGTACAAAGTGGACACTTTCAAACCGCTGGTCCCGGGCTCCCCTTCTATTGTTTACAAGAGAAGGTGTTAGGGGGATGAGTTTCAATCCGCAATCCGCAATCATAACTCATAACTCATAATTCATAATGGTTCCCTTCAATAGCTCATCCGTATCGAACCTGTCCCCCCGGGCACTGTGATTGTAACGATTTTTTTGTTTGCATCGTAAACGATTTTTCGTATAGCCTGACCGTTGAGCAACACCCGTGAGGGTTTCTTCTCCACCGACAACCGGAGGGTGTTCCCGTCAGCCGTGTAGTACGTAATAGAATTGTGTGCAATCTCACAGGTAATCGGTTTATCCGCCTCAAAAAGCGGAATTTCTCCTCTTGAAAGCACCTTACACAGCGCGGCGAAAATCGTGGAATCGTCAGCCGTAAAAGCGAGCGCATCCGTCATTATATCCCCGCACCGGTATCGTTCGCCCGGTTTCGTTGAGAAAACAAACGGCATGCCGTCGGCATGTCCGGAAATGTAACCGTCCCCCGGCATGGTATCGAGTGAGATAGTCTGGCCTCCGGATGTCGCTTTCATGAGCGTGGCGACAACGAGTGTCGAACCGTTTGTGCTGGCGGTCACCTGCAGCATGCCTTCACGTTCGAGGGGGCCGGAAGATGGGTAAGGGCTGCCGTCATTTCCATATCTGTTGAATGCGTTCATGAAGTGGGGACGTTCGACTGCTCTGACATCACGGGGCACCGGATATAGATGGTGTATATGGAGCACATTGCCGCCCGATTCTATCTGTGATTCCTGAATGTCCGGTGTGATGTCCCTGAGAAAAAGCGACTGAAACAATAATGTTACATCAACATCATCATCCTGCGGGGTAATCGTATCGATCATGAGTATCGTTCTCGGTTTCAGATAGAGAACGTTTCTCCTCATCTCCCTGACTTTGCCCCAGTAGAGTCTGCCGATATCGCCCGAGCTGAACGCGGCACGGCTGCCATCGAGATACTGATAGATGAATGCACGGTCATCGAATCCTTCCGGGTTGTTGTAAGGGTCTCCGGAACGCTGGCTGACCTCATTATGGTCGATCAGTATGGTTGAATGGGCTATCGGCTGAATTTTATAGCCGTAGTACCGGGGGTCACCGTACTTGTCGCCATCCCAGTAATCCACGATGAATCTGCTGCCGAGGTCGGCGAACCAGAAGGAGCCCATGTGGATGTCCTGGTGGTTGAAATACGGTCCCGTTGTCATGGAAAAGGCAAAATCTTCGGGTCCCCAGCCGCTTTTGAAAACTGTCCTGCCCTGTTCGGGAAAGATACGGGACGGGTTGAGGTCGTACGGGGATTTACGGGGGATATCCTCCGTTTCATGGAGCAGCTCCTGAATGAAAACAACATCTTCCCCTTTTTTCACCCGCTTCTGTCTGATATCATTATAAAACCAGGCAAGAAGCGGATCCTTCGTTTTTTCGACCAGCCATGCCATGTTGCCCTGGGAAATGTAGTCGTGTAATACCGGTTGATCGCATCCGAAATTAAAATACCAGTCATTTTCGATATTACTGTTCCATACACGTTCATGAAACGATTTCCTGATTTTTCCGGTCAGGTCGATGCCGAAGAGCCGTTCGAGCGAGGGGAGACTTTCGCCCGTTCCGATCATGGCGTAATTGTAATACCAGTGCCCTTCGGCATAACTGCCGTCGTCGTGAAAGCTCCTGTCGATGTAGTCCTTCATTTTCAGAAGCGCGCCGGCGAAATACTCCTCCATCATCCCGTTTTCTTCATCACCGTAAAGCGCCGCGATGCACATCAGGTCGCCACCCATGATATGCGCCAGCCAGTTGGATGTGCTGCAGGGAATCATGTTGTTTTCCACATAGGTCCTGTGTGTGGGGAGTATCATGTTCCGCACAATGCCGTCACGAATGGCCTTACGCTCCCCGTCAGTCATCAGGTCGTACAGGAAATCATACGCTAGTGCGACTTTCGGCGAAACGAACCCGTACGCAAGCGATGAATACTGGCCGCGGTTCTCGTAAAACGGGCAGTTCCAGGAAGGGAATCCGGTATACCGTAAGAGGATGTCGCGGGCGTAGGCACCGGCTTCACAATCTCCGAGCAGGGCGTATGCGACCGCGTTGATATACATTGCATTGGTCCCGTTCTGTATATTCCAGCCCCTGAAATGCCACAGGTCCCATGGAACGGTCCATCCGTCCGCGACAAGCTGGTCCCAGTCATAGAAAACCGATTCGACGGGTTCACGTTCACGGGAGTTTTTCGCGTCTTTCTCGATCTTTTCCCGCAGCGGTATGAAGCGGTCGCTGGCGAGACGGCGGAGCATGTCCGGTTTCGTTCCGGGAGTGAACCATAACCGCGGATGGGTTTTTCCGATATCCTTCGGCGCGATATGAAGGGTGAAACGGGTTTCGGCGATCTGTCCATCATGCTTGAACGCGCTGAGGATGCCGAGATAGAAGTTTTCTTCCAGGTTCAGCCTGAACGGCTTCAGAGACCATTCGCCGTTGTTCCCGGTGAGTTTTTTCGATAAGACCGCTTTTTCGGGATGTTCAAATAGCACGATGTCAAGAACGACAGTATCCGCATCGATGGGCCATGATCCTTTAAGGGAAAACATGTCTCCACGGGCGAAAGACCGTCTCACTACCCGCTCTTTCCATTCGGTGAACTCCCTGACATCAGGCTCGAAGAACCTGAACGACGCCATTCTCGCCCCTGTGAATGTTATGTCATCGACGCCGAGGCAGATGTTCATTCTGGTGTCGGCATCGGGTATCTTCGCGAGGACCGCGATCCCGTTTATCCTGACGGCGCTTCTGTTCTTTATCCGGGGATTCTTGCGGACGATGTCGCTAAAACTAACCGAGAGCCGTTCCCAGGAGTTGTTCTTCGGATTCGAAACCGTATAATCGAGACACCCGTCATCCCCGGCTGCCATACGGAGCTTAACATACTCCGCGGGCAGATGCGTTTTCAGGTGGTATCTGAGTTCAATCGCCGAACCGGGCTCGAGATACATGTCGAGCAGCTTCTGCGCGCCGCAATATGTATCCTCGTTGAAGTGGGGGGTCACAATCTGCTCGATAGAACTGTTGGGATCGCCGTTCACGACCGTGTTGATCCTGAACCCGGAATCATACGCCGCATCCTCATAAATCGGGTAGGAAAACCAGCCGTTCAGCTCGCGCTCCTCAAAATCCTCACGGTATGTGAAGGGTTCAAGGGCGATGTCGGCCCGGACAGGAACGACAAATAAAAGGATCAATAAGCCGTGCATCAACAATAATTCGATATTCTTCATTGAGAATGCCCCATTCATTAATAGAGTTTATCATAGAGAGATGACATTATCTGTTTGCCTCTTTATCAAATAATTTTGCACATATTAAAAGCCTTTTAATCCGAATAATTCATATACTTTTAAGATTTTCTACAGCGTAAGATCACTCACCCCCTTGATCCCCCTCTCTCACACGTGAAAGAGGGGGACAAGATACATCCGTCAGTTATTATACTCCCCTTCTCTTGCGGGCATGAGAAGGGGTCAGGGGGATGAGTTTATAAGAATAACAATAGGTTATGCATAAGCCAATTTATTTTTATGAATAAATCGGGTTAAAGAGAATACGGTTCACTTAAGCAAAATTCTCACTGAAAAGGTATCGATTCCCCATAGAAATGATGTGTAATTTAAAAACTTTTGGGGCTTAAGTGAACCGTATTAGGGTTAAAGAGTAGTTGTTTATATAAATCAAAGCTTTCTAATACTACAGCGATTAAATACTTGACATCAGCAATCAGTGAAAACAATCCCCCTTCCTGTCCTTCGGACATCCTTCCCCCCCGGTTTAACCGGGGGCTGGAATATAACCATAGTATTTACTTGTACTTGCCCCCTCCGGGGGAAAGTGGCGCGTGAGCGCCGAAAGGGGGCTTGACATACGAAACAATGAAAAAGAATGCAACCATTTAAATTGCCGGAATAATAATTATTAATAAAATTAAGACATTACGATGTTTAAAACCTGAATTATCGGTTTTAAGTACTTGTATTTGAACATATTACATATGTTTTACTTTCGGATCAATCGTTTTGACATACTACGGCCATTGATGAGTATTACCTGAGGATCATTGGCAGACTCAGTTTCTTAATGTCATGTACTCGAACTTTGAAATGACAATTCCGGAGAAGAACTTAGGAGGGCGGTGAAAAAGTATTTTTTTCACGCGCCCGATAATGAAATACGTTGTCTATGTGCTGTCAAGGGCATGTACATCAGCACTTCGTGCTGACCCCTGACAGCATGCATTCACATATATGATGTTTTTCACCAGGCTTATAAAGATACCGTCGTAAAAGGAGCGATAACAATTATGCTCAGTGTCAACCACAGCCTGTAATACATAGTATCTTTTCTCCTGTACTTATCTATCAATACGATCTGTCAATAAAGTAAGATATTATCGTATAGTTACATCCCAGTGCTTCGAATGGCGCGAGGTACCGTCCGGGCCTTCTACATCAAGCCAGACCGTGTAATGAATACCAGGTTTTTCATAATGGTGTATGTGATTTTGTTCGGTGGAAGTCTCACCATCACCGAAATGCCAAAGCCACTTGGTAATTTTGCCAATGGACTCATCTTTGAAATATACGAGTCGGCGATCCATGTCGATGACCTTGAACGAAAACTGTGCCTCAATTAAAGGGTCAAAACGCTTCTCGAGTGGCATGAGTCTGAAGGCGCATAACGCCGAGGCGTCTTTCACCATTACCACATTGTGCGCGAGGTTGATATTGTTGGGGCCGTCCTTTTTTCCGTGGTCGAAATCGAGTACCGCCCATGACAAACCAATTATTGTATTTTCTTCGAGCTGCGAAACCACCGCCCGCCCGGCGCCGTCCCAGGGGGCATAATCGAAGGGGGTTATCCAGAATTCCAGAACGAGGTTTCCGCTTTCACCGTGCCTGAAATGATAGTCATATGCTTGATTCGCCCAAGGAAACCTGCATATCCAGGGCTGGCATCCCCAGACGAGACACCACTGGTTATTTACCGGCGGTGTGAAAATATGGTAATTCTGCCCGTGAACGCCGCTGAACCTCAAGTGGTTATCGATGGGATCGTCAATCATGGGATTGAAAATAATGGGGCCGCCGGACAGATCCGCATCGACCACAACCTCGAAGATGTCGTTACGGTATCCGGCGCCCTCGACAAATTCGCAATCCCAGTAATCGTCATACGCTTCATAAAGGAAATAAAGCATGTTCAGGCCTTTTACCCACCCGACACGGACACGAATGTCGATATCCGTGGTGTCGATGACGGCACCGTGACCTCCCCGTGTCCCGTCAAGCAGGCCGGTTCCATAGGTATAATCCTCTCCGACCATATCCCAATCGTTGGTACGGCCGTCGATGCGGGGCATCATATCATGGGGAAACTGGAATATCTTGAATTCCATCTCAGGTCGTTCGAGAGCAAACGATGTCAATGTGAACCCCATAATAATTAATAATGTAAATATTATTCGTATATGCATAAACCGTCTCTTTCTCGTGAGTATTATCGTTCAATTGAATATCGACTCGTCGATCCATGTGGCCTTTTTGAGTTTATTTAAAAAAACAATGCCGTTCCCAGGATGAGCACAGCGCCTCAATGTTTTCTAAAGGAACATCTTTGCTCGGAATGGCATAAATCATTAATCCTCCCTCAGGAGAACCAATTTTTTCTACTATTTCCTTAAACTGGTTGTCAATATCTTCTGGTTTACAGAAAGGAAGCATTTGTTCATCTATATCGACAAGCGGACACAACTTTCCTTTATAAGCCTTCGCAATACCGCTAATAGTGTTTGCTCTTACCTGCGGATCGTGAATTGAAACCCCGCACTCGATGAGGTCATCAACTAAATCCAGGATGTTCCCATCACATGAATACCAGACATGTATACCTTCATTGCGGCAGATTTGGAACATTTGCTTATAGGCCGGCTTCAGATATTTTCGGAAAGTCTGAGGACTTATCATTAAACCATTCTGTGTACCTATGTCACCATGGAACCACATTACATCGACCTCAATTTCCAGCCACTTCTTTATATATTTCATATTATAATCAAGAACTATTTCAATGAGGGTATTGAGTTCAGGGGGATCTGTCATGAAATCAATCAGTACATTTTCAAGACCCCTTAAAAATTGTAACCGATCAAAAAAACCACCATGAGCAAACGACTCAGGGAAAGCTATTACCGGCAATCCCTTTCTTCTTTCCTCCTCCTTATTTTCCTGTAACGTTTTCCAATCTATCTGCTCACGAGGATCCGGAACTTTGAGTTTACCTAATTCCTTCCAATCAGACAACGGATGTTCAATTACCTGTCCCAATATCCCATCCTGAGCATTATACCACATGCAACCCCAGTCATCTTTGTAATATTTGCCTTCTTTGAAAAGTGGGTCGGAGTCATCATAATTCATTTGATCTGACCAGAGTCTTTTATCAATTAAAGGATGTTTAAGGAGAACATCACGCAATTTATTTCCGTATTTTTTCCAAACAGCCGGTAGAATTTCTAAAGTGATTGGTACCCATTCAGGTTTGTTAAACTCAACCGCTTTTAAATAATTCTCTCTCTCACTTATCGTTTTATATTTCATGGTAAATTTACTCAACCATACTATGTGAAATAATTTCCATGTTGTCACGTATTATTTCAATAATTACAAATATTTATGAATATTTTTATACAGTGACTTTTTGCCGGATTATCAAATTTGAAATCACACTTTTGGGGGAGTAATTTTAAAAGTGTTATAAAAAAACATTTTGACTTTAAACCAGATATCCGTAAATTCAAGATATGATAGATTATATGATTACAAAGCATTCCCTTAAGCTCGATCTTCCCACGGGTGTTTTCACTCCGACCACGACAACTCAACTGCTTGCTCATCACATGGGCGATCTGAAAGGCAAGATCGTGCTCGACCTCGGGTGTGGTGCAGGGCCGATAGCCATCTTCGCAGCCCTCAACGGTGCCGAGCGGGTTTATGCGGTCGATATTATGCCGGAGGCGTGCGAAGCCACTCGCCGTAATTCCATTTTGAATGGCGTTTCGAACCGTATTGTTGTGAAGCAGGGAGATTTGTTCGAACCGCTGAACGGCCTTAAATTCGATATCATTGTCGATGATGTGTCAGGCATGGCGGACGAGGTTTCACGTATTTCACCGTGGTATCCCGAGACCATACCGACCGGTGGCAAGGACGGTACAGTCCCGACAATTTTCATGCTGAAAGAATCACCCAATTATCTCAATAACGGCGGATATCTTCTCTTTCCCGTCATCAGCCTTTCCCGGACGGAAAAAATACTCTCCACCGCACTTGATGTCTACCATGACAAGCTTTATCTCATCGCGAGCAAACTCATACCGTTCTGTGAAGAGCTCAAAGCCCATCTCAGCCTGTTGGAACGGCTCCGGGGAGAAGGACTGATTGATTACATCCAGAAACGGTCCCGTTATTTCTGGAATCTCTCGATTTACCGGGCGGATCTATAAAACATCACGGCACATCCCCGCAACACCTTATTTACGAATCCTCACATGCCACTCACACGCATCTTGAGCGAAAACAATGAATTGCCGGCGGTTATGAACAGCGTCTTATTGTCCTTTCCGCCGAAGCAGACATTGGCGGTATGTCCCTTGGTGATGGGAACGGTGATTTTTCCGATATTCTCTCCCTGCGGGTTGTACACCTGGACGTAATCTTCCGCTCCGGTGATATACACATTGCCCTCGGAATCCACTGCGAGCCCATCGATTCCCCACGGCACGAATAACTTTTTATCGCGCAGGGTTCCGTCCGGATTAACTGTGTATACGTAAGTTTTTCTTTCCCCCGTATCGATCACATACAGGAGGGATCCATCGGGAGAAGAAGCTATTCCATTGGGGTCTCCCATATCATCGATGACCCGGATCACCCTGGCGCGGTCTGGAGTAATGTAATACATCCCATGTACATCCTGTACGAGCGAGTCTGAATGGACATGGAAATACGGGTCTGAAAAATAGATGCCGCCGTTCTTGTCGATAAAAATATCGTTGGGCTCGTTATATTTCTTGCCGTTATAACTGTCGGTCAGCACTTTTATCTGCCCATTCCTGTCGAGCATTGCCACCCTGCGGTTGTAAGCTTCTACGGCAATAAGGTTACCGTCCTTATCGAAGGCAAGCCCGTTCGGACCGTTGAACTGTTCGGTGAAAATCGAAAGCCCTGAAACCGGAGACCATTTATACAATTTCGTTCCGTAGGGATCGGAAAAGTACACGTTGCCTTCCGAATCGGCGACCGGTCCCTCGGTTTTCGAACGTTTCCCCACATAGGCATCGATGTTCGCAAGTTCGACCGGCAGGGCACCCGGTTCGGCGAGCGGCAGATCCACCGACCCTGAAACCTTATCCCGTATGACAGAATGCAGAGCTCTTGGATCGGCGAGCGGCAGATCCGCCGACCCTGAAACCGCTTTTTCACCGGTCTGTCCGGCGGTATCGGTCTGGGGCTGTGGGGTTTCCTTACTACACCCCGGAGCCGTGAGCGCAAGTAGCACCATCAGTCCAGTCAACCATGTTCTGATCATAATACTTGATACTCCTTTTTTATTCGTTGTTGTCAAATCGCCACTCCCTGATTACGCAGAGCAGCCTGAAGTTTTCCGATTTCGAGCTTGCGGGGGGCGACACCCTCCTTTACGGACAGCGCCGCGGCAACACCAGCTCCCTGACCGAACACGGTACATCCCGACATCCCCCGGATTCTCTGAATGACATCGACAGTGCCCGATATGCATCTTCCCGCATAAAGTACATTATTTATTTTTTTCGGAACGAGCGAACGGTACGGTACATCGAGAAGGTTTCCTGCCTTTAAAGGACAGATTTTCCCGATCGTGTCATCAAACTTCCCAGCTTTCAGGTCATCCATTGTGAGTATATGCTCGCCGGTAATACGACGGCTCACCCTGCAGCCGATCTGAGAAGCTGTCTGCGAAATAGTCGCTACCTCAAAACCGGGAACATTTTTCTTATAAAAATCCCAGTGTTTCACTATCTTGTGACGAATATCAATCTCGCAGTCTGTCAGGTCTCTGACATTGGTCGGATTGCCCTTGTAAAACGTATTAAACCAGGCCAGGTCATTCCAGCCTATATACCACGGGCCCCAGCCGATGTTATCCTGGTCGAGTTTTTCATTCAACTTTTTCCATTCATCGGGGAAATAGGTGGTGAAATGACGGTATTTGTCGAAATCAACGTTGCGGTATATAAAGTCCAGCGCAAGCCCGTTCGATTCCGTTGTGTTTTCAAAGGGCACACCTGCCCATGCTGCGGTGTCTGCATCGCCAGTGCAGTCAATAATCATTTGTGCGCGCAGTGCCTGACGGCCTGATTTTGATTCGATAATAATTGCCTCGATTATATCATTTTTTACTACTGCCCCGACCGCCCAGGCATGAAACAATAACCGAACATTCGCTTTTTCAACCATATCGAGGCACATGATTTTGAATATTTCCGGATTGAAAAACGGTTCATGTTTGCTCACTCTGTTAGTTTCTACATAGCGACCGCCGTCAGCGATAATTCGTTCGGCAAATTCACTGACTATACCGCGCATGCCTTTATCGTATTCAAAGTACCCGATAACCAGTCCGCCTGTTGCCATACCGCCGAGATACCCGTAACGCTCGACCAGGAGCACATTCAGTCCAAGCCGTCCCGCTGCGATTGCCGCCGAGCATCCCGAAGGCCCGCCGCCGAGAACGATAATATCTGCGGAATCGATAACATCGATGTCCCTTGACTGCTCTTTAATTTTATCCTGTTTGGACTGGGCGGAAACATCGCCTGCGACCATTGCCGAACCGGCGATACCTAATGCATTTGTACTCAAAAAATTTCTTCTGTTCATCGGAAATCCTCTTTAAATTTATATTCCTAAAGATATCCATGTTTTAAACTTTTTGAAAAGATTGTTTTTATCGATCTACTTCCCTTCCTTCTATCAGACCCGAAGGCAGAATATCTTTTTTCATGGCCCAAAAAGCCGAGCGCCACATTATTTCTTTCATTGATTTTTTCCAGCAGACCTCCTGAGTGCTGCAGCAATTAAGCATAACAACCCGCCCGTCCCCGACTTCTCTCGTCCATAATGCAAGTCTGTCGAGATCCGGATTTGTTTCCTTAGCCCGCATGAGCGGCTCATATTTCACATCGAGCATATCTGCGCCGAAAATCTCGTCCACCTCTTCAAAGGGTTCAACACCAGCGGTTATGGGATGGTTAGGATTCATATCATAGAAAGATGTCATAGCCCTTATAGGACCGTGCATAATAGGTTTTTCTACCCCGATGAGTGCCATGAATTTTTTATTATCCGGATTCCAAATTGAACAATGAACGGGGATTATGCCCATTCCGCGATTTACATTTTCAACAATCGCATCTTCCTGTTCAGAAGTCATCCACGGGGCGGATTTCGGCCTTTCCTCGACGATGCCGAGAGGTGACCATCCTACAGAATCACCTCCTGAATAACGGCAAAAAATGAATAAATCGGTCTGAGACAGAACTTCAGGAGTAACAAATTGGCTTGATTGCGCAAACATCAGTCTCCAACCGGTTATTCCGAGAACTCTTCTCCAGTGAGTTTCCTGCATCATTCCGGGATGCCAGTAATCTCCGACGAGGAACAGGACGCGCACTTCTCCGGGATTTTTCGGCGCCGCAAAAGCTCCGGTACTGTTTAAAACCATCGACCCGGTCACCGCCGCGGTTGCGTTCACCTGGAGAAAAGTACGTCGTTTCATTGATAACTCCTTTCATTATAGTCGATATAGTTTGAACAGTCAGCTATAATCCCTGTTTTGTTGTTATCTCATGGTCGAACATCGTGATCCCGGTAGCGGGCAAAATAGAAGAACTTGAGCAGCTCATCAGTAACGTTGATATTAGAATGAGGTGTTTTTCCATCATTGGGGATGAGATATGAGGTGCCAACAGGTTGGCGACGGATCTGTTTACCCAACATGACAATGTTGTCTCCACTGATGACAGACCATACCTCTTCTGTTCCTTCTCCGTGACTGTGTGGATGTCCAATAGTCATTGGGCCAAATGTACATGTTTCCACAAGTTCCAATGTACCAAGACCATCTTCCGTGCGTAACAGGAAAGTATCCATATGCGACCAATGAACGATGTTTTTAGAAAACGGAACAGAACCTTCATTTCTTATCAACAGTTGTTTGTTCGGGCGAAAACCCTCCGGTATCGGTTCGGCCAAGAGGTACATGGACATATCCGTTTCACCCGTATTTGACATGGTAAAGGAAAGATTTTCGGGAATTAACACAGCCATTCCAGGTGACAATTGAAATGTCTCACCCGCACCTTGAATGGTGCCATTCCCGGATAAAATATAAAGTATTTCCTGCTCATCATTCAATACCGTTGGGGTGGTGACTGCACGAACTGGAAGAGTCGCATATGAGAATCGATTAATGAATTCAAGCACAGCACCTTTTCTTGTCGGATCAGGATTCTGTCCCCTGGTAAAAACAGCCCTTTCAATGAGAGTACCATGGGAAATGGCAGGAACCGATTCCTTCCAGGATGCAATAAACATATCAATATCCGGCTCGGTGGCCGGATCATAGAAGCTTCCATCTAAATTCTGGGGAATTCCCTGGATCGGACAAATCATTAAAAGTACCATCAGCGGTAAAAACCAGCGCATGTTACCCTCACCGAAAAGTGTTTGGGTGATTTGTACTGTCAGTAAAGCCTGGTGAAAAACATCAGTGTAGATACATGCTCTCAAGGGTCAGCACGTAGTGCTGATTTACTTGCCCTTGACAGCAAACGGACAACATATTTCATTATGGGGCGCGTGAAAAAATACTGTTTCACCGCCCTCAAAAACTACATTCAATATTATAATATCGCACTAATACCAGGAGAGCCTGGTGAATACTGGTTGATTTACACCCGGTCCGTACTGCGGCCTTCGATCAGACCGGACTCGGGTATGTCCTTCTTCATCGCCCAGTGAGCCGAGCGCCACATGATTTCCTTCATCGATTTTTTCCAGAATACCTGCTGGTAACTCATACAGTTAAGATACACAATTCGACCGTTGCCGACCTCGCGCATCCATCCGGCCATCCTGTCAAGCGGTATGGCGCCCTCTACACCATAGAAACATTCATGCGACTCGCCCGACATCTTTCTCACTATGTCATAATCCTGACGTGCCCGATAAAGAGGCGTATAGTTATCATCGAGCATAACCATTCCGAATATTTCATCGACCTCTTCAAACGGCCTGACACCTCTGGTAATCGGATGGTCCTGGTTCATTTCATAGAAATATGTATTGACCATCGGCCCGTGCATAATCATATCTCTAACGCCCATAAGCTCCATAACTTTTTTATTTGACGTATTTGCAATCGAGCAATGAAATGGTATAATCCCCATCCCCCGTTTCGTAACATTTTCAACGATGGCATCTTCCTGTTCGGAGGTCATCCAACTGTCACCGCGGGGTCTTTGTCCGACAAGCCCATCCGTAGTAAATCCGGGATTTCCACCCCCATATCTGCTGAATACAAGCAGGTCGGTCTGATCAATGACTTCCGGAGTGATAAAATCGCTCGATTGCGCAAACATCAAACGCCACCCGGTCACACCGAGGATTCTTCTCCAGTGACGTTCATACATCATGCCGTTATGCCAATAATCACCGGCGAGAAACAGTACCCTGACTTCGCCGGGCTTTTTTGGCTCGGCTGATAAGGGATTTGCTGTTGTGCAATATGCAGCACTGACAGCAAGTCCTGTCTTGAGAAATTTCCTGCGTGATTTTTTATTTTCCGACACCGATAGATCCTCCTCTAACTTAAAACTCTTTCAATACCATTACACTTATTTTTTTCTGACACATAAAGGTTTTTATTCCCTGTCAACTCCCCTTCCCTCGATAAGACCGGATTTAGGAATATCCTTGTGCATCGCCCAAAAGGCAGACCGCCACATTATCTCCTTCATGGATTTTTTCCAGAACACCATCTGATGGCTCATGCAGTTAAGATAAACCATACGGCCATTTCCTACCTCACGGCTCCAGCCTGCAAGCCTGTCGAGAGGAAAGTTTTCCCTTTCAGCATAGTAGCCGCCGGAATATGGATCACCCGAAGCCTTTTGCAATAGTTCATAATTCTGTTTGGCTTGGAATAACGGCGTATAGTCAACATCGAGCATAACCGCTCCGAATATTTCGTCAACCTCTTCAAATGACTCGACGCCTTCAGTGATCGGATGATACTGATTCAAATTGTAAAATGACGTCATTACACACGGCCCGTGCATTATCATCTCTTTGACACCCATGAGCTCCAGAACTTTTTTATTGGTCGTGTTCGCTATCGAACAATGAAAAGGAATAATACCCATCCCCCGTTCAGTAACATTTTCGATGATGGCATCTTCCTGTTCATTGGTCATCCAGGGTGCGCTTTCCGGCCGTTCTTCAACCAATCCATCAGTTGTAAATTCGGGATTGCCGCCGCCATACCTGCTGAAAATAAACAGGTCAGTATCTTTAAGGACTTCAGGAGTAATAAACTTACTCGACTGGGCAAACAGCAAATTCCATCCGGTAACACCGAGAATTCTTCTCCAGTGACTTTCATACATCATGTCGTTGTGCCAGTAATCTCCCGCAAGCACCAGAACCCTGACTTCACCGGGTTTTTTCGGGGCGGCAAAGACATTATCTGCAAAAACGGAACCCGTTATGACTGTGAGCCCGGCTTTGAGCGCTTTCCTGCGGTTGAGACTGTTTTCATGATCCATTGCCAAACTCCTTGAAATTCTTCATTAGAAAATTAATGCACCTTTTTCAACAATAACGGCCCTGCTCAGTATCCCTTCTTGGGATTGGGATGGGGGGTGACATCTTTTCTCATCGCCCAGTGCGCGGCACGCCACAGAATATCCTTGTATTCAGGCTTCTGATACGGATCCTGTGTGTGTCCCGGAAGAAGCCCGACAATCCTGCCCTTGCCGTTTTCGAGGCACCAGCCGCCGACCGCAGTCCGCTTGTCGTGCATGGCCTGCGTATTGAACAGGGACGTCGTGGATTCCGACTTGATCACCACCGCGAACTGCTCGTCGAGGCCGATCCAGAACTTACCGATTCCCTTCGTGATGGGGTGATCCTGGTTGACATTGTAAAACCAGATCGGCTGGACCTCACGGTGCATGATCGGCTCGATGCCCATGAGCTCCGTGATATCCCTGATCCCGCAGAACAGGGTACAGTGTAGAGGCATGAATCCCATGCCGCGGTTCCGGACATTATCGATAATCGCCTTGACATTCTCGTCTGTCCAGAAGGGCGCTCCTTCCTCCATCGTATCCACGAGACCGCGCACGCTGTACCCCATGAGATCGTTCCCGTCGTAACGGGCGGTGATGAGCAGGTCGGCGTCGCTGATCAGCGCCGGATTGAAAAATTCAGGTCCGCGCACGAAGATAATGCGCCAGTTTTTTTCGGGTGACAGGATGCTTCGGATATGATATTCCTGCGCAACGCCGTTATGCCAGTAATCCCCCATGACTGCGACGATTTTCGTCTCGCCCGGTTTTTTCCCTGCTTCAACGGCCGCATTCGCCCCGGAGACACCTGAGACAAGTCCCGCAGCTGCGGCAAGACCGGTTTTATAAACCGCTCGTTTCCTTTTTCTCAGCAATTTCATGTCAGACTCCTCTTATGTCATCGTATATTATTCAGAATCAACGCCTTATGGTATCGGCTTGTTTTTTAATTGAAACCCTTCTTGTCTTTCACTGCGTTCGGATAGGGCGGGATATCGCGTTTCATCGCCCAGTGGGCAGCCCGCCAGAAAATCTCCTGGAACTCGGCTACACGGTATGCGAAATTGTGATCCCCCGGCAAAAGCCCGACGACCCTGCCATTGCCCTGCTCGAGGCACCAACCGCTGACCATTTCGCGTTTGTCGTGGACAGCCTGAGTGGTAAACAGGATTGTCGTCCGGGACGGATACTTGAAGTCGACACCGAACTGATCGTCGAGGGTGACATAATAAGGTTCGATTCCCCTGGTGATGGGGTGATCCTGGTTGAAGTAATTATAGGCCATCGGCTGCATTTCCTGATGAAGTTGCGGCTCGATACCCATGAGGTCCTCGATCTCCTCACGGCCGCAGAAGAGCGTGCAGTGGGCGGCAAGGAATCCCATTCCGCGGTTCCGGACATTGTCACAGACAGCTTCGACATGCTCGTCCGTCCAGATAATATCGCTACGGGGACGTTCGCAGACGATCGGTTCGGGCGTCCACCCGAGTGCGTCCCCACCGCCGTAACGGGTTGTAATCAAGAGATCGGTATCGCTGAGCAGTTCCGCGGTCAGGTAACGGCTCGCGAGGACGAAGTAGACTTTCCAGTCGCGATTCGATGAAAAGATTCCCCGAACATGCTGTTCCTGCCAGACCGGGTTATGCCAGTAATCGCCCATGACGCAGACAATTTTCGTCTCGCCCGGTTGTTTTGCGAACTGGGCGGCATACGCATTTGGCGAAGCGATCGTTGCTGCAGCGGCTGCGGCAAACCCCGTTTTCAACACGTTTCTCCGGGATATTTTATTCTGAGTTTTCATGCTTTCCTCCAGATAAATTGTAAAATCATGAAGTTACTTCGTTTCCTCTCCCAAATCGATGAGCTTGAGATCGTTCATAAGCACATACACCCTTTTCTCCGGCTGACCGGAGGGCGAGAGCGGGACAAACGACACCGCCTTGTGATGTATCCGGGGTGTATTCTTCCCCCCGTTCTTGTACCTGAGCCTCCAGATATCATACTGCGGCTGGATCTTCTCCATCAACCGCAGATCGCCGATTTGCCCCTGATTGACACCGTCGTGATAGAAATTAAAGAATTTATCGGGCTTATCAAGTCTGTCGAGGTAAAAGAGAAAACTTCCCCGCTCGGCCTGCGTGTAATTTGGCAAAACACTTCCCGATATAAGGTCCCGACGCTGAGAAGACTCGTCGAAAACAATTTTTACCGGTGGACTGTCCGCAGCACGGACAATCCCGCTTACGGCAAGTAAAACCGCCGCACACCACACACATATTTCTCCCCGTGTTCGCATATCATCCTCCTTGTCCGGGTCTTATGAAAATTGGATCGAATTGTACGTTTCCGGCTATTGGTCTCAGGGGGCTGTGAAAAAGTCTTCTCACAGACCCCGTACGCGAAATATGACGCTTTCTCACTGTCAAGGGATTGTAAATCGGCGTTACGCGCCGACCCTTGACAGTGTTTGAACAAAAGTCAAAGGTTTTTCACCAGGCTTCTTATTGAATACCCGGAATTTTTTTTATTATTGGGAAATATAGTGTATCCACGAAAGATTCAAATATTTTTTTTCCATCATACGCGAATGAAATCGAAAAAGAGCCTGAAGGAAGAACTGATTGCCTTCCTTTTCCGCTCATGTACTTGCAATGTGTGCGGCCAGGGGTTCCCGGAAAGAACTGCGACGGCCTGTCACCCCCGGTAATTGCCGCCGAACGGGATTCGGGTGTTCTCGAAATAGTTGTCATCGATAAGGCTCGGTTTCGAAACTTCGAGCAGGAGCGAGGACTCGATTCCGGTAAAACTGTGGGAGGACCCGGTGTCGACCCTGAGCACATCTCCCGGGTTCATCTCCTGCATGGTCCCGCCGCAGTCCATAAGCACCCGGCCCTTCACGATATAAAATGTCTCGTGTTTTTCACGATGCATGTGCTTCGGGCATGTTTGCCCGGCGAAAACGAAGAGAAATTTCCCGCAGTATCCGGCGGAGTTCTCGTTCGCGATCCAGAATTCAATCTCCCCGGTCCGCTCGAAATCGCCGATCCCGAAATCGAAAACGAGCGGATCGACCCGCGGCATGACAAGCCCCCACTCCTCTATCTGCTTGAGAGCACGAGAGAGCACTCTGTCCGCCAGCCGTCCCTTCATCGAAATCTCTTTTCCCCTGTTCAATTCGTCCATGAAAAACGCCTTTCTTCTGTCCGCAGTGTCCGGTTACATTGGACGTGAAATGTTTTAAGGGGGCGGTGAAAAAGTATTTACGGTTATCATGTTACGTAAGCTTGTCTGTTATTAAGAGGGCGGTGAAAAAGTATTTTTTTCACGCGCCCGATAATGAAATATGTTGTCTATGTGCTGTCAAGGGCATGTAAATCAGCACTTCGTGCTGACCCTTGACAGCATGTATCCAAACAGATGATATTTTTCACCAGGCTTTTTCTTGCAGGGTGAGTTTTCTTACCGTTTCACTGCTCCGCGAGATCGTCACCGAGGTCTTCCGCCTCCGGTGGTTCACCTTTTTTCATGGAGATATACATGATAAACAGTTCGAGGTCTTTACCCGTGTTGTTATACACCCCGTGTTCGTCCCCCATGGTTGCCGGGACAGCATCGTCGGGCATGATCTCCCATGTGTGCCCGTTCACTGTGAACTGTCCGCCGCCGGAGATAATGTAATAGAGCGCTTCGGCGTTGGTAAGCCGGTGTAAGCCGATGGAAGACCCCGGTATCAGCACCACATGGTCGACTGCATACCAGTTCGTCCTGAAATACTCATTGTCCCATAGACGGCGCATGTATACAGTCCCGGAGCCACCGTGGACAGTGTACGCGGGTTTCAGAAGTGTCCGGTCGAGCCGTGTCCAGTGGAACAGTGGAGGCGATTCGAGCCGTGTCTCCGCGAGATCGTCCTGGAGATCCACCACCCCGAGGTCGCTGCCGGGGAACTTCTTGTATGAAACCGCGATATGGAGGAATTCGAGTGTATCCGTCTCCGAGGGATTGAATATCCCCTGATACGAGCCCATGTCGCAGAGGGCGCTCGATCCCGCCGGCAGGAGCGATGTATACCCGTTGATGGTGAATTCCGCCGGTATGTTGAAAGCCCAGTAGATGCCCTCCATGAACCGCTTCATATTCAGCCCGATACCCGATTTCGGAGAAATACGGCATCGGTGTGCCCAGAGAAAATTCGACTCGAAAATGCCGCTGTTGCAGTCGATCAGTGACTGGAACAGCAGGGTGCCGGAACCCATGTGAACACCCTCGAGGAGACGGTAGTTCGATGGGTTTTTCCTGCCGTATACCGGGGTTCCCGGCTGTCCGGCATGGATGGCGCCGGAAAGAGCGAAAACGGTGAAGCAGCAAACACAACATCGTTTTCCCACAGATAATCTCATGTGTGAGCCCTTTGTCCTGAGCGGTTATACGATCCCTTTCAGCTCCACCAGAGCGGCAGACCGAGCCCCTCGAACTTCGGGTTCCTCTTATAATACGGTCCCGGTGCCCAGGGGAACTTCTTCTCGATGTCATCGATGAGTTCGACACCGAACCCCGGTTTGTCAGGGATGGTGAGCCAGCCGTTTTCGATACGGTACGGTTCCTTGAAGATGTCCCACTTGAGCGGATTGTACGTCTGGTTCAACTCGCACATGTGGCCGCTCGGAACTCCGGCGACAAGGTGAATATTGGCGATTGTGGTCAGGCCGCCAACCCAGTTGTGCGGGCAGAAGTACCGTCCGTACCTGTCGAGCATCTGCCCGATATGCCAGCCCTCGCTGATACCTGTCAGGTTGACATCGGTCTGGATGATGTCCATAGCGCCGGTCGCTGCGAACGGCATCACCTGGAACCGGTTCCACCAGTTTTCACCCCCGGACACCATAACGGAGGGCATGGCTTCGTTGATGGCGATGTGCTTTTCGAGGGCATCTTCGGCAAATGGCTCCCATGGTTCCTCGTACCAGTAGAATTTCAGGTCCTCGAGCGCCGGGCAGAGTTTACCGAGGATCTCGTCGTATGTCCAGGGGAACTTCTCGATGACGAGCTTGAAATCAGGACCTACCGCCTCGCGGAGCCTCCGGAGGACGGGGATGTATGTATCCATGGTCATGCCGCTGTATTTCCAGCTGGTGCCGTTGCGGAACTTGAAGGTATCGTATCCCTGTTCCCTGTACCTGAGTGCTTCCTCTATGAGGTCTTCCTCACCACGGTCGTACCATGCGTGGCAGACCCCGCCGCTCGCATATATATGCACTCTGCCGGAAGGATTCGTATTGTTGGAGAGGAGCTTGTAAACCGGTTTCCCGGTGGCTTTTCCGATGATGTCCCAGATGGCGTTGTTCACACCCGCCCAGGCAGCCTGTCCCACATCACTGTGCCCCATACCGTTGGTTATGAAATCCACATCGAACACATTCCTGCCCACAACCAGCGGTTTGAGGAAAGATTCCGTGTATTCCCTGATTCTGTCAGGGTTGCGATAGGGGCTTCCCTCGGCAATACCCACAATTCCCTGGTTAGTAAATACCTGGCAAAGCGCGGCATCGGATTTCCACACAATCAACCCGCCGCAGCGCCAGAGATAATCGCCATCGTGCACATACGACAGCGGAGTGACCCTGACATCGGTGATGACGATGTTCTCACGTTTGATGCCTTCGGTCGGATAAGAGCGGTTCTGAGCCGCAGCCGATTTATTTTCTGCGGCAGCCCGGTCAGCATGCCCGCACAGGGTTCCGAGCGCTCCTGCGGCTGAGGTCGCCGAAAGAAATAAACGCCGCGATATGCGTTTCATCGATATACCCTCGATTTTATACCGTTGATGGTGCTGCCCGTTGTTCCGAGCATGGTATTCCCCGGTATAGGTTCGGTATTTCGCCTTTTGTAATACATGGATGATAGTCGTATGAACTGTTTAAAACAAGCGTTTTTTATTGTTGGCGAACCCATGAAACATATCTTTATGTGAAGGGTGAGTCGGACATTATTCCGTGATAACTCAGGGTCGATACCGCGGACAGTCTCCATGCCGGGGATAAAGTAAGTTCTGCAGAACTAAGAGGGCGGTGAAAAGTATTTTTTTTTCACGCGCCCGATAATGAAATATGTTGTCTATGTGCTGTCAAGGGCATGTAAATCAGCACTTCGTGCTGACCCTTGACAGCATGTATCTACACGAATGATATTTTTCACCGCCCGCCTAAAGTGCTTGTAGAATGAAAGAATCTTGAGTATTATCATGTCCGAATCGTAGGGTAAATTGAAAAAGTCTCTTGTAATCAATGTGTGGAAGTATGATTATAACTCATCTGTGATTCATCCGGGGATTTCCGGGATAGAATTTCTCAGAGAGTTTTATAGTGTGAGATTCATTACACGGAGTATTGGCTGAGAGCACAAATACACCCGGGAGGCAGGGATGACGTCCCGCGAGAGAGTCGTGAAAGCCCTTCATTTCGAGAAACCGGACCGTATTCCCATCGATCTCGGGGCGATACGGGCGACAGGCATCAATGCGGTGGTCTATGACGCCCTGAAAAAGCGCATGGGGATTCACACCCCCACCAGGATTCATGACCCGATGCAGATTCTGGCGGAAATCGAGCTTGAGGTCGTGGAACGTCTCAATGTCGATGTGCTCCCTCTCGAGGGGTCATCGGCGGGATGGTTGTTTCAGGACCTTGGCGTGGGTGTCAGAAAGCGCCTTTTCTGCGGCCTCGAGGTCTATTTCCCCCCGGGGACATCGATAACGGAAGAGAGCGACGGAAGCTGGCTTCTCCGGAATGCCGGAGGCGCTGCGTACGCCCGCATGCCGAAGGACGGGTACTATTTCGATTACCTCGTTCCCACAATGGCGGGCAGGCACATCGATCCCGGGGCTTTTCATCCCTCAGGCACAGTGCCCGACGAGGAACTGGACCTCCTTGCCCGTCACGCCCGGAATCTTTATGAATATACCGACAAGGCGATTGTCGGATGGGGAATGAGCCTCTCGGTTATCGGGCTGAGCGCGCTTCTCTCGAACAACATCACCCAGGGCTCACTCGATGAATGGATGTATATGCTCATGGCAGAAAAGGATACCGCACATGAGATGATGGGCCGTTATGCGGACGCAGTCATCGGCTGTCTCGAACTCTACCATCAAGCCACCGGAGAGTACTGTTGTGCATGGGGTGTTTCCTCCGACGATGCCGGAACGCAGCGAGGCGAGTTCATCGCACCCGACCTTTTCTCCGAAATGATCAAGCCCCATTACAAACGGGTGTGTGACTGGGTACATGCAAACACCCGCTGGAAAACCTATCACCACTCATGCGGTTCTGTCTATGGCTTCATTCCGCACTGGATTGAAGCGGGCATCGATATTTTCAATCCCGTGCAGATATCTGCCGCTCACATGGAGCCGGAGCGCCTGATGAGAGATTTCGGCGGGAAGATCGTTTTCTGGGGAGGCGGCTGCGACACCCAGAGGATGCTCCCGCTCGGAACTCCTGAAGAGGTGAAAGAGCACGTACGGCACAACATCAGTATATTTGGGTCAGGTAAGGGCGGTTATGTATTCAATCAGGTGCACAATATCCAGCAGAATGTCCCGGTTGAAAATGTCGAGGCGATGTTCGAGGCTGCCTATGCATACGGACTATAGGTAACATAACATCTCTTATTACCAGGGAGTAAGAGGTGGCATCATGACGCCAGACTCACTTCACAAAATGAACTTTTTTTTAGTTTTTACCGTTCTTGCCTGTATGTGTTTTGCCGGGTGCAGTGAAGATACATCACCCGCAGGGCCCGGAGAAAAGCATGAGATAACCGTAACATACGGATCATCTGCCGGAACAGTGAATCTGGATGAACTGACCCGGTTCAGGATTGATGGTATGGATGCGGTGAAACTGTCCGATATTGTCGATACTGAACGAGTAATCGATCCTGACAACCATGCATACAGGATAATCGGAGCTGATGGTTTTTCTGCCCATGAAAAAGGGAATCCGGACAATATCTGGGAACACCTCCTGTCGGGATATATCTTTCTTTCCGATATGCGTGTTGTCTTCGATTCTTCCCTTGGTCTTCCGAGCCGTTATAATATCAAAAGTGCCGCCGAGATGAAGATACTCCGCAAGATTGATTTTGTCAGCCCTGCCGACAGCCTCATTCAGTTCATCGTGTCCGAGATGCCTCAAACCGTCTTTGAAGACACCCTTTCGGCTGTCGTTCTGACCGAATTTGTACCTTCGGAAGTCGTTACCAGCCTGTCATTTTACTCTTATACTCTTTTTGCCGCCGATGGTTATTCGATAATACTGAGTGATGACCAGCTTATAACCGGATATTATATTCCGGATTTCGACAGAGTCCTGTATTCCGATCCCGACATTTCCGGCAGGTATAAAATCACAAGACTCAACCGTATAACTGCAATGCTTCTTGAAATTTAATGAACATATTCGTTTTGTCTGTCTATTCAAAGCGGAATACATTCCGGGGTATTCTTATATTTTTGTCTCTTCTGTGTTCCGGCCGATTCTCACCCTGCTTTTCAGAAGAAAAAGGGGAACATGAACCGGTCTATCTCATGGAGGAAATTGTTGTAACATCCCGCAGCGGTTCACCATCTACCGAGTCGGTCCTGGAAAAAGAAGATATTCAGGCATTGCAGCCCGTTTCTGTTGCGGATATTCTTGCGGGAAGTCCCGGTGCTTCCGTTATTGTCGGCACCAAGAACTCTTCGGACATTCTGATCCATGGATACAACTCCTCCGAGGTTCTTATTATGGTGGACGGCCGTCCGATCAATGAGCCGTACTACGGAAAACTCGATTTGTCGACAATCGGTGTCGGGAACATATCGAGAATCAGGGTGGTGAAAGGCTCATCTTCGGTTCGGTACGGTCCGAATGCCATGGGCGGTGTCGTGAATATAATGACCGGGGGAACCGATGACGGCCCGCCTGTCTCCGCCCGGTTCACCACGGGTTCGGGAAAGGATTTCCGTGCAGATTTCATCCACCGCGGACGTATCCGGAATGTCGGGTACCGTATCAATTTCGGCCGCACAGTACGGGGCGGATTTCCCCTGTCATCGGATTTCACACCCACTTCTCTCGAAAACGGCGGTCTGAGGGATAATAGTTTCTATCGTCAGACCGACATGGGAATCAAGCTCCTTTTCGGTCCCCGGGAAACCCCGAAATGGAGTGTAAATCTCGGGAATTCGCATCTCAGCAAAGGTCTCCCGTCCTCGATCTACGAGCCCCGATTCTGGCGTTTCAGGACATGGAACAGGACATCGCTCGATCTTGACGGCGTACCGGTCCGGGGTGATACATTCCGCGTTAAAACAAAGGTGTACATTGAGCGTTTCCTCAACGAGTTCGTGGATTACCGTGACGGCAGTTACGACCCATACGATGTCTACTGGGAGAGCACCCATGACAACCTGAGCGCCGGGTTCCTCGTCTCCTCGTCGTATGCACAAGAAACAAACGGCATAACAAACACCGGACTTCAGATACGGTGGGAGAATTCTCGCCGTCAGGCTGAAAAAGGGATACCGTGGTTCGAAAACAGCACCGCAACAACCTGGATGTTCGCCGAGCACGAGCGTATGCTTGCCGACGGTCTCCGTCTTCGCGGTGGAATCTCCGGGGATGTGTTTGTCTATGACAGCCGGGACCGCATTACGCACAACATCAATCCCTCGGTCAATCTGGAGTGGAAGTTCCGTGATTACACCATTACCGGTGCGGTCAGCCGTGTGAGCCGGTTTCCCACCCTTCACCAGCTCTTTTCCTCGGATTCGGGTAATCCGTGCCTCAAGCCCGAGTGGGCATATAAAGGCGATCTTACCGTGTCCAGGGACTTTTACGACACAGTGACTTTCTCAGCGACAGGATTCATGAACCGTGTCCATGACATGATTTTCCGGTCGGGCAACCTCGGCATCTATCATAATATCGAGGAAGCACGGCTTGACGGCGCGGAGATAAGTGGTGAAATCCGGGTGTTACCATTGAAGGCTGCTTCTGCGGCAACACTACTCGATTCCCGCAGCAGGGACGGCGAAAGACTCGAGTACCGCCCGGAATGGAAGGTGGACACTAACGTTTCCTGGACGATATTCCCCGGTCTCAGTGCGACCATGATATCAAGAATTGTCGGTGAAAGGAGAACCGAAATAAATACGTATCTTCCGTCGTATCATACGGAAAGCATCGGGCTGGTGATCGGTGAAAACCACACTGTCGCGGCGAGGCTCATGATGGACAACATATTCGATGTCAGCTATGAGGAGGAGTTCGGATATCCGACTGCGGGAAGAACCGTGCTGGCAGCCATCGACTGGAGTTGGGGGGGAAAGTGAGGTGCGCTCCCGGACATACTCGGTGCATGAACGGTGAATCAATCGTAACTGCGAATTACACAGCCACCGTGAGTATCCAGATTCCCAGAGTTGTCCCCAATATCATGAAAGTGGACAATTGCGGATGAAGTTTCGGCCATGAAAGCTTATTGAGGCCCTGTCCGAAAACAGTGCCGGCGGACATGGCAACTGCTCCAAAAAGTGCTGAAACGGTCCCGTAAATGAAAATGAAATCGATTATCTTTGGGAGACCGGCTGCCGTCCAGTATTCGTATCGAATGACATAGGTGATAACGATGGCGAAAAGGGCGCGACCCGTATATGTGCCGATAAGCCCGACCAATGGCAGCCTGAATCTTCCTGAGTACGAGCGGAAAACCAACCCGTATGCGATGTCGAATCCGGTTCCCAGGAGGGCGATGGCAAGCAGGTGACAGGCGAAAAAGGGTATATTCGCCAGCTTGAAAAGCATGGCGATAAGACCGATTGATGTACCTGTCCACCGGTACGACAGAAAAACTTTTGATATGGCGAAGACAAAACAGGCAACTGTGCTCACGTAAATGGATGCATGAGGTATGTCATTCGAATACAACCAGCCGCCGAGAGAAAACTCGCTCAATCCCCATAATGTACCAAAGAGGAGAATCAGCGCAATTTCCTTTGTGTTTGTGTCCTTTATCATTGATCAGCCTCCGCTGTTATACTTTTCATGAAAATCACTCACTGTCCATGCCGGCATAAAAATAATCTGCAACGGATTTGTACTCACTTTCCCTGACTGTCGGGTCAATCCTCAAAGAATGTATCACCCGGATTATTTCACTTTTTCATCAAAGAAAAGACGTACGGTATACATATCAACATCGTGCTCGGTATGAAATACATACCCGCACTTTTTGAAGAGATTGGTTACGGCGATATTACCGCTGATAACCGTTGCGATGAAACCGAGAATACCCTGCTCCTGGGCATGACGTATCAAAAGTTTCACAAGGTGAGTGCCAATACCCTGACGTTGGTATCTGTCCTCAACCGCAAAAGCCACTTCCGCAATATTCGTGTTGATATTCAGAATCCAGTTGCCGGCGGCAATAATTCGCTCATTGGCAGGAGTGCCGTATATGCCGACGATTCCCGTTTTTTCACGGAAGTCCACCGCCACCATTTCCTGGGCAAGCTCATGGGGAAAAGCCTTCATGTTCTGAAAAAATCGCTGGTAGACCGATTTTTCGGAAAGATGGTAGAAGAATTCCTGCAGGAGACGTTCATCGCTTGGTTTGACAGGTCTGAAAAAGATTTCTTTGTCACCGAACCGAACTGTCTGTTCGATTTCAACAGGATAAATAGCTCCCGCAGGAATAAGCTGATCCTCAAAAATGGATTTGGTAGCTTTGGCCTGTGCTATCAATTCATCCCTGAAATTCGGGTGGGCAATATTGATGAGTGCAATTGCTCTTTCACGGAGATTTTTTCCATGAATATAGGTAACGCCGTATTCGGTGGCAACATAATGAACGTCGCCGCGAGTAGTAACCACACCTGCACCCTCGCTCAAATGGGCCACAATCCGTGAGACTGACCCGTTCTTCGCTGTCGAAGGGAGTGCAATAATGGTTTTTCCATGCGGCGCGAGCCCGGCTCCACGGATGAAATCAGCCTGTCCGCCGATCCCGCTGTAAATTTTATAGCCGAGTGAATCGGCGCAGACCTGCCCTGTCAGATCAACCTCGAGGGCAGTGTCTATCGCGACCATTTTATTGTTTTTCGCGATGTTAAGGGGTGATGAGTTGTAGTCGGTCGGATGAAATTCGAACAGAGGATTGTTATCGATGTAATCATAAAGACGTCGTGTCCCGATGCAAAAAGACGCAAGAATCTTGCCGGGATGGAAGGTTTTTTGGGAATTGTTAATGACACCCGCTTCGATCAGGTCGATTATCGTATCAGTGATCATCTCAGTGTGTATCCCGATATCTTTTTTATCCGACAGATGATAGAACACAGCATTGGGGATTTTCCCGATACCAATCTGAAGGGTCGAGCCGTCCTCGATCAGCCGTGAAATATGACGGGCGATTGCATGGGAGATTAAATCCGGTTGAGGAGGCGGCACTTCAAGAAGTTCTTCATCATATTTCACAATACAGTCCACTTCACTGACATGAATAAAGGTATCGCCAAGGGTGCGGGGCATCAGACGGTTCACCTGAACTATCACCAACCCGGCGGCATCGGCCGCGGCTTTCTGAGCTTCAACCGAAATTCCGAATGAACAGAATCCGTGCTTATCAGGCGGGGTAACCTGGAGGAGCGCCACATCGAGAGGCATGCGCCCGCTTCTCAAGAGTCCCGGTATTTCAGATAGAAAAATGGGTGTATAATCAGCCTTACCTTCATACACGGCACCCCGAATGCCATCACCGACAAAGAAAGAATTATGACGAAAGTTCCTGGTGAATTGCTGCTCCACATGCGGGGCATTCCCGACAGTCAGAATGTGGACTATTTCCACATCATGCAGATGGCCGTTAACTCCACCCTGAATGGCCAGTTCGGAAAGCAGATGCTGCGGCGCGGCACAACCCGAACCGAGAAACACACGGTTGCCGCTCCGGATCCTCCCGATTGCATCCTGAGCTTTCATAAGGCGTTTTTTATAGATGTTCTGCCAACGAGTCATCGGTCAGCGTTCCCACGAGGATGTTAAAAAATACGACTCGCGCAAACATTCCCTTATCACACAATATAATACAATACCTTTTCAGGCACAGGCAATTCATTTTTTCGATAAAAAAACCACGATAGACTCATCAGAAACTTATCCATATGTAATTACCCCAATTTTATCTGAAAATATATTTTCATCCTCTGTTGAGACCATTATGAGGGTGGTGAAAAGGTATTATGTGCCCGATAATGAAATATGTTATTTATTTGCTGTCAAGGACATGTAAATCAGCACTTCGTGCTGACCACTGACAGTCTGTATCAAACATATTCAGATGATATTTTTCACCAGACGTTTTAGAAAGTTTTACAAAATGGTGGGATGCCAGACAAGAGTATTTGTTGACTTTTCATAAATTATGATAATATAATAGCAACAACAGACGCACTCGTGTAAACGTCTCAAAGATGAATTACGATAACGAAATATCCCGTATTCCTTTCCTGAAACTCTGTGTGGAAGCGAGGTGAATGGTATGCAGGGCCGATGTTACTACTCATTCAAGGAGTTATGCAGTATTACAGGACTCTCCGAATATTTGATGAGAAAAGCAATTCGTGAAAAAAAACTCAGGACGGAAAAACTCATGAATAGATACAGGGTCACGCTTTCAGATTTCAGGAGTTTCATGAGTCATGAGAAATTCACGGAGTTTTTTGACCGCCGATACCTGTCCGTGGAGAAGCTTTTCAGAATTGCCGGTGTCCCCAAAAAAGACTGGACAAACACGCTGCTTTTGCAGAGTCCGGGGTGGAGGCATGTTTGTGTTTTCACGCAGAAACCGGATACAAAGGGTGAGATAATAAAAGTGGGCCTCGATCCCGTCCTGAGACTTGAAGGTACGACCATAACGTCAAAACAGTTCGTTTCATTGATTCAGTCATACCAGTTGACCAGCATATCGAAATATGAGTGAGATCGGGGGCTGTGAAAAAGTTTTTTCACATGCTTCGTACTCGAAATATGCTGTTTTCCCACTGTCAATGGCATGTAAATCGGCACTGTACGCCGACCCTTGACCGTGTTTGAACAAAAGTAAAAACGTTTATCACCGGACTTATCATTGAAAACCAGAAACAGGCATCTTCCGTTGTGATAGCATGATACCCACGATTTACTGAGATCACCCGTGTCTGATAATACTGCACAAGCTTATCCTTCTGCCGAGGACATTTACCGGCTTATGGACTTGTTTGAATCCGCCCTTGTTCCGCAGGAATTAGAGGAGCGCAGGGCAGAACGTATTCTTACAGCCATTGCGGGAATTTTCAGATCTGAAGCGGCTTTCCTCTACATAGGGGATTCAAGATTGACTTCTCAACGCTTCTTCCACCATGGATTTCATCATGAGGTAACGCCGGCGATAGAAAAACTGTGCCCGGAGCATTTCGAGAGGATTGCACATCTGAATACAACCGCACCGGAAGTATTGACGGTATCTTCCGCCGCCGGGCCAACCGAACAATTGACGGTATTTCCTGTACGGGCCGAAGAGAAATGTATCGGCCTGGTTGGGCTGAAGGACGAACGGCAGCCGTTTTTTCAGCATCTTATCAACAATCTCCTCCGGTTGCTTGCCAATGCGGTCGAAGTTCATCTTCAGCGGGCAAAGACCGAGCGGGAATTCCTGAACCTGAACAACTATGTAACAGTGAGTTCCATGCTGGCGCAATCGATCGACCTCCATGAGCTTCTGGAAACCACGTTGTACTGCTGTATGGATGCAGTTTCAGCCGAAGCCTCATCTATTCTCCTTCTCGATGATGAGAAAAAAAACTTTTTTTTCTACCAGATCGAAGGACCGGCAAAACCGATTTTGATGGCCAGAACCTTCCCCGCCGACAAAGGTATAGCCGCTTCAGTGCTCGAAACAGAGCGGTCAGCGGTTATCAATGATGTTTATAACGACCCGAGGTTTTATGGAAGAATCGATTCGGAATCGGGATTCCGTACACGGAATATGCTCGCCATTCCGCTCATTGCAGGTGAAGAGAAGATTGGCGTGCTGGAAGTATTGAACAAGTCGGGAGGCGCGGATTTCACCCGGGATGAGGTTCTTTTTCTCGAACTGATCGCGGAAGAAATTGCATTTGCGATACGGAACGCAAAAGTATTCGATTATGTCGTCAACAGCTACTGCAAACAGCGCCAGGGGCTTAACACTTGCAGGGGGTGTCAAAGGCCGCTCGGTTCATGGACTCCCTGTGTGAAATACCGTACAATGACAGATGAACAGGGTTGACACGCATGATATGGTGTTTTCCGTCCTGAAAACTTCACTGTAAGCCAATATCCCCCGGAGTATTGAAATTTTTCCATGCGCCCCTCAACCGAACCGGCGGCGATACCGTGATGACTTTCGGGTGACCTGCTATGAGCGAGGGGCTGAAACTCCCTACTGTCGCCAGCCTTTCCAGCAGTGATCGTGCCCTGAAGTCATAGTGAGCCAGAAGCGGTTCGACAGCGGAGTTCCCGCCGAGCTTCGGAAGAATTGCCCAGACACCGGGCCTGCGGTTGGAGAGGAGCCACTCGAGCGCCCCCTCGGACAGATCAGCCAGATCGCAGGCAGCCACCAGCACTGTCATGTGCGGTGCCCACCGCATGGCGGAAAGAATGCCCGCCAACGGCCCCCCCGCGCCCTGTATGTCCTCAAGGCGCCGTATCCCGGAAAGACCAGAAGGAATCTCCCCGTTACCGACTACCACAACCGTATCCGCTACGTGATTCAGGTGTTCGACTGTATGTTCAAGGAGTGTTTTCCCACTGTGGACGAGCAGATGCTTCGGTGTGCCCATGCGGCGGCTTCTGCCCCCGATCAGCACACAGCCCAGAACCGGTGGTTTCATCCACTGGACGGGAAGCCAGCCGTCGATAATCGATTCGATGGTCACGATGATCCCGGAGTTCTCCAAAAGAACGGTGACATCTCCCCTGACAGAGGCTGGAGCGGTCTCATCTATGGCAGTGAGCCATACCTTTTTTACCGGAATGCTTTTCCCTCCCTCGATGATGACGAGATCATAAAAGCTGCATAATTCTTCTAAAGTAAATGAGTAGTCCCTGTCATCAGTGACATGGGTGCGAAAAACACCTTCTTCCGCACTGTCGAGAAAAATATCCGCGCCCGAGTGAAAAATTTTATGACTATCCTTGTCGGGCCGGTCCAGATCAGGACGATGGGCACAATGTTTTACGACCACGACTTTCAATCCTTTTGCAATCAGTCGTGGAACCAGCTGTTCAATCACCATGGTCTTCCCCGACCCGTGCAGGCCGCCAATGCCGAAAACAGGAAGGTCATCGAGCACGTTTTCTCTCCTCTTTCATTTCACCACCGGTCATCCCTTCAGAGACACCGGTGGTTTTGATATGAACGATGTTGTGCTCGTGTTCCATATTAATATCGACATCATCGTGACAGAGCCGGTGATAGTATGTGTAATAACCGGACCCTGACCAATCGGGACGTATCGTGATGTTTCCTTACAACACACGGGAAGCACCGGTATTTCCGAAAGCATTCAGACAATCCTTTCAGGGGCCGTATAGACGTTCATTCTTGTGCCCCGGGCGAATCCGACGAGCGTCACATGACCCTGTTCGGCAAGACGGATAGCGAGGCTGGTCGGTGCGCCCCGTGAAACGACAATAGGCGCTCCCATCTTCAGAACCTTGAAAACGAGATCGCTCGAAATACGCCCTGAAGTCATGACAACCGACTCGGCCATGTTCAGGTTACGGAACAGCGCTTCTCCGATGATCTTGTCGATGGCGTTGTGTCGTCCGATGTCTTCACAGAAGGCTACGATATGATTGGCATCGCTCAGGGCGGCGCAGTGTACCCCCCCTGTTTTTTTATAAGCGGAGGATTTTCTTTCAAACGATTTCATCAATTCGCTGATGTTTTCGGCCTGTAACCTGAAATCGCCCGTTACGGTATTCCTGGGGATATCATCGGAGTCGGGGTAATAGAGAAGTCCCTGTCCGCATCCGGATGAGTAGACTTTTTTAAAAACCATGTCATCGCGTATATGTTTGTTTTTCAGTATGACACCGGATACCATGTCTTTCGCGTTAACCGTAATGTGCTCGATATCATCCAGGGAATGTATGAGACCGGTCGAGTAAAGAAACCCCACGCTCAGTTCTTCCAGTTTTTCCGGCGTGCAGGAAAGCGATACGAATTCCTTGTTATCAAGATACAGGGTCAGCAAAAACTCATCGGTTATAGAGTCCCGGATAACTTCTTTCCTTCCCCCCCGAATTCGTACGATATCTCTTTCCATAGGATATCCTTATAAGCTGCTGCACAGACATGCCATCCCGACTCTGCATAACAGCCAGTGAAAGCGCAATGTTCCGACTGTTGTGTGATTGTTACTCGAAGCATCCCAGTTGACAGCGGACGATTTTAATCCCGCGTTCGTTGCAGATGGTGCCTACTTTCAGGGTCTTGATTCCGAATTTTTTTGCGATACGCAGCGCCGCTGCACATGGCAGCTTCTGTCTTTCACCTTCCTTACATGTGTTTTTCAGAATGGCATCGATAATCATTCTGTTGTCATCCATGGTGTTCCCGCCTGTATTATACCGGTTTTAAGAGGGCGATGAAAAAGTATTTTTTTCATGCACCCCATAATGAAATATGTTGTCTATGTGCTAACAAGGGCAAGTAAATCAGCACTTCGTGCTGACCCTTGACAGCATGTATCTACACAGATGATATTTTTCACCTGGCTTTTAATGATCAGAATCTATTGTGGGATACGTTACAGAGGATGTCCCCACTATGTTTATAAGGGGCTGTGAAAAAGTCTTTTCACAAGCCCTTCACTCGAAATATAGTGCCTTCTCACTGTCAGGGGCAAGTAAATCAGCCTTCGGCTGACCCTTGACAGGTATATTGTACCTTCAGTGACTTGTTAGAAAAGTGTAAACACCAAGCTAAAACAGTACAAATATACCTATACATTTATCAGGTAATTCCTCAGCGAGTATTTGCTTTCCCCCCATGTCAATCCTCTTATCCGGATTATACCGGATTATACTGCGGCGGTGTTGCCGCAGACAGTATCGATCGTTTTAACTCTCTTTGATTTAATGGTGTTAGACACCATACAATTTTTTTTGGAAATAATTCATGTGCGACTCTCGTCTTATGAAGCATTGTTGATTATTGCGCCGGTGATTAAATATCTAATTTTGATTGCTTATTCAAAAGCCCCCCTTCATGTCCTCCCGCTGCGACGCAGTGCCAGCGCGGCGAGTCAGACATCCTTTACCCAAAGGGGACAGGACATAATGCACTGAGGTACAAAGCGTGCCCTCTGCTATGATACAAGTCAAGGGGAAAGTGGCGCGTTAGCGTCGAAAGGGGCTTTCCCAACGTAAGTTGTGTCCGTATAGATGCAAAAAAACCGGTAACCTTTCACCCAAAGTCCGGTTATTTAAGTTACTAACGATTTCACTTTTTTACCACCAGATTCAGTAATAATAACAAGAGGAGTAGTATACATTATGATTTCATTAAAAACTTTGTTAATGCCGGCATGTGAAAAGAGTTTTGTCCCGCTGCTTTTCCTGCAGCTCTTTTTTACCGTCTTACCTGTTTCCGGCCAGACGGTTACTACGAAATACAGCAGCATGGTTGCCGTGAACAAAACATACGTCATCCCCAAAGCGACCTCTCCGGTAAAAATCGATGCCGTTCTTGATGAACAGGTCTGGCGGGACGCTCTTGTGGTCGAGATGCAGAATGAGATCCAGCCGGGAGATAATGTTCCGGCCCCGGTCGCAACAAGGGCTCTTCTGGCCTATGGCAAAACCGATCTGTACGTTGCTATTCAGGCCTACGATCCCGACCCGTCACAGATTCGCGCCACATTCACCGACCGTGATGCAATCTGGTACGATGACTTCGCCGGCATCAGAATCGATACGTTCAACGACAGCCGCAATGCGTTCGATTTCTTCTGCAATCCCTTCGGTGTCCAGGCCGACCAGAAGGTCACGTCCCAGAACGAAGATTCAAGCTGGAATGCCATCTGGGAATCCCAGGGAAAGATCACCGAAAACGGCTATACCGTCGAGATGGCGATACCGTTCAGCTCGATCAAGTACCAGTCGGGAAAAGGCGAAAAAATGTGGGGATTTGAGATAGCCCGCGTTTATCCGAGAAGCGCACGCCATATTCTCACTGTTTTCCCCTGGGACAGGAACAATAACAACAGCCTGTCGAATCTCGGGAAACTCGTCGGTTTTTCAGGAACGACGACAGGAAAAAACATCGAGATCGATCCGACCTATTCCATGGTTTCATCGCAGGAGCGAAAAAACGAAACCTCGGGCAGGTTTATCGAGCAGGACCGCCGCCTGGACCCCGGCTTCTCCGCCCGCTGGGGTTTTACGCCGAACATGACACTAAGCGCTGCTGTCAATCCGGACTTCTCCAACATCGAGGCCGATAACGCCCAGATGGACATCAATACCCGGTTTGCACTCTACTATCCCGAGAGGCGTCCATTCTTCATCGAGGGAGCGGAGCTGTTCAGAACGAACATGCAGGCGGTGTATACCCGTACCCTGGCAGACCCGAGCGGAGGTTTGAAGATGACCGGTAAGGCAGGAAAAAACGACATCGGTTTCTTCTCGGCGCGGGATGAGATTACCAATATACTCCTGCCCGGAAGCCAGGGCTCCGATAACACCTCCGTTGGTATGCAGAGCACCGGCTCGGTCATGCGTTACAGACGTGATGTGGGCGCAACCTCCATGCTCGGGCTCCTTGTTACCGACAGGGAAGGCGAACAGTATTTCAACCGTCTCGCCGGTTTCGACGGCGACCTGAAATTCACCATGAAGGACCGGCTGACATTCCAGGTTTTAGGTTCGCAGACTGATTATCCGACTGAAGTGTTGAACGAATTCGACCAGCCCGGAAATACCTTCGGCGGCTCTGCGCTCGATGTTTCGTTCGTGCATTCCACGAAATCGTATGGGATGGAAACGAGCTACCGTCAGGTGAGTCCCGGTTTTCGAGCCGATCTCGGTTTCATGTCCCAGGTGGGATTACGGAAAATCGAGGCTTCTTCATGGCATAACTGGAATCGTGATAAAGGCGGTTGGTACAATAGTATCTCTATCGGCGGCGGTTTCGAGCACATGGAAGATTTCTCCGGCAGGATACTCGGACAGAGCCTCGGCTCGTTTCTGAATTACCATGGCCCGTTGCAGTCGAATATTTATTTCTGTGGCAATGCGATGCAGCAGTATTATGACAGCGTCACATTCGATGTTGTCGATTTCAATTACTATGCAGGAATACGTCCCACAGGCTCACTCAATCTCAGTATGGGCGGCAATGTCGGCGACCTGATTGATTATGCCAACACACGTCCGGGGAAGCGATTTCGAATCAATCCCTCGGTCGAATACAAATTCGGATCACACCTCGTCCTGGAAACCGGATATACTTTCGAGCGCCTGAATGTCAGCGGAGGACGTCTCTATACCGCCAATGTCAGCAATATGCGGTTGGTCTATCAATTCAGCAAACGGAGTTTCCTGCGAACGAACCTGCAGTACATCGATTACCATTTTAATACCATTCTCTATAAAGAGGAACAAGATCCCGAAAACAGAAGGCTGGGGGGACAGATTCTCTACTCGTATAAGCTTAATGCCCGGACGGTATTTTACGCCGGGTATTCCGAAAACTATTACGGTGATCAGGATATAGACCTTGTTAAGACGAATCGGACTTTTTTCACCAAGGTAGGTTATGCCTGGATGCCGTAAAACCATCAGGAGAAAGATTATGAAAAAAAGGTTCATTCTCTGCCTGGTCCTGTTGCTAATTGTGCTGACTGTCTCACACGATGCCAATGCGCTCGCTCCGGACCGGATTTCGTCAGCCGATTCTCTCGCCGCCTGTGTGGACAGCCTGATCATACCCCAGATCAAACCCGGGGGACCAGGTTGTTCGATCGCCGTTATCCGTGACGGGAAGATAATCTTTGAGCGAGGCTACGGTCTGGCCAATCTGGATTGGGCGATCCCCAACAGTCCCACCACTATATTTCACATCGCTTCCGTTTCCAAGCAGTTCACCGCCGCCTGTGTCGTGCTCCTCGCCGAGGACGGCAAACTTTCCCTCGATGACGATATACGTTCCTGGATTCCGGAAATCCGTGACTATGGCCAGCGAATCACTATCCGGAACCTGATCAACCACACGAGCGGGATACGTGATTATGAATCGCTGATGGTGACTGCCGGCATGCGTTACGACCTGGCCTGGGAACCCCACGAGATATTCGATTTCATCGTCCGTCAGCAGGCCCTGGATTTCGCTCCTGGGGAAAAGCACTCCTACAGCAACTCCGGGTATATTCTGCTGACCGAGATCGTACACCGTGCCAGCGGTCTCACTCTGGGGGAGTTCGCCGAGCAGCGTATATTCAAACCCCTGGGAATGAAAAACACGTTCTACTACGAGAAGCTCTATCAGGTTGTAAAAAACCGGGCCACTGGTTACGATTGTGACTTCGACCATATGGTATACACCGCCGGGCAATGCGATACTTACACACTGGGGCCGGGAAGCGTTTATACCACTGTTGAGGATCTGGCCCTCTGGGACAGCAACTTCTATGATAACCGTATCGGCGGTCCTCATTTTATCGAAACAATGGTTTCGCGTCCGGTGCTGAGCAACGGCGACACACTGAATTACGCCTGCGGGCTGGAATACGGCACACACCGTGGCCTGCACATGCTGAGCCACTCGGGCTGGTGGGCAGGGTACCTTTCTTATATGGTTCGCTTCCCGGAGCAGAGAACCACGGTCATACTGCTTGCCAACTCCACCAGTGATATTCTCCCCTCGAGGAATTGTGCGAAGATCGCCGACATCTATCTCTACGATCAATTCCCACCGGATAACCGCCCGGTGCCGGAACAAAAAGCCGTACCGCCTGCTATGCAAGTAGAAGCAGTTGTGGACCCGTCTGTCTACGATCAGTATGCGGGCAGATACGAAATAGATAACATGGCTTTCGTGCTTATTATCAGCCGTGACAGCGAACGCCTGATGGGGAAGTTCAGCGGGCAATTTCGCTTCCAGTTGTTCCCCGAGTCGGACAGCACGTTCTTCCTCAAAATCGATGAAGCCCAGGTAAAATTCCGCCGGGATGAGACCGGCCGGGTGAATCGTTTGTTCTGGTGTCAAAGCGGTCAGGAGAACCAGCTCAACCGGATCGTGCCGAGTATGACTGCGGAAGAAATCAGCAAGTACTGTGGCGATTACCGCTGCGAAGACCTTCAGACCACCTGGAGAATAGCTCCGGAAGGGAGCTGGCTGAAAGTTCTTTCTTCGCTGAGAACCATCGAGCTGACTGGTGAGGACATCATACTGCAGAAGAAAGATGACCTGTTCATTCTGTCAAACATGAGCATGCAATTCAGCAGGGATGATAAGGGGCAGGTCAGCGGATTCGAGCTGAACCGTCAGGGCACATCATGGAAGGTCAATTTCACCCGTATTGAGATGGAGACACAGAGCGAAGTGGTGAGCCGCGAAACGCAAGCTAGCACGATGAAACATTAGTAAAAGCGTGCTTGTTTTTTACTTCAC
>Ga0315284_10000810_pt1 | contig 42912 bp, 65 predicted proteins | sample YL17G09_16_MG_FD_203696 | JGI IMG/M metagenome (GOLD analysis project Ga0315284, IMG submission 203696) | Sediment microbial communities from Yellowstone Lake, YNP, Wyoming, USA - YL17G09_16 | ecosystem: Environmental > Aquatic > Freshwater > Lake > Sediment | place: USA: Wyoming | collected...
AGAAGTGCAACGTAATTTCTTGCTTGAAAATACTCATGTAGACTTCTGTGGTACAAACGCTTGGGATAGTATTGATGGAGTATTATATCCTAATTGTTTCAAGGTAACAGATTACATTACGCACGAGCATATCGCTTCTCGCTTACAGCACGAGAACGTTATGTGTCACGGTAGTATGATTATTCGCAAGATAGCTTTAGATTCTCTTGGTGGATACAACGCAAATAAAGCTCTACTAGGACGAGAAGATTGGGAGCTTTGGCAACGTGCCGTATCTGGTGGTTTCAAATTTTCCAAAGTACCAGAAAGACTGTATATCTATTCAATGGGTACTAGTGTGGCAAGATGAAGATTTTATATTGCGGACTACTGTATAACTACGGTAAGCCAGACGAGGGCTATTCATACGAGTATATGAATATTGAAGCTGGACTACATGACTGTTCTAAGATGGGTATGTTCGAACTTGATTGTCATTATCCAGATCAATCTGAATTTGCTAGTAATGCGGTATCAATAAAACCTGAGGATATACTAAATAATATATCTGAATACGACGCCATATTCCATGTAGCATTTAATGAATCGTTAGACTTACCTGAGAGTGTAGCAAAGTTAGCTCTTAAGCAAGATATACCCGTTATTCAATGGGACTGTGATTCAAGTTGGCGATTTAGCAATTCTATTTTGCCGCGTCGTAATCGTGTAAGTCACTTTGTTACTACTCATTCGGCCACCATTCCTTGGTATACGAGCAATGGCATGAAGGTTATCAAATCTCAGTGGGGCGGATCTCCAATATACAGTCCACAGTCAAACATCAAGACGTACGACTGTTCTTTCATTGGACAAAAACACGGCCAGATGCCTAACGGTAAGTTCCTACGAAGTGAAATCATTGACGCTATGATGGCTGCTGGTATCAAGATTGATATTTTTGGTAACTATTGGGATGGCTATGTTAATTGGCATGGATATGCTAGAGAGTTTCAAACAATTATAGATGCAATTAGTGCTTCAAAAGTATGTTTAAATCTTTCTAATCCGTGGCACTATGGTACAATGCCACAGATCAAGGGTAGGCATTTTGAAATACCTCAAGTTGGTAGTCTTCAAATATCTACACCAGCAGATGATTTAGAATCTTACTTTGTTAACGATAAAGAAATAGTTATTGTCAATACAGTGGGTGAACTAATTGAAAAAACAAAGTATTATATTGAACACAACAAAGAACGTGAAGAGATAGCTGCCGCTGGTCTTAAACGTATGTTAGCAGAACATCAGTGGCATCACCGTTTTGCACATATTTTTAAAGAGGTCGGCCTATAATGGTTAATAGAGGTAAGTTTCTTGAAGAGCTAGGAAAAAATCTTCTTACGTTTGAAGCAGATTCACATAAAATTTTCTCCGACCCTTGGCTGAACGGCCAAGCAATAATTTTTTATGAAGCTTAATCTAGCAAGTCACGGAGACAATCGCGAAGGGTTTATTAACGTAGACTTCGATCATCCGTCCGCAGACCTAAAGGCCGATGTCACTGAACTACCATTTGAACAAGATAGCGTTGAGCTTATACTAGCTTACCATATACTTGAACATTTTAGAGCGGGATATTATGAGGGCCACTTATCTAATCCTCTAAACCCCAAGACAGCAAAGGACGCACTTATTGAATGGAAGCGTGTGTTGCAACCTGGAGGTAAGTTAGAGATAAAGGTTCCAGACTTTGAAAAGATAGTTTGGCTATATATCAACTGTCCTAATTGGGCTCGTATGCCCGGTGCCAACGGTCCCTTCCCTAATTACACAGATTGGATTTGCTCAAATGGTCAACATCAATGTCTGTTTGATAAAAATACTATGTATAACTTACTGCAAGAAGTTGGCTTTAAAGATATTCAATTTCTTGATGGTCCAATAGAGGCTCAAGTAAATCGTTCTAACCTAGAAATGTACCTAGTGTGTTCAAAATGAATTACAAACAAAAATTAGATAATCATGATTTCATGAAGCCAGATCACGTAGCACGTTTTCTGCGAAATCATTATACCGGGACCGATAACTTTGGTCGTATGGCACTTGGAGAAATCATTAGAAGATATGAATATCCAACGGTATTAGATGCTGCCTGTGGTACGTGTGTTAATTGGGAATCGTTTAAACTACGTGGCGTTAAATGTAATTACATTGGACTAGATCGTACTGAAAAGTTACTTGCTCACGCTAAGTATCTATACGGTGACGAAATTACCTTGAAGGAGGGATATGTTCAAAGTATGCCGATGAAAGATGGTGAAGTTGATGTAGTTATCATGAGACATATTTTAGAGCATCTTGATAGCTATGAAGACGCTATACGTGAGGGGCTGCGTGTTGCTTCGCAAGAACTTATTGTAGTATTTTTCGTAGATCCTAGCGGTTCCAATGAAGATGTAATAAAAGAATCCGAGCCCGACGAAAACGGTTGTACGTACTACTGGAATACGTATAGCTGGAGCAAGTTTGTTTCCTTTATTTCTAGCTTGGGAGTTCAAATAGTACGAGACTATGTTGTGACTCCAGGTGCAGCAGCAAACGACACGATAGTAAGACTAATAAAATGATTGATATCTCGTACGGTATTTTACATTACAATCCCTCTTCTGACGAAGGGGCACGTGTAGCATTTTTAAACGCTGTAGAATCTTTAGCTATTAATAGAAACTCTAGGTTTAGTTCTGAGGTAACTATAATTGACCAAGGTAATCCAAACGTAGAAGTTCAGGCTGGTTATGAAATAGCAAATCATTATGGATTTAATTTTATAGCATTACCAAGTAACGTTGGCATTAGTCGCGGCATTAACTTAATAGCTCGTTCTGCACGTGGTAAATATGTTTCACTTGTTACATCTGATACGATATTTACTAAAGGGCTAGATACTATATTAGTAGATAGTCTAGAGTGCGATCCAAGCATTTGGCAAATATGCCCACGATCCAACAAGTCTTCTTTTAAAGAACAACAGTATGAAACAGACTTACCATTTGGTACATATGATGTAGTAACAGGACAAGAGGGAACTGTAAGTCGTTTAGCACAAGAGTTAACTATTCAGTTTTGGCCGCGTCATGTGTTTGATAGGATTGGCTATTTTGACGAACGCTGGAAAGCGTGTTACGAAAACTTAGATTATGCATTACGTATTATATTGGCTGGCGGCGACGTACACATTAGTCATGAAGCGTTTTGTTGGCATATTCATAATATGACTACAAAGAACGGTTCTATTAACAAAGCCTACAATGGTTACATTGCCATGGACGGAATAGACCACAGTGTACTAAATAGAATGTGGGCTCAAAAATGGAATAATACAGATAAAGAAATATTATATGGCAATAGAAATAACATTGAGATTTTTTTAGATTTAAGTAAACCCGTATACAAATATATACCCTTTATACAAAATGTAGGATACTAATATGCAAAGATACGATATATTAAATCACTTAGTACGTGTCCACGACTTTCAATCGTATCTAGAGATTGGAGTATTAGGAAGAGTAACGCTAGATTCAGTACGTGTTCCTCTTCGTCATGGTGTTGATCCTAACGGTATGGGGGATTTCACAATGACATCAGATAGGTTTTTTGCTGGTATATGTAATCGTAAATATGATTTAATATTTATTGATGGTTTACATTTACAGGAACAAGTTGAAAAAGATATCAAAAACTCATTGACACACCTAAACGACAATGGCATAATAGTAATGCATGATTGTTTACCAGCAGAAGAGTATTATCAAATACGTGACGGACTGCCCGGTAAGCCGTGGACTGGTGATGTTTGGAAAGCATTTGCAGACTTAAGATGTAATCGTGATGATCTTGAAATGTTTACTATAGATACAGATCACGGGTGCGGAGTTATCAAACGCGGCAGTCAAATAAAATATAAGTATCCCGAAGGCGGTTGGACTTGGGATGTTTTTAAGCAACATAGAAACGAACTAATGAGTGTAATAACAGTAGAGGAATTTTTGAATGGACGTTCATAATAGAAGCTGGATCGAACACGAGGCCCGTCAGCGAGCCCCGTTTACTAAAGATATACGATTGCTAGAAATTGGCAGTTGGACCGCACCTGGGCAAGAAGAGATTATCTGCCGTAAGACTATTGGCCCTATGGTAGGGGAGTATGTTGGCATGGATATGCGTGCTGGCCCCGGTGTAGATGTTGTAGCAGACGCCAAAGAAATGCCTTTTCCAGATAATGATTTTGATGTTATTATCAGTACAGACTGCTTAGAACATGTAGACTGGCCTAGGAAATTAATGCACGAAGCCTTTCGGGTAACTAAACCTGGGGGCTTGTTTTATTTAACTACGGTATTTGATTTTGAGATCCATGGTTATCCAGATGACTACTGGCGTTTTACTCCAAATTGCATTAAGCAACTTCTTGCCGACGCTGGATACAATGTACTGATGTACGAAGGGGTTGGTGGACAGCATTCAAAGCGTCCGTGCATTGTACGTGGTATAGGACAAAAGCCTTTATGAGAGTATTAGTAACTGGTTCTTCGGGGTTCGTTGGCAGGCACGTTGTACGTGAACTAAAAGACAGGCATGAACTATTTACTCCAACCAGTCAAGAGTTAAACCTATTAGATGCGTCTCGTATACAGTGCGGTTGTTGTTTAGAAGATACAGCAGTTGACAACATCGCTCGTTTTTTACTTAATAATCATATCGATGCTATTATTCATCTTGCAGCAACTTGTGGCGGTATTGGAATCAATAAAGAAAATCCTGGCCAATTTATATATGACAATCTCCAAATGGGGATCAATGTGCTTGAAGCAGCTAGAATAGCGGGCACGAAAAAGATTGTCAATTTGGGCACAGTATGTTCTTATCCTAAATTTGCCCCTATTCCTTTTCAAGAGAAGGATATCTATAACGGTTATCCAGAAGAGACTAATGCCCCTTATGGTATAGCTAAGCGAACCGTAATGGAAATGGGGATTGCCTACGCTAGCCAGTACGGTATGAACATTACTAATCTAATCCCTGTCAATATGGCGGGCGAGTTTGATAACTTTAACCTACATAGTAGCCACGTTATTCCTGCTATGGTTCGTAAGTTTGAAAATCCTGATGTAGACACAGCGGGAACATACGGTATTAGTTTTAAGTATCCTGCCAAGTACGTAACTCTATGGGGTAACGGTTCTGCTTCACGAGAATTCCTGTATGCTGGTGATTGTGCCAAGGCTATCGCCTTGAGTCTTGAAAAGGACACAGGACCAGATCCGATTAATATTGGTACGGGACAAGAGATAACTATTAAGAACCTAGCGGAAGCCATTAAGAAAATTGGTAACTATGACGCAAACATAGTATGGGAACTTTCCAAGCCCAATGGTCAACCACGCAGATGTCTTGATGTCAGTAGAGCAGAAAAAGTATTAGGCTGGAAGGCTGAAACATCATTAGAAGATATGGTGGCCCGTACTATTGAATGGTTTAGAAAAACAAAATGAATAAGACAGCAATAATTACTGGTATTACGGGACAAGACGGTTTCTATCTTGCTCATTATTTATTGTCTTTAGGCTATCGTGTTGTTGGTATAGTAAGAAGAACGTCTCTCCCTACTGTTGCTAGACTAAAAACACTAATGGGTAGTCCTAATCTACATTTAATCCACGGTGACATTACTGATGCGTCTAGTATACAACACGCCATTCGTACTTTTAAGCCAGATGAATTCTATCATCTAGCAGCCCAATCACATGTAGCGATGTCTTGGGAGTACCCTTTAGCTACATCTAAGATTACTGGACTGGGCGTACTAAATTGTCTTGAGTCTATTCGACTTGAAAAGCCAGACTGTCGCTTTTACTTTGCTGGAAGTAGCGAACAGTTTGGTAACACTGGCGTTAATGGTACAAACGTAACGTATTTAAACGAAGACTCGCCAATGCATCCAGAGTCTCCATATGCAGCAGCTAAAGTATATGGCTTTAATATGACACAGGTATATCGTAAATCATTTAATATGTTTACTACATGTGGCATATTGTTTAATCATGAGTCTCCCCTTCGTGGTGAAGAATTCGTCACGAGAAAGATTACTAGTGGGTTAGCTAAGGTACATTGGGGATTACAGGAGTTCGTTGAGCTTGGTAATATGACAGCCTGTAGAGATTGGGGATTTGCTGGCGACTACGTTAAAGCTATGCACGCTATGCTACAGCACGATAAACCAGATGACTTTGTTATTGCGACAGGTGTAACATGTTCAGTGCAAAGTTTCTTTAATGCGTCTTGTGAATTTTTTAAATTAGATCCTGTTAAAGTGTATAGACCTAATCCAAAGTTTATGCGTCCTAAAGACGTTCAAGGACTTCTTGGTGATAGTAGAAAAGCACAAATAGTATTACAGTGGAAACCAAAATGCACATTTGATGAGTTGGTAAATAAAATGTGTCAATATGATTTATACCAACAGTCTCCAGACCCAGCATTTTTGCGTAGGGCCGATGAATTTTTATTTTAATATGGATAACTCAGATGATTATGTCGCGTCAGATCGCGAAAAAAGAAAGTGGCTAGCTGATAAAAATCGTATCTCTAGCAACAAGAGACCGCCGCTTAATAGAGAGCAGCGTATTAAGTTTTTGCAATTAGTTGCACAGATGGCTGGGCGTACAGTATTTGAACGCGAGCTTTCGCTTAGTCCGCAAGACGTTGAATACTATAAGAAAGAATTTGATATTGAAAGCCAAGACGACGCTAGAAAGTTAGCCCGTCAATTACGTGCCCAAACTAGCGAAGATAAAGAAGCTCAAATTATAGAGCAAACTAAACTAGCTCGTCAAGCGGAGGCAGTAGCTCAACAACGTTTAGAAGAAATAGACATGAATAAACACGAGGTAAAGGAACGTGTTGATGCAAATGAAATTCGTCAAGAGGACGCACAGCGTCAGCGTGATTTTGCAGAAGAGCAATCTTTGGTTTTAATACCTGAAAAACAATGGACGTTACCATTTGATGAGAGCGGCTCTGAACAAGAACAAATTAATAGATTCCATAGAGAGATAAAATATCGTGGGGTAGGCTTTTTGTTTAAGAAGTATAATGCATCGCTAAATCAAATTAAGTTTGAGGCCGCACGTTTAGGACTTAAAATTAATTGGGATCTAGTACGTAGATAATGAAGTTATCTAAAGAAGATCTAGAAAAACTTTATGCTTCAATGTCCCTGGAGCAAATGGCAGAGCATTTAAAAATGTCTAAGTCTACGCTGTACTATCATATGCGTAAGTTTTCAATTGAATGTAGATCAAAAAGTGAAGCTCAGTCTCGTCACTTAAATGATTCACCGCACCAGAGATTAGGTAAAAAACATTCAGAGGATACTAAGGAAAAGATATCTTCTGGGACACGTGTGTTTTGGGACTCTAAGAAAGGCACTGAGCAAAAAACTAAGCTTGGTGAATTGCGTCAAAAGGAATGGAGCGACCATTCTAAAAAAGAACGTTTAGCTATTTTGAATCGCTTACAAAAAGCAGAACGTCCGTCTCCTGGTGAGCTATCTAAGTTTGGTGTTAAGTTAGCTGAATTTTTAGGAGAACGCGAAGGGGTTGTTACTGGCATAAGAGTAACGCCTAGTCATATATCTGATATTATATTGCCAAATCGTAAAGTTATTATAGAACTCTTATTGCCAATTGCCGTATATGGCGACGAACAAGAAAGTAAAATTGAAGAAAGGTACGATAGACTTATAAAGAATCTTAACGATGCCAATTATCGTGTTGTTGTAATAGAAGATTTATCTAACTCTATTTCACGAGCTAGGTGCCAAAGAGTATACAATATTCTTCTTGAATTTTTTGAGAACAGTTCCTTACAACGGCTGTTCGTCGTGTCATAATAGAAGCATGAGAGTAACAAAAGATCTGTTTGAAACCGATTGGGAATTAGAACTTAAGCCAGAAGAGACTGGTCTGCGTAAAGAAAGAGACGTAGAAATTAAGGTCGTGTACCTAGCTGGCCTACAACGTCTAGCTAGAATGGCTGGCATCACTAGACAAGAATGTGTTATACAAACCCCGGCACCAACTATGGTGCAGGCAATTTTTAGTATATCATTTGAACTTTCTGGTGGTAAGTTTACTACGTTTGTTGGTACTGCCGACTGCAATACTAAAAACACAAGTGGTAAGTTTGCTAACTATCCTACAGCCGTTGCCGAGTCGCGTGCAGAAGCACGCTGTTTACGTAAGGCTTTAGGTATTCGCATTCTTTCTAATGAAGAAATTGGCTTCACAGAAGGCTTAGCATCAATTGAAGCTTCGCCAGTTGGACTAGCTGAACCACAAATTATTGCAGCCCTAGAACATCTTTGTGGTATGCGTGGTATAGAACCAGTTAGAGTTCTAGAAGAAGTAATTCAAGATAAGGCACGTGCGGCCAGTATCTTTGAACTATCAGAATTAACTGTAACGGAAGCTCAGGCTGCTATAGCTTGGCTCAATGAACAAAAACCAAGCGTTAAAACTCTTAGTGCTAAAGAAGAGCGTGACGTTCGCAAGAAAGAACTGTTAGCAAAAAGTAAGGAATAATTATGAAGATACTATATAAGACAAACGATGGCCGTCTTACGGCAGAAATTGAAGGTGATAAGCAAACCGATGTATTCTCTGGACTAGCTTCTTTTCAAGAAGTGTTCGAACATAACACATGTGGTAAATGTAAGAAACAGAATGTACGCTTTGTCGTTCGCAAGAATAAGGACGATGATGAGTTCTTTGAAATTCATTGTTCAGAAATTAGTTGCCGTGCTCGTCTAGCTTTCGGTCAACACAAGAAGGGCGGTTCCCTTTTTCCCAGCAGGAAAGACAAGGAAGGTGGTTGGCTTCCTGATAACGGCTGGGTCAAGTACAACGCTGCCACACAGAAGGAAGAGTAATGAACTGTAAGTGCAAATGTCATCAAGATCCAGGTATAATGCACTTTAGTCCGTGCTGTCAAAACACAGGTAAACAAATGAGCAAATTATCATTCAATGAATATCAAACTCGTGCCGCTTCTACTGCACAGTACCCATTCGTTGGGGTTGATCCTAATAGCGTAGGTGAGTGTGGCAATTGCGAAAGCGAAAACTACATCTATCCTGTGCTAGGACTATGTGGCGAAGCTGGCGAAGTGGCTGAAAAAGTTAAGAAGATTGTCCGCGATAAGAATGGCCATGTAGACGATGCAAGTCGTGCAGCAGTAGCTAAGGAACTTGGCGACGTTCTTTGGTACGTGGCCGCACTTTGTAAAGAGTTCAAACTTGATATGGGTCAGGTTGCCCAAGGCAACCTGGATAAACTTGCTGCTCGTAAGGCGGCAGGAACTATTAAGGGGTCTGGCGATGACCGATGAAACTATTATTGCAATGCTAGAGGACATACTTTCAGAGGTTGATTACGACCTTTATAAGGGTCTGTTTGTCAAAGAATGTATTGAAGATCCGGTAGAGGCTAAAGAAACCCGTAAACGTCTTGTAGAAATTGTCAATAAATACCTATGAGACGTTTAAATCAAACACCTAAAGATCTTCGTGTCTTTTCTTGTCCACAGTGTGGTAAGCAACGCATGAGTAGGCCGTTTGAACATATAGTTAGTACTGAGCAACGTGAATTTACTGATAAAAGTGGTACTAAAATTAACTTGCATATAGACATATGTAATTTCTGTCAAGTGAAAAACTTCCACAAACATTTCGAGCCTACTCAAGCTGACGTTAAGCGTATCTTGAAAAGCATGAAGGACGAATCTAAACTTAGTGGAGAGCAATCACTTGAAGAATTACTATAATGGCTAATCATCAAAATTTTTGGTTCGGGACATGCCCGACGAAACACATTGTGTCGTCGGGCCTTGTTCGTAATGCGGACGTACTAATTATAGGCGGTGGTATTGCTGGCATCAGTCTTCTATACCAACTACTTATTGGTGGTATCTCTAATACATACCTAGTAGAAGAATCTACTGTTGCGTCACGTGCTTCTGGTAGAAGTAGTGGACAGTTAATGTTTCGTGGTGCTAAACTATTTTCTGAAATGCCAGAAGAAGACGGCATTGAATACTTAAAATGTATTGCAGAAAACAATAGACGCTTCCTGCATGGGTTTCGTAACGTTGGATTTGATACCGACTTAAAAAATAATGGCGGACTACGTTTAGCTATTGATGATGCCGAACTAGAAAAACTAAAGCTTGAGTCGTCCTTTATATTAAAACATATTAACATAGACTGTCCAATTTTATCTAAGCAAGAGATTCAAAACCTATTGCCTGGGTCTAATTTTGTTGGAGGAATGTTTGTTCCAAACGAATCTACGTTCAATCCATACAAGCTTGTTAACGGTCTTAGAGAATTAATAGAACAAAAAGGATCTCGTGTTTTGACAGATGCTCAGGTAACACAAGTAGTTCCGAACGCTGACGGTACTTTAAGTGTGTCTATTCGTCACAAGGGAATAATTCGTGCTAAAAAGGTAGTGTATTGTACTAATGCGTATACGTCGGAATTACTACCTGAATTTACAGACAAGGCCGTTAGTTTTCGTGGACAGATGATTGCTACAGAAGTATTACCAGAAATTATCATGCAGCTTATACCAAACATGAGTATGACCTGTAATGACTGCAACGAATATTTCCGTGTCCATAACGATAGGTTATTAGTTGGTGGCATGAGACAGTCTATTCGTGGACAACAAACTGGCATTATTAATGATGGTGAAATTAGTCCCGTCATATACGATAAGTTACGTAGCTTCATTAATGAAGCTATGCCATTTTTAAAAGATACGAAATTTAACTATACTTGGTCTGGCATTATGTGCAGTACATTAGATGGTATGCCAATAGTCGGCCCGCTTTTAAATCGTCCAAACGAATATGTTTTGGCAGGATTTAATGGGTATGGTTTTTCTCATGCCTTATGTGGCAGTATGATAATCAAGGACTTTATTTTAAAAGGTTCTTCACAATTACACGGGGCACGTTTATTCGACCCCTCTAGATTTACAGATAAATAACATGAAGCTATCAGGTCTCCCCAAAGAAATTTTTATGTCACGCTACGCCTTTTCTGGTGAAACAGATTGGGTACAGTGTGCAAAAAGAGTATCAAATACAATCTCTAGTGTTGAAATTAATGGTCACTCGTCGGAATGGGCCAGTAAATTTTACAAAGTAATTTCAAGCGGCGACTTTATGCCTGGGGGACGTATTCTTTTTGGTGCTGGAAGACGACAATTCAATATGTTGAACTGCTATCGACTCCATCCAGAAGATACAGTTGAAAGTATTGGCAAGGTTATCCAAGACACATATCTTATTTCGTGCGGCGGTGGTGGAATTGGATTTAATTTTTCTGATATTCGTCCGCGTGGTGATGACATTCAGAACATCAAGTGGTCTGCTCCCGGTCCTGTTTCTAATATGAAAATGATCAACGCTATTGGCGACCACGTTAAGAGCGGTAAGAATAGACGTACAGCTCTAATAGCAATTTTGAATGTAGATCATCCAGACCTACTTCACTTCTTACACGTTAAGCTAGATCTTGGAGAACTTAATAACTTCAATATTTCTGTTGGTATAACCAATAAATTTATCAATGCTGTAAAACAAGATAAGTCGTGGGCCTTTACATTTAAAGGTAGAGAATATTTTGTTTATGAAATAGATCGTGTTTCCAAGTCTATTACTGACACTATTACTATAGTTGCATTAGATGAAGAAGACGCCCTAGGAAGAGCACAACAACACAATCGTATTCTACAGGACGATAAGTTCTTTAACGTAAAGAAGATAGAGCTTAAGGCTAAAGTAATTTGGGATATTCTTATTAAGAACAGTTGGAAGTGTGGAGACCCTGGCATCTACAATATTGATCTTGCCAACTCGCATACTAACGTCGCTTACTTTGAAGAGCTATCTTCTACTAATCCATGTGGTGAAATTCCTCTTCCTAAGTTTGGTAACTGCTGCTTGGGACATGTTAATCTTAATAACATGTATGATGAAAATACAAATGACGTTAACTGGAAAAAGCTAGCTCATACCATTAGGGTTGGCGTTAGATTTTTAGATAACGTTTTAACTGCCAATCATTACCCAATTCCAGAATGTAGAACCGTTGGAGAAAAGAGTCGTAGAATTGGCTTGGGTGTTACAGGATTACATTATCTACTTATTAAACTTGGGTTTAAGTACGGCTCAGAAAAGAGTGTCGAGTTTCTTGATAGGCTATTTGCCACCTTTAGAAATGAAGCATACGCGGCCTCTATTGAGATAGCAAAAGAGAAGGGTTCTTTCCCAGCTTATGACTATGATAAGTTCTGCAAGGAAGAGTTTTTCAAGCAATTGCCAGTAAGAATCCAAAACTCAATCAAGAAAAATGGCATTCGTAATGCGGTCATGTTGACTATTGCACCTTGCGGTACTAACAGTATGGTTCTTGGAGTTTCATCTGGTGTCGAACCCATCTTCTCACCCGTGTACGTTAGAAGATTTAGAGACGGTAACGTGTGGCGAGAAGAAGTTGTCGCAGATGCTCTATTTTTAGAATGGTACACAGCTAAGAAAGATCTTTCAAATTTCGTTGGGGCATACGACATTAGCGTTAGAGATCATTTGGAAGTTCAATCTACCATACAAAAGTACATTGATTCGGCCATCTCTAAAACGACCAACCTACCCAATGACTTTCCAGAAAACGAACTATCAGATGTAGTTCTTGAATATGCTCAGTACGTAAAGGGCTTTACAATTTATCGTGCTGGCTCAAAGGGCACTGAGCCGCTTGAAAGTATTGATATAAAAGACGAGGCGAGACTTACGCAAGTTATGTATCAGATTGTTTCTGGTTCTAACTCAATAGACTCGTGTAAGAGTGGTGTTTGTGAACTTTAAAAAGAAGAATTATGAATCAAATTAAGCCGAAAGAGAAGTATGTATTTACATTCGCACAAGATGAAAAGGGTGAAGATGTCAAGTATCGTTTTATGCTTACTTTAAGTAAGCGAATCGACAATGTAATTGAACCGAAACTTATTGCTGCCCTTGGTACTCTTGATGGTATCGACGGCATCCAACCTGGGATTGGACGTTATACAATTCAGGTTACAATTGCACGTACTTTTGATGCGGACGAAATCATTGCCGAGCTTAAAAATAGACTAGATGATGTTATGTCGGATATTATTATCCCCAAGATGATTGTACCGTGATGGAAAAAGGCTATACAGTTCCTATTTTAGGACACGGGTACGTCAGATACGTAGATCATTTCGGAGATGACTTACGTATCGTAGAGACTGCCCGCATTAGTTATAAGTCTCCTTCAAAGGGTGACGAAGCTGATAAAAAACTATTGATGTACTTATATAAACAAAGGCACACTAGTCCATTTGAAGCATGTAACATTACGTTTAATATTAAGATGCCCATATTTTGTATGAGACAATTTGTACGTCATCGTACATTACGTCTCAATGAATGGAGCGGACGTTACAGTGAATTAGCTGATGAGTTTTACGAACCTAATACGTGGCGTGTTCAAGATACTAAGAATAAACAAGGTAGCTTAGATGCTGAACATGATCAGTTATGGCACAATGAAAACACTCAATTGGTAAAAGAAGTTTATAAAAATTGCTATACCGCATATCAGACTCTTTTAGATCGCGGTGTTGCAAAAGAACTCGCTCGTATCGTATTACCTGTATCCCTTTTTACAGAAATATACGTTAACGTTGACGTTCATAACCTTATACACTTCCTCAACTTACGTCAAGATCCACATGCACAACTTGAAATGAGAGAGATAGCGAATGCCATGAATCATATATTCGTTGATCTATTCCCATGGTCAGCAGAAGCTAGATCAAAATATAAGTTTGTACTGCAAGAATCTTAAAGATTATAAATAGCTAAACTCTCCAAAAGGCCGTCCATATGGATGGCCTTTTGGTGTATTATAAGCTGTTCGGTTAAGTTGGCTTCGGCCAGTATGAGGTAAAAATTATGGCTACACCGCAAGTTGCAGCAATCATTGGGTCTGGTACAATTCCATATACACGAGGGATTCTTCCTACTTCACAGCGTGGTAATGAACCGCTAGGTGAAGGTGTTCGTGTTGGTCAGCAAGTAATGGTTGGTAATCCAGAGGATTTACTGGCTGTTGATGCTTTCGCTGTTTCTGGTGTATCTATCGGTCCGGTTCCCGTGAAAATCTGGGGACCAGAACTAAATTCTTTGCCAAGACAAAGATCAGTTCGACTACATAACCAAGGTCCAGGTCCAGTCTTTATTGGCCCTACTTCAACTTCTGTTATCGCACCTAGCGGATTTGAAATCATGGCACCTACTGTTGCTGGTTCAACGGTAGAACTTCCATTGTTACTTAACGTGTCCATTTGGGCAAGATGTAGCGTTGCTGGTGGTGCTTCTATAACAATACTTGCTTACTAATTGGGGAGGTAAACCCCAATGGGTAATCACGAGTACGCCACATCAATAGGGTCGGGTACGCTGCCTCATATTCAACATGGGCCAGCACATAATGTACCGCAAGGAACCTACCCTGTTTCAAGCCAACGCGACAGTTTAAGAACTAGACGCGGAGACGGTGTTATAGTTCTCAATCCAGAAGATTTTAGTATCTCAATTGGATTAAGAAATCAAGCTATTTCTATTGCTGGTGCTGCTACGGCACTTCCAGCCGTGCCGCTTGAAAATAGAAAAGCACTAGTAATACATAATGTTGGGCCGGGTATTTTATATATTGGTTTATCTACCGTTACTACAGCTAATGGATTGCCGTTAGCAGTAAGTGAAAAGATAGCTATAGACTGTCAAGGTACTGCCAGCGTAACTATGTGGGGAGTTTCGGATTCTACTTCAGACGTTAGAATACTAGAGCTTGCATAATCATGGTTAATATTGGTGGTATCGTATCAGTAGGTGGTGGTGCTGGTGGTAGTAGCAGTAGCTCCGGTTCTGGTATTCAAAGTATTAACTCGCAGAGTGGCCCGACCATTCTAGTAAATGGCGTTAATGGTGCTAGTATTATCGCTGGCGGGAACGTTATTACTGTTAATGTTGCTTCACTATCTGGTTTAATAGCTATAAATGGTAGTGGTCTTAATGCCATCAATGGAGATCGTGGACCCAATATAGATCTTATTGGAGTAAGCGGTATACAAGTTGTACCACAGGGGAATGGCCGCATCCACATTGGAACCAGTGGAACATTTTTAACTTCACAATCTGGAGTAGTTGGCGTAAATGGTATAACAGTATCCCAAGTTGGTGGTAATTTTGTTATCGACGGCAGCAGTATATCTGGAGTAAGTGCCACTAAATTCGCCGCGTCTTTTGTAAGTACTACAAGCGGTGTCTTTACACATAATTTAAATACTTTAGATATTATCGTACAAATATACGATGATCAAGTTCCAAGACGATGGCTACTGCCAGATGAAATTGTTGTAGATGATGTTAATAGAGTGAGTGTATTATTTAATAGGCCGCAGTCTGGGAGAATAGTAGTAATATGAGTTTACATGATATTTGGCGTGGTGACGTAATACCGTTAAGCGGTACAAAAATGTCTATTGGACGTAACAGGTTTGACCCGCCCGCACCATTTGTTCCTGTAGAAGAAGTCATTCAAAACATTGCTGTATTTGTTGATCCTGCATCTAATACGTCTGGAGTACTTCGCTTTAAAGGTTTTGTCCCCGCGATGGAACTATCTCTAGATGGAGGTAGAACATTCTTTAATCTACTTATCCTTGCGTCTGGTATTAATGGTAACGTTTTATTTAACGATAACAATAATATTGGTCAAAGTTTAAACTTTACGTTTAATAAAACGTTAGATATATTGGGTGTTAGCGGTGCGTTTGAATTAAGAAATAGATCTCACTCTGTAGAAATAGTAAATGGAGCAACCGTACCGTCTGGTATTGCACAACTTGATGCGTATAGTTTAGGCGGCAGACCAACGCTTGGTGTTCTTGGTTCAGGTACACAGATACCAACGTTTTTACAGCCATCATTATTTAATAGATTTATATTTATAGCTAACACATCTACTGGTACTACAATTGGTACTTATGGTAATACGTTAACGTCTGTTGGTACCGTATCTCATCCAACTCCAACTATTGGTTCTGGATATATGGTTAATCAAGTAACTGGTGCAACTGCTGGTAACACGGCTGGTACTGGATCTAACATAAACTTGTTTAGTAGATCTTCAATATCTGGTCTTAATACTGGATTTTTCTTTGCTACAAGAATGACGTTACCTGATATTGCTTACGACGGTCTAAGAGTATTTTGTGGACTAACAACTGCTTCGATGGCAACCCAAGTTGGTTCTGATAATCCTGCTGCCGACTATGCTGGTTTCTTTTTCTCAACTACTAGAGCCACAGACGATAAGTTTTGGCAATTCTCAACTAAGGATAATACTACGCAAACTCTTCAAAGTACTAACGTTACATGTTCTGGAAACATACTTTACGATATGTATATTTATTCGCCGCCATTCCCTAATAACGGTGCTATTTATTGGACTATTAAAAACGTAAGCAATGGTCAAGAAGTAAATGGATATCAGGCCGCTAACTTACCAAGAACCACTCAAACAATGAAGCCCGGTATTCAAATGAGTAATGTGGTTGCTGCTGCAAAAAATATAAGATTCACTAGTATTTACTGCGAAGCGTTATGAGTTTACATGATATTTTTCGTGGAGACATAATCCCACTTAGTGGGACTAAAGTTTCTATTGGTCGCAACAGGTTCGATCCTCCAGCTCCTTTTGTACCAGTTGAAGAAGTAATTCAGAATACTGCTGTATTTGTTGATATAATTACTAGCTCCGGTGTTCTTCGCTTTAAGGGTGGAGTTCCCGCTATGGAATTATCTTTAGATCGTGGTAAAAATTTCAACAATTTACTTACTCTTGCGTCTGGTATTAACGGTGCAGTTTTATTTAACGATAACAATAATATTGGTCAAAGTTCAGACCTTACGTTAAATAAAACGTTAGGTATATTGGGTGTTAGCGGTGCGTTAGAATTAAAATACCAACCGAATTCATTACCTATAAATAACGGAAAAGTAGTAGCGTCTGGCATAACACAAGTTACAGCATATAGTCTAGCGAATAGACCATCAATTGGTTTTACTGGATCTGGTACAGCAATTCCGGTAACTTTACAGCCCGCATTATGGAATACTTTTGCAGCCATGATGATTCCGTCTGTGGGTACTACAACGACACCTTCAACACGCGGTATAACTTTTACTATTACAAACGCTGGTGCTAGCATAACTCATCCTACCCCAGGACCGTTCTCTGGTGTTATGATGCAATTATTGTGTGCTCCAACAACAGCGGCATCTGTTCAAACCTCTGCGGCTGTATTTTTTAGAGGTGCAATATCTGGAGTTAATACAGGATTTTTCTATGCTACAAGAATAACACTACCAGATGTTTTATATGATAACGTAAGAGTTTTTTGTGGTCTTTCATTATCAGCTATAACTGGTGTACTTGCCACTGATGACATTCCAGTTGATACAATTGGATTCCAGTTTGTCTCTCTTAGAGACGCTAAAAATTGGCAATTCGCTTTTAGAAGTGGTGGACCTGCCGTACGACAAACCACAAACATGGTATGTTCTGGTGAAAGTGTATACGATATGCACATCTATTGTCCTCCGTTCCCTAATAATGAAACGATCTTTTGGAGCATTAGAGATATGTCTAAAAATCAAGAAATTAGTGGTTTTGTTCCAGGTAATTTACCAACAAAAAATATAGCTTTACTTGCCGGGTTAGGTATAAAAACAAACAATGCTGTTAGTAGAAGTATAAGATTTACACACATTTACTGCGAAGCCTTATAATTAGTGTATTATAAAACGGCTACAAACAACAGCAGGACATACTATGGGCTTACCTTTTAATGGCGATTTAGTCCCCGTAACAAGCGGGTTTGCTAACCTTGGTGTAAACGTATCTTCAAACGCTAATAATGCGTTTGATATTACTACCTTACGTCCCTTCGGTCAGATCCATATGGTTAGTGGTATTTATCACGATCCCGTACAAGGACAGTCTGGTGTATTAAGATTTAGCTTGCAGGCTGGTGCATTCCAGGTATCTGTTGACGGTGGTAAAACCTTCAACAGTCTTTCTGCTGGCGGTTCTGTCACTAGCATTGGACTAACTAATGGTGCTAACCTTACTGGTAATATCGATCTTCAAACCGCAACTAGCGGTTTCATGTCCATCGCTGACAACGCTGGCTCTGGGCCACTGTCTTTCTCCGTTGATAACCTAGGTCTTTCCGGTTTATGGAGATTCCCAACACAAGGTTTCAACGGATCGGTTGTCAACGAGTTAACGGACTTCAACGGTACTAAGGTACAAGGATCCGTTAGTGTTGTTGGTGCGTCCGGTGTCTATGTAGATATCATTGGACAGACCATGACAATTACTGGTGCAGCATCTCTAATAAAGTCATTTGCTGCAACCTTTGGTTCCTCTACATCATGGACCGTATCACATCTTCTTAATACAGCAGACGTAACGGTTGATGTTTACGATGGAAATACTCCGCGTCAAGCCATTCTTCCCGACAGCGTTATAATTACTGATGTAAATACTGTAACTATTGGATGGAACGTAGCACAAGCTGGACGAGTGGTTATTACTGGATTCTAATAAATGGCTAGAGTAGTAGGTGATCTTTGGCCCCAAGCTAGCGGCTCTGCTAGCTTGGGAGTAGAACAGACTGGACTGGATGGTTTCGGCAGAGAAATTCGTCCGTTCGGTCACATCCATATGAATAGTGGTATATTCCACGATCCATCTGTTGGTGGTTCTGGTGTCATTAGATTACAAAAAAGCAATGAACCTATTGGATATGTAAACGCTAAACAAAACGGGTTTGGATTCTCTGTAAATGGTGGTATATATTATCCATTAGAAATAATGAGTAATAATAATCTGGACATTGGTGCAGATCTTGTTACGCCAAATGGAGCCATGAGAATTATAACCAGTGGATCACTTACTGGAATATCTACAGGTCATGGTGCCAATAGTGTTTTTACCACTGTAGACGGATATGTAGCATTAGTTGCTAATGGTGGTGGCAATGGTAGAGGTGACATAGTTAGCTCTGCTACACAACAAATTGAATTAGATCCTTTTAATGGCAGCGGTAGCTTGAACTATCGATTTGGACCACATCAATCTTGGTACATAAAGACTACCCACACTAATGGCACGGGTGGTCCATTCAATGATGGATTCTGGCCAATAGCACACTCTGGTAATGTTGCCCAGATGATCGCTCAGGCGGGCGGTGGAGCACAAAGTTTACAAGCTGCATATAATGGCGGAAGTGAAATAATAATTGGTCAGCATGGTAATTACTTTGATGGTGTGGTGGTACGCGAACCAACTACGCCAAATCAATTTGATGGTCACCATACAGCATTAATAGAACCCGCCTCGGTATCAGCGGGTATTTCCGTTAGTGGTGGAGCATTACCTAATCCACTAATTGGCATAGCTGGTACATATAGACTCTCATCTTTAAGTTCCTTATCGTCTCAATATTTACATATTAGATCGTCAGGTTCCGCATCTTTAAACTCTAGTGCTGTTTTATTTGGATTTGATCAAAAGGACTTTGGACCCAGTATTGGCGTATTACTTTCTAGCGGTACATTCCACGTAAGAACACATACTGGCGATATACAGTTATATGCTAACGCTACTGTAAAACTGCAACCATTTAATGGTAGTGGTGAATTAGAATATAGAATGGGTCCGTACCAAGCTTGGCACTGGAAGCCAACGTATGGTGGTACAGGCGGTCCTGCTGGTGATGGATTCCAGCCTATACCACACTCGGGACAAATAGCGAACATGATCTCCGCTGCCGCAGCGGCGGGTGGTAGTTTGCAAGCCGCATATGTTCTTGGTAGAACAATTAATACTACCGCACTAGATGGTGGACCAGTTGCTATTAGCGGTATCACAACATATGGTTTAAGATTAGCACAACTTGAGGGTGGTCACCCACACATGTTGCTGTCTGGTATCTACGCTCAAGCAACCGCTGCTTCTGTATCATTGCCTGGAGCCTTATGGCTACAGGCACATAGTGCTGGTATTGGTAGTCAATTAGGTGTTGGTACCGTTACTAATCAAGCTGATGCGTCTGCTATGTCGCTTGGTATCCCAACACTATTCTACAATACAAATGGTTCGGGTATTACTAGCGTACGTGTTGCGTCTGGTATTATGCAAGCATTTAATAATAGTGCTAGTGCAGCTATTGACAATACTGGAATAATGCTTCCTTTGTCGGTTATCACTACGCCATCGAATTTTTATGCTATTGAAACTACTAGCGGTGTTCAGATATTAGTTCCTGGTTTCTATAAAATAACATATGTGGCAGTATTTGAAAAGACGCTTGGAAGTTTAACTCAACAAGTTGCCACGGAAGTTCGTAACCAAGACAAGTGGGGACGAGTATTTAGAATGCTTGGAAGTAACAGTACAGCTATATTACGAGATAACAACGTTTTAAATTTAGGTGTAGCAAATGGACAATGGTTAGGAGACTTGAAATCTAATGATTATATCGTAGTTTTTGCAAACACTACAGAAGTTCCGCCAGCGGATAACTCGTTACGTGCCAAGTCTCGCCAGTGTAACTTAATTATAGAATGGATTGGGCCGAGATGCGGTGGCGAATCAACTCTACAAAAGGTATCATAACAACATGTTTATTCAAAATATCACACCTGACGATACCATTACTTTTTTAGATCTATTAAAGTCTTATGGCCCAATGGGAATTGGGTTTGGTACCTTATTAACATTAATGATTAGACAAAATAAGAACGCTGAAAAAAGAATTTCCGAGTTAGAAATGGCTCAGGAAGATAGGTACAAAGCCCACCTTCAAGATCAAAAAGAAATGATCAATGATTATGTCGAGCTTGTACGTCAGAAGATTCAGGTTTTGTCTGACTTAACCGGGTGTCTAAAGGCTATGAAAGACACCCTTGAGCGAATAGAACGTAAGTAGTCTAGATAACCTGTGGCGTAGGGCCACTATCCTGAACCTTGCGATCTTTTCTAGCTTGATCGGAAGCTATGCTAGCTTCTGGAGTCATTACGGTTGCTCCGTACGGTTTCTTTTCTGGTCTATTAAAGAAGGCCAATAGTTCCGCCCTAAGTTCGATACGTATTTCTGATGGCACATTAAAGTTTGCCAATCTCTCACGAAGAATACGGTCTAGGGTTTCTGCATTAGTATTTATTTTATTCATAGATCTTTCTTTCCAAACCACGCTTCCTTAAAACGTGATAGTAGTTTATTTTTTGTTACCTTCACAGCATTAGAACGTAGCACGCATTCGCGGCTCATTAAATCCGAACGCTGTTTGTTAGTTATCTTTTCAAGCATGGCGTTATGTGCTTCAATAATCGTGGAAGTAATAACAGTGCTTGGTTTCTTTCTAAAGAATACTACCGACTTGATATTCGGTATGGCTCGTCTGCGTATAACGTTTAGCCACTCGGAGCAAATATTATCTAGCGGTGGAGTGTTGCCATTAATCTCGTCAATTATTCTGCTATCATTGTACACAATTACATCTTCCTTTATGTGTAAATTGCGTACCTCTGACAGTGCCAAATAAAGAACTTTATATGTATGATGAAGAGGCTGGAATATTCTGTCGCCCTTTTCAGTTAGAGCAGGGGAGCAGCGTTGAGCAATCTCAACACTCTCCCCGCTTACAAAATAACCATCTTCATTAAAGAAGATTCTAAGCATTTTATTGTACCAAAAGTTGACCGTTGTAACGAGCCTGCAATGTCTTGCCTTGTTGAACTTCTTCGTCAGTAACGACAGTAGCAGAACGTAATGCACCGCTAACAGTAGTTAGCAAGTCCTTAGTACGAGGCGACAATTCAAGTACTTGAGTAACAGGATTTACCCACTTGAAAGCACCGCGAGCTTCTAGTTCGCCTTCTACTACAAGTAACAAAAACACAGCTTCATCATTAGTGAATCCTGCTTTTTGCAAAGCGTCGGCAATGTAATGACTAGCTCCAGGTATCAGTGTTTGATCTCTTAGAGTATCAATAACTGTAGCGGCAGACTTAAGTTCCGCTTCCGTGACTACTTTTTCTTGCAGCAGTCTATTAGCACCAATCTTTACACCAAGTTGGATATAAAGTTTCCACCTATTGTATTCAACGTCAGGCATGGCATCAATATTAACAATGGCAGGACCATTATTAGTAGAAACACAACTGCCCACACCACCAACAGTTCCACAAAACAACAGGGCCACCAATAACAATTTCTTCATATTTTTCCTTTTTAAGATCTGTCTCTCATATTAACGTCTGACGGCAGAGATGCATTCATATAAGATTCATTATCACTTTTAGATTTAACTGGGACTTCTTTACGACACTCACGACAAGTTCTATACGCATGTCGTTTCTTATCACGTATAGTTGTTTGTATTGGTCCTTTATTCATATGCAAACACTTGTCGTTTGCTACAGATTGACCAAGCGATGGAGCTATAACGGGACTCGTTGGCTCTTCTCTATTTTTATCTAGTCCACCTAGTTCGGCAAACTGAGCTTTCTTGCTTGCAATTAGTTCAGTATCATCTAGAGGATCGTTTTCAAGATCAGCTAAGGTAGTTCTAGCACGTTGTACCTCGGTGTGTTCTACCTTAGCGACAGAACCAAAGCCCCATGTAGCTGGCAGTTCATTACCTCCAACCAATTGTTGCTCAAGTTTTGCTGCCGCTTCTGGACTTAGATCATAACTTCTACCTTTAGCTTTACCAGCTTTCTTAAAAGTAATTGTTACTGTGTCCTCTGGATCATACTCTTGTTTCGTAAGATCGCACTCCTGTACTACTCGCTTAGCCATATTTTTCGTGTTCCTTATAAGCCTTCAAAACTTCTCTAACAATCTTACTACGTTGAACAGTTTCGATCTCGTCCATTTCAACTATACCAACTCCAGGCGTACCAGTTAGTACATTGATAGCTTCTGCAAGAGCACTTTCGTCAGTAGGAATGTCGCACTGATCTAAGTCTCCAGCAATAACCATCTTAGAGCCTCTGCCGATACGTGTTAGAATCATTTTCATAGCTGCACCAGCCAACGGAACGTTCTGTGCTTCTTCAACTATAATAAAACAGTTGTTGAATGAACGTCCACGACACATGCTTAAAACAGTAAACTCAAATTTGTTGGCGATGAGTTGTTGAATGTCCTGTTCGTTTTGTATGCACTCTCTTAGATTATCTTTTACAGACTGAACGTACGGGGTAACCTTTTCGTCTAGCGTACCGGGCAATGCACCAATCTTTTCTCCCGTATTAGAAGGGATATAGGGACGAATAATAACAATTCTCTTGATGCCAGATCTCTTTTGAGAGGTACTTAACATGTGTACCGCTTCTGAAAGAGCAAGAAAGGTTTTGCCAGTCCCGGCTAGACCAGTACAAATAGTAATCTCATTTTCGCGAATAGATTTTACATATTCTTCTTGTCCAGGTTGAGGGGAAGGCGGTATGAAGTTTTTAAACATTAATTATTATCTCCCAATTGCTTTTAGGTGGCGGCGGGCCTTCTTTGCACGTTTATTTTTGGCACGCCTGTCTGTTATCTGTTTTTGTTTTTCAGGAGTCAACTTCATGCCAAACGAAGTCTTTTTGATTAGTTGTTTTTCAGCGTGTGAAATAATTAACTTACCATTAAGGTGGTCCATTTCATGCATGACTGCCCTTGCCCAAAAACCTTTAAAGGTCTCAACCTTAACGTCTCCGTTAAGATCCATATACTGCAATTTTACTTCCTTTGGACGTTTAAAAAACATTCCCATTCCTGGGAGTGATAAACAGCCCTCTGATGCACGCTTAGTGGTACTGCTAATACTAAGTACACTAGGATTAATATACGCATTATTTTCTCCATTGACTCCATTACGAAGCAAGAAGATTCTTTTTGGATATCCAATTTGGATAGCGGCTAACCCGGCAGCTTCCTTATCTAGGGCATTTAGTAGATCATCCATTTCAAGAATAGCCGCACGATCACCAGCCGTTATGGGCGTACTACATGGTTGAGACTGCATCTCAAGTAGAGGCCAACGCTCCATGTCGTTTGTTGTAATAATTGGATTGCGTACAGGCTGTTCATTCTTTGTTTCAAGCATATTAATTAACCTTGTTTGGTCCTATGTTATTATGACGAACTTTGATTGTTCGTCTATGATAAAATTTCATTTCCTTCATCAGTTATAAGTAAACAGTGCTCTATGTGAGCGACCGGGTTACCGTCTAACTTACGAACCGTCCAACCGTCTGGGTCTGTTGTTACATCAATAGATCCTAACGTTACTACTGGCTCTATACAAACAGTTTGTCCAGTAATAAATTTTTGTTCACGGTAAGAGTTTTCATTATGCCACTGTTTAATTTTACCTTCCGTTCTATTTATAGCATTTGGTACAAATGGAGGTATGTGGACTCTGTTGCCTATATGATGACCACCATACTGCGGTAGAATTGTTACACCGTAAAAGCTGGCCACCTTTTCGGAGACTTCAATTAACCTATAAAAGCTACAGTCATTCTTTATCACAGCTAACTGAGCTAACATTATTTGTTGTGTAGCCTCAAGCAAATTTGACACTTCTTTCGATGGTGTTTTACCAGGAACGATACGTGTCATAGCTGAGTCTACATACCAACCATTGTATTCTGAACCAACATCAATTGTTAATAGATCTCCAGGCTGTAAAACATAACTGCCCGGTATGCCATGCACAGCTACATCGTTAACACTTATACATGCCGTTGCTGGATAGGGAGTTTCTGAGAAGTCTGGCTTATAGTTTTTAAAAGCTGGCTTACATTTCATAGCATTAATATACCATTCTACACAATTATTTATTTGTAATAATGTAGTTCCAGGTAACGCCTTTTCAAAGCCGTATACGATGGCACACTTATTAACGTTACCAGCATAACGCATAGATTTTAACTTATCTTCACTCATTGTACATGTCCTGTAAAAAGTTCGTTTGACCAATTACCGACTTGTTTACGCTGTAAAGAAGCCGCCCCAAAATCTAATACGTCTGCCATGTCGTCAGCACAGGCTACCATCTTACCTTCCATGGTTAAAATTTTAGATGATTCGTTACACATATTTTCTAGTGCGTGACGTTTGGCATTGTTAATTGTCATGTCTAAATTTTCTTCACTCGTTGTTATAAGATGATCAATATATTTAGCACTTGCACGTTGTATACCAATCATACGATATGCGTCACGTGATTCAAGAAACGTATTTTGAAAGCGAGTCGTGGTATACCAGCCTATATTACGCAATGCACAACCAGCGATAACTAACGAAGGACAAAATAGCAATTCATGTTCCTTAGCCTGATGAATAGCAACGTTACAAAATCGCATCGCGTGTGTAACATGAACCAATAGACCGCCAGGATAGGACATTGGACCATTGATACCATATGGAGATTTTTTCAAGGACTTTAACAGATCTAATCTATTTAAAGCATCACACATAACGTTACGATATTCTGTATCTTCCATGCTTGTAATGTAGTCTTGTACTTCACCAGCATATGCATTAAGAGTGTTATCAGTGACACCTTTAATATAATCAAATCTATTGGAGGGTACGTCAACCACCAATACGTTTTCCATTACGGCTTGAAACTCAAGATTGTCGCGGTATATTTTAACGTCTACTTTTGCTTGCACATAAGTATTAATCGACAATGAGCCGTCACGGTAGTTCCATATGACACCAGATATTTCGCTGCTAACATCCTTAAAGGTAACACGTGCATAAGACTTATCTTTAGAACGTACGCATGTTACTTCGGCAATTAAGAAAACCTGTTCATATGTTTTGCCAGCTTCTAAACCGCTGATTAAAATATAGGTATCATCGTTCAAAACGTTTTTTCCTTCCGCCCGGTGTTCTATCTTCTCGTTGCTTACAGGAGGTACAAAGAGAGACTTTTCGGACAATGATTGCGACTTCATCTGGGAGTTCATTTTCATCACCTGGATCTAACGTTATTTTTCTATCACCAATGTAATAGGAACCTCTACAGGTTCTGCATTCTAGTATAGTTATTGTTTTAGGAGTTTTCATTTTGCAAACGTACTTCTAATATGTCTAATAGTTTATTGACTCTCAATGCAATAGCAGCATGAGTTACGCCACGTTCTTTTGCAATCTTTCTAAAGGACTTACCGCGTATAAAGTGTTCTATTAAAATATCAACGTGCGGCTCCTTGTGTACCCTCTTTATGATAGCATACATCATGTCTTCTTTTTCAGACTTGTCATCTATTAGATAGAAACGTGTATCAATATCTTCGGGTTCGGCGTCTATTTGCTCTGGCTTATCTTCTAGCTTTCTTCCTATATAACGCATAATATGCCCGCGAATATAGAGGTATGCAAAGGTAGTAAACTTTGCTTTCGTTGGATCATATCGTTCACTAGCTTTTAACAAACCAATCCAGGCTTCTTGCTGTAGATCGTCTGGTGTGATTAACGTATCTTGCGAGCATACGGCAAAAAACGGTTTAAGAATGCTGATTATCAACGCATCCCATTCGTTTTGATGTAATATATCTAAAGGGTTACTTTTCATATCCTTGTATTTGTGCAACTAATAGTCGCACATACATTTCTTTTTGTTCAACCGTTAATACGTTCCATTGGAACAGTATATTATTTTCCCCCGCTGGAATTTCTTCGTTGCCACTGGTAACTTGTTTGTGGCGATATAAAACACGCCCGTCTTTATCCTGAACCACAATACCAAAGACGTTCCAAACAGAATTTTCCGATACACTCCAGAAAAAACTCATAAAGTCTTTAAACTTTATAAGAGACTTTTTAATATTACCGTCACTAAAACTTATAATAAACACCAGTTCGGTTTCCGGTGTGAGACCATCTTGATCTATTAGATTTTGTTGGATATTGCGTAACTTAGTCCAGTCTAATTTAATGCTCATCATGTTAGCCTCCTGGTTAAGATTACACTACAACAACTCCATCGTGGATATATACGCCCATCTTATCAGAACTGTTGCGAGACGCATATTCAACCCACACTTGAAAGTTTTCGTCTTTAGCCATATCTCGCACTATTGCCATGCTATTATCATCTAACAGAGACCCATCGGCAATTCTTATAACTCTTAACTTAGGGTTAGCTGCCATAGCAATAGCTAGAGACACCTTAAGTCTTCTGGCGGCAGACGCCTGACAAAACGGCACTTGTTTTCCATCTTCGTTCGTAACAGTAATACCTTCGGCAGTAATAGCTAGACCTTTAACTGGTAGTGGCGAAGCTTCTAAGGCTTCCGCCTTTTCAATCTCTATTAGTTCCATTACATCGTTGAGTTTACAGATCTCTTTTTCAACAAGATCTAACCCGGCACGCAACTTATTGTAGTCCTGTACTTCGCGGGCTCTACGGTTGTTCTTCTCAATGTTTTGAAGTTCAGCATTCAGCGTATCAATGTCTGGTATCAGCGGCATATGAGCCAGCTTATCAAGAACCATATCGTGCGACTTTCTTTGATTTTCTAATTCAATTTCAAGCTCAGAAATCTTCTTGTTATAAAAGTTAGACTGTACCTTTAATGCTATCACTTCTTGTTGAATAGCGACAGCAGATGTAATGGCTTTTGTTAAACTTTCCGACGAAGATTCTTGTACCGGGTCTTGACCAGTGGGTGGTGCTATACTTGTTAGCAAGCCAGCAACACGTTTCTTTTCCCTGTTAGCTTCTGCACGCTTGTCAAAAGCATCAAGTCGTCTAGCTTCGAAGTCAACTAGGTTTAGTCTGCCTTCGGTAATTAGATAGAGAACATCACCAAGCATTTCTCTCTGTTCTTTTTCCGTCTTGTTTGAGAACTCCCACGGGTCAAACGACAGAGATCCTATGAGGCCGTCTAATAGTTTTTGTGGTGAAGTTATCTTACTGCCGTCAGGTGTACGTATCTCTAGCGTGCTGCCAGTTGCAGTAAACTTACGAGTAACAATGTACTCGCCAAGATCTATAGTAACTAATCCATTGTCTTCCCCGGCTCGTAATGGCGTGGGGTTGTCCTTGCTAGCGGCCCTATATTCTAAGGCAAGCCAAATTGAATCGATAACAGAGGTCTTACCTTGTTCGTTCATGCCTGAAATAACAATTACATCATCGCTAGGTGTAATGTCTACAGCACGAACTCGTTTGATATTCTCAGCGTGAAGTTGAATGATTCTCATTGCGTATTTTCCATAGTACGGAAGCTTGACATTGGTGCCCAGGTTGACCAAACTTATCTGAAAGCCCAGGTGCTTTCAATAGTACTTGTAAAAGTTCAGGATTTTCTTGAATGTATTGTCGCCATAGACGTTCGTAGAATTCAGCTATTTCTGGTTGATTTATAGCAGCATGTCCCTTTTTTCTTCGCCAGCTACAGTTGGCGTGACATACTGAATCTTTTGAAAAGATCTTTGCACTTTGATATTGTTCTTCAATAGACTTACCGTTTACAACAGCAAAGAATGCTGAAAAACGTTTGTCTCCATGAGAACTACATTCAAGATAGGGAGCTTTACCGTGTTTAATCATCTTTCAAACTGGAACGTTACCTGATTTGTTACCGCCGACTTTCCGCCTAGACTTAGCATTTCGTTCCATAGTTTTTTATCGTGATTATCTTCGGGCTTCCAGCCCGAACTGCGGTTAAGAAGCTCTCTCGTGTGTGCCATGCCTACAGTAAGAATGTCGGTATCATTTACAGCACCAAACTTTTTAATTAGCTTACTAGATCTTGGAGACTTATGTTTCCATGAGAAAGACTGACCAGCCGTACGAAGCATGTTAGCTTCTGGGTTCAGTGTACTCAATGAAACTAGAGTTGTCAAGTGATTTGGCAAATATTCATCATCGTCATCTATATAACATATCCAGTCAGAAGTTCCTTGTGAGATGCCAAAGTTTCTTGCTGACGCACCTGAATCTTCACCGTGTTTGTCTATATGGTGCCACCTAATACGACTATCTGGCCACATTTGCATCATCATGTCTGATGCATAATCACCATGTTGAATAATATGTAATGTCCATTCATGGTGTGTTTGATTAACTACGCTATCAATAGTGTTATGTAATGAGCTACGTAGTATTGTTGGGAGTACGATATCAAAGTTCATATAAGCCACGCAGTTCTTCGGCAACCTTAGGAAATGATCTCATTTTAATGGTCTCCATATAAAATCTTTAATGTTAATACGATACGCTGGCTTCCAACCAAAACCTTTCCATGGGACAACCTTACAGCTTTCCATGATTCGTTTTAACGCATCGGGCTTTAAAATTGTGAATGTGGGGATAGGGTCGTCCGCTCCATTCACCATTAGTATTATAGCATTATTCTTATGATAAGATCTTACCTGATTTTCTTTCAGGTGGAAGACCTTTAGTAAATTGGGCTTGGCAAATTTTACTTCTACCTTGCCATATCCTTCAACATTAAAGTCCGGTTCTGTAGAGACTTGTTTATCTTCTAGAAGGTCGCCCTTCTTGCCGCAACCAGTGTCAGTATACTTAGGACGTACGCCAGTTTCTCTTTCGATAAGATCAAGCCATAGAAGAAACAAGGACCGCTCTTCCATAGTGCGGTCCTTTATATCTTTCTTGAACTCTTCTTCCGAACGAGAATCAAAACGATAGTTCATTTTGACACACGACCAAGCGTGGTAAGTCTAAGTGCTTCTACACGGGAGTATGCCTTCTTGCGTGAATGATGAATCCATTTCCATTGAAATGCCCCATTATCCTTTAAAGCAGGAACGGCAACCCATCCGTTAGCACGTAGCTTACGACGCTGTTCGTCACGTATCGGTTTCTTTATGTCATTAAATGTTGTCATTTTTACTCCTAATTAATTCCATTCTCTGCTTCATGTCTTGAAACGAATAGATATATAGATCTAATAATTCATGAGATAGAATAATACTTCTATCGCCGTCTGGGTGAAACATATCAACCTTAAACAACTTACCTTCTTTCGGATCTATTGAAAACGCTAGATAGGGTACACCGTCATGCTTCTTTTTAAGGAATTCATCCCTTAATATATTGATTCCCTTATCCATTATTCTTTTGCGGTTAGTCTATTAATTACATCTTCATCTGCTAGTACACCACGGAACTTGCACATGATCTTAAATGAACACACGGCATCAAAAAGAGCAGCGTGAAACTTAGCCTTGCCAAATTCTGACATATCAATATTCAATAGTTTTACAGCTTGTGTAAGTGATGCACCCGACTGAACGTTATCGTGACCAGAGAACAACCTCATTAGAGGTAACGTATCTAGTTTGCGATAAGTAAAGTTAGCTTCAAACTGTTGAGGTTCTATGTTGTATATCTGATGAGCCATCATGCGAACATCGAAGTCCACATTGTGTCCACCAATAATAGCTGCACCATGACTAGTCCAAAGATCCATAAATTTATCTTGGATAACTTGAGTGGTGGAACCAGTGTCAAATGCTTCTTGCGGCGTGATGCCATGTATTTCTACAGCCTTAGCACTGTACTTATAATCCTTGATAGATGGGAGTCTATGATAAGCTTCAAACTTTTCAATAATCTCACCAGTATCTAGGTCACCAACAAGGGCTCCAACCGAAAACACAGAGTGTTCTTTAGCGTTAAGTCCACCTGTTTCTGTGTCAAATACAAATACTCTCAAGCGTTCACCGTGCTAACAACTGACGAAGCTAGTTCGGTTAGTTTTTCAATAATAGCTTTTGGAGCTAAGCGAAAACTTACTGCTTCACAGTGAATACCGCCAGGACTATTAAATTCTGGAAAAGTTTCAGTTAGAAAGTTATCTGACTCATCCTCAACTGGTTTAAAGGTCTTTCTAAAGGACTCAATAAACTTACGCGATTCCATATCGCTAGCAAAAACCATTCCCAAATGAACTGGTGCTCCAGTTTCTACCATTCTTTCAAGACGCCCCGTAAGAATTGAACGGGCCTTGTTTCGTGAAAAGTTATCACGACGATCAGGGTAAAAGTATTGTTTACGGCTAATGCCGTCGTTAGTAAGTGCGAATGCAACATACAGTACACCGTTCTTATTTAAAGCTCCCACGCTGACGCCAGCTTGTGGACGGTGAGTAAAAAGTACCTCAGACATTTGAATTTTCTCCTTGCAATTTAGGCGGTTGAACATTACTAATACTACTTAATTTAAACCACAAAGTAATAACTGTGGATGCTGGTACGGATGCGGTAGCGGTTGCCAATGCAGCCATTAGGACACGGGCTTCATCGCCCGAAATTGATAGATTGTTTTCTGGATTCATAGTAGGTTAAGGGTTCTGAGTGTTGATTCAATGAAGTTGTTTAGATCTTCAAGCGTACCATTGTTGTCGTATTGTATCTTAAATGTGGAGCCGTCAAGTGCGGTTTCGCTAACATGTTCGTCAGTGAAGCCCGTGTTCCGTGTAAGTCTAATGATATGTCCATTGGACTGTTCGATAGCTATCTTTTCATTAGGAAATCTACAGTCGGTAATGATAACAACATCATACTTAGACCAGTCTTTTCTAAAGGTTGAGTCTACCCAAACGTTGTAAGAGAACATTGTACGGAATATATCCGTGCCAATTACCTGTAGTACCTCGCGGTTAGTCATCGGCCCTTCACGCGGCACAGGAGTACCGTTATCACGATGACGTAAATCTTCTTCGTCATCATCAGGGGTGCCGAAGTCAATCCATTCATTAGAGTATTTTAAGCGGATATCGATTGGTAGTTCGTTCCAAAGAATAGGAGACGGCGAGTTCTTTTGTTCGTCCGTGCCATACACATTTTCTTTTTCGAGCCCCAAAATATCTACACACATGTCCTTAAGTGTGTTTGCAAACCCTGTTACTGCAACCTTATTGCCACTCATTCGTAACATATCTACAGCCATGTTTGTTGCTGTATCTTTTCCTACCTGTTTCTTGCCTGAGAAGCATATAAAAACAGTATGGGGGTTCTTTTTTTCTTGTGTAGTCATCAATGTATTATACCGTGCGTGTGTACATGTGTCAAGTGGTTTTTGTAAAAAAATTAAATTATAAGTTGAGTTCTCAAAAATCCTAGGGGTATCCGATAAAGTCCCTACGCGGGGATCAGTACTCGGCCAGAATAGCCTTAACGATATCTACTCCCTCAGAAACGGTAGAAACCTTGAAACCTACACATTCGTTAATCATAGCATGATCGTGCAGATTGCCTGTTTTTTCCATCACGATGACGATTGGGATTCTATTAACGTCTGCCCAGGCAATTTCCATTACTGTACCAATAGAAACCTTGGTGGTAGCTAATAGGTTAACAAATAGAACACTACATTTAGTGCAGTCAAATCTATCTCTGGTAGTGATACCGCGAGGATTACTCATGGTTATACATGCATCAGTATCAATGTCACCTTCAACATAGTGATCAGCAATAGAGTTGCACTCACGCAAGTAAACCTTAGCCCTTAAGGGACTTAGGCCACGAATATCAGATTTGGCTAATTCGGCAGTAACGATTTCACGCCACCCCATAGCTTCATCATATGAAAGACCACTGATGGGGCCAGCGAGATAGACAGTTTTATGTACCATTAATCAATATACCTTATTGGAGCTTGAATAAGCTCGGGACTCACACTAACCTTTTCAAGTAACTCTTGAATGGTTCCATCGCAAACCGTGTAGCCTTGGCGTCCGTACTTAAGCATTCTACGTACGCTTGAAACCGCATGGTGTAATGTATTAAGACGAAGATGCTTCCTGCCAGTATCATATAGAGTATAGTCGCCAAGCATTAGCGTTTCTTTATCGGTAAGATACTGGCAGATAGTAAAGTCAAACCATTCCAATACCTTTTCAGGGCTCTCGAAATAGAATTTAATTAACTGTACTTTGAACGGCTTGCACTCCATTGGGGCAACCATCATTGTTACATTTAGGTCGTTTTCATATTGAACTGTTCCACCATTATCTAACAGTGAGCATTTATAGTCCTGTAGCTGTAGTTCGCTTGAAAAGAAAAGATCAAAGTCGCTTTCCTTATTAGAACCGTCGAATAGACGACGGAGCGATCCGCCAGCTAACCACGGGCCTTTATCCATGTTCAGCTTGGGGAGTACATTTACTATACTAGTGAACCTATCGGCGTATCCAGCAGTAGGATCTGTCGTTTGGCGTGTAATAAATTTACTGAGATTAAGTATTTGCATTATTCTAAATCATGAATTTCAAACTTGAAGCCGTAAAGCTGTTCTAGTTCTTTAACTATAGCTATAAAATGTGGCATAGCAGAGTCCTTTCCAGCCCGCACAAGATTAGATTGTGCGATAGCAAGGTTGGATAACATTATTCCATAGCTACTAGCATGGCTTATTGGCCTATGCATAGCCTGGGCGTCTACTATACGGAGAGGTTTACTATCAGGATTTTTCATCTATCACACAGCACTTTTCAAGTTTCCATTGAAGAAAATCGGTAATGATGCCGTCTGACTTATCCCATTCGCCAGCAAGCATATGAATTCTTCTATTACAAAAGTCAACAGCGTTTGCATACAACACAAATGGCCCAAAGACAATGGGAAACTTATCTCCCTTGTCTAATTCAAGGACCACCCACTGTTCGTTACTCTTGGGCAATAGCTTTTGTTTTTTCATCTTTGACTTTTTCAAGTACAAGTCGCCATACTTTATCTTCAATTTCTTTGTCGTCTAATAGGGCGAACACAAAGCCAGTCAATTCATTAGGCACGTTGGCCTGAATGTACAGGGCGTATTCCTTTCGAGGACAAAGCATCCCTAGCTTTTCAAGCATTAGGTTACGACAGTCTTCCGCCTGATGCACGATACTGTTATGAAGTCCTTGCACGTAGGCACGGATGTCGTCCAGGTCACGGGCTAGGTACTGAGGAAGATCCTTGACGGTAGTACGGTATTCATTGCCACGAATAAGCTCAATGACCCCCTTAGGGCTCATGTAGTTTAGCAGCCTGTGGATACGTAGGTACGCAGGGCTCTTAATCTTAACGCGTAGACCGCTTGCAAAGCGGACCACATAGCCCTCGCTATTATCTGCGAACATCAATTCTTCATGCAGATTTAAATTGAAGCGACTAGGACGCCGGAAGCCACACTTGGTAGCAATCTGGTCTACTCGACTAGGGTGCCACTCTTCTCCATTATGCTCGAAAACAGCAAGAAGAGATAGAAAAGTTTCGCCGCTGTAGTCAACTACAATACGGTTCTCGGGATAGATAATCTCGAATACAGGCGTGCAATCTAATGGCAAGTGTGACAAATCATATAGATGATTTAGAATTGCCGTTCCTTTTACAGCCTGATCGGATTCCATGCTACCAGGAGTCGCCAGCTTCCAGTTCCATAGGTCCGCACGATACCCGATCCCGCAAGATCCATCTACCTTTTCGAAGATCTCTACATCTTCGTTCCATGGCAGATTATCCACCATGGTTTCCGTACGTTCGTTCAGGTTGAAGAACTTTGGAAACGGACGAGCCATAACGGTTCCGTCATCGCGGAAGATGATCCCGCGAGCCTGACGGTTTACGTCGTTCCACAGATCCTTAATGTGGGTGTCCTGAGTGTACTTGAAAATCGTCAAGCCGAGAGCTTCGTCTCGACTTGCCGAGATGCGGCCCTCTTGAACTTCCTTTTTCAAAGCCTCAAATAGAATATAGTCCTTCATTAGAATCCTGCTGCCTTTAAAGCCTTAGTTCTTTTTTCTTCCATTTTCTGAGCGATTTTTTGTCCGTCTTGCAGACAGGCAAACTCATTGCCGTGAACTCCACGTACAACTTCTGCTGCCATAAGTGCCATGTCCCTTTGAGGGTAAGGCTTGCTATGGAATAGCGGACCACGCCCTTGGGCATCAGCTTGAGTCGCAAGAGTTACACGATTTAGAAGAGTGGTGCTTTGAACTACACCAAGTCTAACTAGAAGTCTAGCCTTGGTGATTGCCTTAAGTTCTTGAAACTTATGGATATTAAGATGTTCTTTAGCTGCACACTTTCCAACCACACGGAATGTATTTGGTACACCTATGCGGTCACACATAGCGTTCACTAACGGAACACCTAATGCTTCATGATTGTAGTGGTGAGGCAACTCTTCATTAGGAGTAATAGCTTTACCGAGATCGTGAACAAGTGCAGCAAACATAGTTTCGTCGTCTGCTCCAAGCTCACGGGCTCTATCAATTACCAAAAGAGTATGTACGTATGCGTCACCTTCTGGGTGGTGCTTTTCAGGTTGAACGCGACCCTTTAGGGCCGCAAGTTCTGGAAATACAATCTCCAAAGCTCCCATTTTGTCTAAGGCTTCAAAGAATAGAGAAGGCTTAGGGCTCTGGAGAGCCTTTTGAAGCTCGCCCCATATACGCTCACGCGATAACATAGGAATCTCATGCAGTACCTCGATAGCTGCTTCAATAAGAGAATCATGAATTTCCATGTTCAATTGAGCAGCGAAACGTGCTGCACGCAGAACGCGAAGTGGATCTTCTTTGAAGTGTGGGCCAACAGGACGCAAGATGCGATCCCTAAGGTCTCGCACGCCGCCCCACGGGTCAATAATATGACCGTCGAAAGGGTCCATGGCAATAGCGTTGATAGTAAGGTCACGACGTAACAGGTCGTCTTCTAGACTAACGTTTTCGGTATCACATACGAAATCAGTGTGTCCTAGTCCAGTCTTTCTCTCTTTTCTAGCAAGAGCAACCTCGATTCCATCGATCAGGAATACAGGAAAGTCCTTGCCAATGCTTTGACCAAGCATACTGGTATCTATCATGCTAGTTACGACAATATCTACATCCTTAGGGCTTCGCCCTAAGAGCATGTCGCGAACGTAACCTCCAACGATCAGTGGGCGACCACCCGCCTCAACTATCTTTTTGCAAACTTCTAGGTGTTTTTCTTGTAACGGTTGCATTGTTCTACTTTACCAATCAAAATCGGGGGCGACTGTTGAATGTTATCGGGTCTCCAATAACAAATAGTTTTTACACGCTTATGTTCAATGATATGTTCAATGATTTCTGGCGTAGGTTCTTCTTGAAAATCAAAAACGTCTGATGTTTTTTCGCCTTCTGGGGCAGGATGATACATCTTTTCAATTTCGGTTTCTCGCACACAAATACCAAACTTGCAGGTCCAGCACATTGACTTTTCTGCATCGGGCAATTCGGGTTCTTCATTCATGAGTTAAAAATAGAAATTTCTTTCCATTCCTCGTCCTTTTCGTGTGGTTGGTATTTAGCAATCTGTCGTTCAATAGTGCTCAAGGGAACACCGTGTTTGTTTCGCTTAAAAAGAACGTTAGCGTCCCATGGGCCAGGAGTACGAATCAAGCGTACAAAATAGTCTAGTTCTTTTGCCGCCATATCTAGGTATGCACTCATTTCCCAATGGGTAATGAACGTATTAGACACTACAATAGGACTATATTCACACAGCATATCGATGCGTACGTTTTGTCTGTTCCAGGCGTGTGCCTTAGCAATCATTTCGGCATTGAATACGTAAACTCCAGCCCCGTTGATGTAGAAATTGTCAGTTTCATGATGGCAACCTCCCAAACTTCTAGCAATTGTGCTTTTCCCTGAGCCGCTTGGGCCACGCAGTAAGATCAGTTCTTTCATATGTACAGTATAACACAAGAAGCCGCTCTTGTCAAGCGGCCTCTTGGAAAAATTTATCGCGACATTTATCGCGACATCGTGACGCGATTAGAATAGCTTCTCAGCAACTTCCGGTTCCGGTTCTGATTCTTCACGAGCAGACGAGGCACCGCCAGCATTCTTGCTACCAGTGAAGAAGAAACCTTCAAAGTTTTCAAGACGAACTTCCAGCTTGTTACGCTTGTTGCCGTCCTTATCTTCCCAACGGTTCTGGACAATAGATCCACGGACAATAATTTGTTGTCCCTTTGAAAGGTATTTGCCAGCAACTTCTGCTTGCTTCCCAAACGCAACACAGTCTACGAATGCCGTAGTTTTCTTTTCGCCATAGCCATTATTAATAGCCATCGTAAAACGTGCGACATTCTTTTCTGCACCAACAATTTGCGGTGCGTCTACAAGATTACCTTGCAAAATTACTTGATTTAAATTACTCATTTTCAGATTCCTTTCTTGGAAGCAATAAATGCGGCCAAGGCTTGTTCACGGGTAAGGGTTTTGTTCTTAATGGCTTCGTTCTGTTCTCTTGAAACACGGAAACGGGTATCGACTCCGGTTGCTTGCTTAACCTTAGCGGAAAAATTCTCTAGCGTAAGGTCGGGGTCCAAATAGACACTATCGGGAATTTCTGGACGACGAGTTTGAAGTCGCTCCAATCCATTGCTATTGATAAACATATCAAAAGCCTGTTCGCGTGTAAGTGCCATACTGTCATCCCAAGTTGCGGCGACATTAATAGCGTCCTTTACCCATGAACTATCAGTTTTCAAGAACTTTTCAGCTTCTTCTACAGACATTGTAGATAACTTAACACGTTCAGGGGGCAGCAAATCTGTTACTGCAATTCGTGCAGCCTGTTCCTTGGTAACACGGAAGCGGAAGCCAGTGGTCTTGGTAAAATTGTCAATCGTAAGAGGCGATATTGAGGTTGTCATATGTTATTTGTTAGTTGTTAATGCGTACTCTATCATTATGACGCTAAACAATAGAGTGTAAGGAAGTTTTTTAAAATTTGTTGGAAGGTATAATTAGAGTTTAAAGCTACTCATTACCTTTACTGTTTCAATCCAATCATGGTAGTGATATCGCTACCCATAACTTGTGGAGGTGTACCGTTCCACTTTTCGATAGTACGATAACGTACAAGTTCTGTGGTGAGTGATTTAGTCAGTTCAATATTGCCTCTAGCTTCAAGTTGCATAGCTTCAAAACGTGCTTGAGCTTCGATAACAACCGACTGGCTACGCCCACGTGCAGACTCAATAGCTTGATCGGCCTCTGCTTTTGATTGTACAATCTTGTTTTGAGCCGAGATAGCAAGCTGCGTTGCTTCGATGGTAGCATTGATAGAACGCATTACATTGTCGTCGCAACGCAATTTACCAACAAAAGACACCATTTCAAATTCAAATCCTACCTTGCTAAGATTTTCATTAAGGTCTTTCTTAACCGCTTCTAATAGTTCTTGCTTTTTAGCACCAAAGATATCAATAACCTTCATTGTGCTAGCGTGGCGAGAAATTGCGTCTCGTACTTCTGACCGAATATAGATACCAGTAATGTGTTCCATATCCTTACGAAAAGTAACAAAGATCAAGGGAACCATTTCTGGCTTTAACGAATAAGATAGAGCAACATCACCATTGACGATTGATCCTTCAAGCGAGTTAAAAGTTACGCTATCGTCTCCAGACGAACCTTCCGTGTTTTCTTTTGTCCAGATGATATTCTGACGAAACGTTGGAAACTTGTAAACGTCCGTGGTGAACACGTTGAACGTTACCATACCAGTATGAAGAGGAAAGTCTTCAACTCCCTTTTGGGAACCATACTGGTTTACCTTAATACCGACATACCCAGGCTCAACCTTTGTACAGGCAGCGATTAAAAGAACAAGACAGATAGCAAAAATGTTTTTCATGAAAATTTCTTGAAAGAGAACTTGAGAATTTTGTAATCACAAAACGCTGTTAAAATATATACAAATAGACCACCAGCATTCATAATGGTATTTGCCTGTGTAAGTAAATCTGCTCCAATATCCATGCCAGCCATGGTAATAATAAGAACGAGAATAAGACTAGATGCAAGAAGAAAGGGATGTTTCATGATTTTTTAGAATGGACTGTGAATATTACGTCTGGACTATCGCCCTCGTAGTAGCAAGTACCCCAATCTAGCTTATGTTCGATAATAGCATTTGGGTGTTTTTTAACAATAGCTTGAAGTTCTGCAATTAGGACGGATATCTTGCCATCAAAATGATAAGTATCCCATGTGTGTAGTTTGGTCGGGTCTGCTTTCTTTTTCATAGGTCTTTTTCGTCTCGAAATACAATTCCAACAGGAAAACGCGGAATGCCATCATCGGTACGGTCAAAGAATCGTACTGTCAGGTCTTTACCAATATATTTAGCCCTGCTAGCGTACATTCGTTGGCGTTCTTCCATAGTGACTTTCATAGTACACTCGAAAGTGTTACCGCCAGCCTGACAGGTCCAAATTACGCCACCTTCCATTTTTCCTTTACCGTCACGAGCACTCAAGACGCGAAATTCTGCATCTTGAAATTCTTTAACCTTTAGAAGCTCAGAAGAGCGGTATCCCCATTGATATCTTCCATGCGGAAGTCGCAGGATCGCCCCCTCATAGCCCTTTTCAAGGAAAATACCATGATATTCCATCAGTTCTTTATGCGAGTCTACTGAAAGCGTAGGAACTACATGAACGGTCGTGGTCTCTTCAATATCCCTTAGGTAATCTAGGCGATCTTCAAAAGTAAGAGAATCGTCCCTGTTGACCACCGGAGCGTCATAAACGTTGAAAATCACCTGATTGCTTTCTGGCTTCCATTTTTTGACAAGTGACGTAATTGTTTGACACGACGCCCCGTGCAAATACAGTTCGCCGTCAAGAATAACGTCTTTTGGCATCCATTCCATAAGATTGGCTTGAATAAGCGGCATCTTGTATGGCTTGCCAGATCTTGAAAGAAGAATAATACTCTTGTCTTCCCACTTAGCGATGCAACGCACGCCGTCTAGCTTAGGCTGGACGAACGCTGGGTAGGTTACGTGCTTTTTCTTGTCTTCGTACTTGTGGGCGAGCATCGGCAGCGTAAGCTCTTCCTGAGCCTCTTCTGGTGTCTCGGAATACTTGCGTTCCATCTTGAATCGCCACATAGACTCAGCCTCCAAGCGAGCTTGCTCGCTTGGAGAGGTCTCGTTACTACGTCCAACGTTTTTAGGTTCTGCTCTTTTGGAGGAAACTTGCAGCTTACCACCAACTTGGCCGTATTCGGTATAAATCGTATCGCCATCGTTCCAGGTACGCCACTGACGTAGATCCCCGCCTTTGGCTTTGTGATAGAGAATAGGTAACTTCATGAGCTTAGTATACTACGTGTGTCGCAGGAGTTCCTTGGCACCAAGACAATTCTCCAAACGGACGAACAACAATTCTAACTAGTAAATCACTCATTGTAGCCTGTTACGAATTTCCGTCAGTGTGTTTTGGTTATATTCAATGCCATTCAAGAACACTTCACGCAAAGCACAACCATTAACGTTATCCCACGTTGCTTCTTGTTCTAGCTTGAAAGATCCATCCATGGTAGCATATACCGCAATCAGTCCCTTGGCAGATTTTTTACTGAATTGACCCTTATTAGTCTTCGGATCTTTAAAGATATTACGCGGGCATCCATCGACAACACCGTGAGTGGCCTTCATGGCCCAACCAAACGTATCGCGGGTATTGTATTGGTAAGTGAAACTGCCGATACCAGCAACCCAATTTACGCTTGCAAATCCCTTAGCGGCAAGACCTTCATTGATTTTACGAGCAAGCGTAAGGGTAATCGAGTCTCCGTAGATCAGACCGATATGGCTATTCAGTTCCTTGAAACCCTTAGCGTTAACGTGACCACCGAACAGTTCCCAAAGGACTTGAATAGATCCCTTATTCTCGGGAGTACCCTCGATGGCGTCTACGTCACCGACGATAATTTCGTACGGGGTTTTGGGAGACGAGTCAGGACGAATGACTAGCTTGCCATTTCGGGCAAGAATCTCTTCCTTCAATTGGGGCAAGATATTAGTTAGCACTCCCCAATAATCCCAAGTGTCAGAAACAACACTAAGAATACCAGTTGGGTAAAGCTTAAAAAGACGGCGGAACGTATCTGTTTCACCTTCTTGCAATCCCATGCACATAACCGAGTGCTCAGTCGCCGGGACACTCACGCCAACGAGTTCCTTGTCGGAATCAGCGTGGTAATACTGTTCAAGGAATTCAATCGCAGGAACCGTATCGGTTCCAGCGAAGGAGAGCAAGTGACCAGCCCCGCTCAAGCACGCCGTTTCCAAGCTGCTCATACCACGAAAGGAAAAGTCATGGCCCTGGAACTGCGTGAAGCCTACCGCTTCGGGAGCCGTCTCTTGTGCAGCACGCATAAATTCTTTGCGATATTCCGCAGCAATCGTAGCCGACGTACAGGCTTGCCACAGGGTGCATGAAAGAATAGTTTCAAGGTAATTCGGCAACCAGAACCCACTTGAATGGGTACTGTGAATCACAAGGGGCGGTACGCCAATCGGCACACGGCTACCTTCGGGCAAGGCTAGGATACGAATGGGCAAGTAGCCTAGCTTATGCAATTCCCTAATGTGATCCATGGGCACGGCGTCCTTGCCCAGGGCGTTGTCTACCCGCCTCTTGTATCGTGCTACAACCTCTTCAACGGGCTTTGAAAAGAAATTCTCGTTCCATTGCTTGACCAAGTATTCCTTAATGAAATATTGGAGACCAAAGAACACAATATTATCTACGTTTTCAAGCCGACTGGATCGTGGCGTAAAATTGGAGAAAACGAGAGAGGTTCCTTCGGGATATTGGCGACGGTGATCGGCCTTGTACCAGTCGATATGTGAGAGCGGAGCAATGTTCATTATAGTGCGATTTGGGTTACGAGTTTGTTGTTTACTTCTGAAAAACTATTTGTGCAGTAAATATGGTCGATCCATCCTTCCAATGGCTGGAAGCCTTTCGAAAAGATAGCGTGAGTGACGATCAAGTATACCATGGCTTTGGGGTAACGCAACTTGATTTCTTTGGCAATTGTGATAAAGGTGCCACCACCATCACATAGGTCGTCAATGATGCAGAAGTCGTGATCTTCGCGGCCATCTAGAGAATCTACCATTTTGGACTGTTCTTTGCCCATGAATGGAGTCCAGTAGGCTTCTTTGACGAACGTAACCCCAGCGACCGCTCCGGTAGCAGGATCGCGTTTCTTGCTACCTTGAATTATAGGTGAAACACGTAGTTCATTGATCCAGGTAGAGGCACCCTGGTCAGGGGATACGTAGCAGATTTTCGTCCCTCGTTTTGTATCTTGCTTAAATGCGTCTAAAAGTCTTTGGGTAGGATCGTACGCATAAGCATTTTTAAGCAATTCAATAGTCCTATGAGAATGTGGTTTAGTAACCAGCACAGATTCCCAGCCCATTGAATTGATAAAATCACACACAATCTTGAGATCTTCGGCTTCTCCAGGTGAGAATCGGCGGTCACAGCGGGCACCCAACATATAATCAATATGTAGGCACTTTAGTTCTGGATGGATAGCTTTGGCCTGGGCAACTAAAAAGAGATCGTCAAATGATCTAATGCTGACGGTCAATACTTCGTCATCATGAAGATCCTTATCGGATACAATGTGCTTGTGACCGTCAGGGTAATTCGATACTTTAAATTCGGAGATTTTCATTGTTTCCACCAGTTAGCGGTATCGTTTTCGATACTTTCCCTTTTACAGCGATTCATATATTCATTCATATTGAATTCGCAATTAGCACATTCATTATACTCTACATCACCCATATAGCCAAAACTAGTTTCGGTTGTATTCAGTGGTGT
>Ga0315284_10000812_pt1 | contig 42897 bp, 28 predicted proteins | sample YL17G09_16_MG_FD_203696 | JGI IMG/M metagenome (GOLD analysis project Ga0315284, IMG submission 203696) | Sediment microbial communities from Yellowstone Lake, YNP, Wyoming, USA - YL17G09_16 | ecosystem: Environmental > Aquatic > Freshwater > Lake > Sediment | place: USA: Wyoming | collected...
ACTACCTCATCCCGACCGCCATTCGTCACAAAGCGATTCTGCCCCGAGATTGTTCCGGCACCCCCGCTCGATCGGCGCATCACCTCGAAGCCGACCGATGCCGCCCTTCGTCCGCCCCAGCACGACGACCGCACTCGCACGCGTTCCGCACTGGATCCGCGCTCGGCCTGCCCTGCCCAGCTTCCAGGAAGGAAGCGGCGCCCGCCAAGCCGAAAAGATGAAACCGAATCCTGGAAATCGAGGTCCTTGGTGCCGGGTGCCTACCCATTAGAACGCCGCCAATCGGCCCAGGTAGCTCGCCTTATACATCCGCTGTGTGTAGCCAGAAGTGTATCGCGCAGGATGTGCAGCCGATGGGAGACGAAGTCATGTTCCTTTGGATCTCGCGGGTGATGCCTGGCACCGAAGTTCGCGCTGTGAAACTGCAGTATCCAAGCGTTCCGCAGCACGGCCGTCGGGCCGAAACGCGCTCGGAATGGCGCCTCGGCGTGCTTGTGGACAGATCGCGCTGCCTCGCCAACCGAGTTCGACTTCAATGCCTTCAGCTTGCGGCGCTCAGGCGGCGCGCCACGAGTACCGGTGATGGAGACCACCCAGGCGGGCGCTTGAAATCGCGGTCGCCTGTGGTGATGGGCTCCTTTCGACTGGCCGGCGATTCGGCGTGTCTTTGCCGAGGGCATCGTGAATGCCGTCCTCCTGAAAGTAGGCGACGTAGTCACGGACGAGGCGTCGCAAGTGCTGTTCGTTCCGCGGAATCGCGTGGTCCAGCAACTCACGCCGACAGCCGCCCACCCATCTTTCAGCGATTCCGTTCTGCCAGGGTACCTGGAAGCTCGTGCGTTTGGGTTTCAGACCGGTTGCCTTCAGGAAGGCGAGGACGTCGGCGTCCAACTTCGAGTCGCGGTCGAGAATCGCATAACGGTAGCGGCCAGCCTCGGGAAAGGCCTCTCGCAGTTGCTGGATGACCCACTCCGCGGTTGGGTGGCGGGTTACGTTGAAGTGGAGGATCTTGCGTCGGCTGTGCTCGATCACGAAGAAGCAGTAGAGCAGTTGGAAGGTCACCGTCGGCACGGTGAAGAAGTCCATCGCCACGATCGCCTCGCGGTGATTCTGCAAGAAGGTCAGCCAGCGCTTACAGGGGTCGCCGCGGCGGCCGACACGCCGCAGATATCGTGCCACGCTCCGTTCGGAGACGACGAAGCCGAGTTTCTGAAGTTCCCCGTGGATTTTGGAGGCACCCCAGTCTGGGTTTTCGTTTGCCATGCGGCGGATGAGGGTTCGAATCTCATCGGTGATCCTCGGTCTACCGCCGCGAGCTCGGGAACGCCAGTAAAGCCGGAAACCAGCGGCGATGCCAGCCGACCACGGTCTCCGGCTTCACAACGACCAGGGCATTGACCCACCGGGACCAGAAGCCACGCAGAAAGGTCCAGAACAACCGGTCGGCGGACCTCAAATTGGGGTGAGGACGTTTCCGTTTGAGCACAGCAACCTGCTGTCGCAGGGCGAGGATCTCAAGGGCGGTGTCGCCCCGACTGCGGAAGAAGACTCGGAGTGCGGCCAAGCGCGCAAGGATAAATTCGACCATGAACGCACGGTTGTAACATGCTGTAACGCCACCTCGGCAGGCCAAAGTCCCCGGACCGCAAGTTACTGATTCCAAAACGTCATGGGGTTTTGGCTACAGACAAGGGAAGCAGTTCTTTGCTCCCACTTACGCCTGCCGGCCTCCCGGCGTCTACCATGGGCCGGTGAAATCGGAAAAGGGTTGCCTCTTGTTCGAGCTCCATTACTACCGGCCCGAAGACCGTTAAGATTCGCCAGGCACGATAGAGACGTTCACCGAATCGCTCTGAGTATTTCTTTAAGGGTGTCTGTGTCCTTCATCGTCCAAAGTACGACGCCATCCACAGTAGAGGAGATCGCTTTCAAGGCCTTCACCAAGTCCTCGTTGGACCCGCGGCCGATCACGACCTGTACGTAAACCTCGCACTTCGGATTGAGCTTTTTGATGAGTGTGGTCCGCTTGCGGGCAAGAGTGACAAAGGTATCGACACCCTGTTGCTGAAGTTCGTGCTGTTGCTGCAGAACGATGGCGTCCACTGAGGGCGCAATCGGGGATAGCTTCTTTTCGTCCTCGAACATCCGGAATCCTCCCGGCACCCAGTTCAGCTTGAGCCCGTTGTCGTGACAGACCTTCGCGAATTGAACGACTGCTTTCCCCGGGTCTTGCAATTCCTCGCGGGGGGTCATCTGAGGTTCCATGTTGTAGGCCACCCACCGGATGTCTTTGGGCAGGCGCGTCAGGTTGGCCTTCAGGTCCTCGATAGAAGAAAGACAGACTGTTTTGCGCACGCGCGAATCATGGATGGCGTCCAGGGCCGCCAGTCCGCCGGAGAAGCTACCCTCATCGAAAACAGTCTTGAAGAAAACCATGGGCTGGGCCGGACCACCAGGCGGTTGCGCTGTGCCGGGTTGTTGCCCGGCGGCCTGTTGCTGCTGGCGTTTCCGCATGATTTCCATGATTGTCTCCCGTTCGCTCGGATCGGGCTGACGGGCGGCAAAAAGGAACACAACATCGCCGGAGATCAGCACGTCCTTGAGCGCCTGATACTGCGGCACCATGACCATGGTGATGGGGCCTTTCTGGTCCGCCGCCAGGCAAGCAGCGGACAAACAAAGGAGCAGAACAAGGACTAAGGCTGTCGTTGAGCAAAGGTTGGACACAAGTCTGGTAGATCTCATCGCGAAACACCTCCTCGATACGCGGCAGCATGGCTGGCGGTCCATTGCCGCGTGACCTTCAGTTGCCCCTCCGCGCGCTAGCGACTCTCCCCAAAAAGAGGATCGCGCGGGCGGGGGACGGCAACCCACCTTCACTTTGCCGAGGCACGGACAGCAGTCAAAATCTCGGCCGCGGACTTCGTATCCTGCATGGTCCAGACGCTGATTTCACCGATGTAGGGCAGAACAGCTTTCAGGGCCTGTATCAACTGCTCGTTGGTGCCGCGTCCCACTACTACCTGCACCAGGGTTGTGCCTTCCGGGTTAATCTTTCGCACCAACTCACTGCGCCGCCGGGTCTGGGCGACGAAAGCTTCCAGGCCCTCGAGTTGCAGAATTCTCTGGTGCTGCAGACCCATCGAGTCGACGTATTTGGCCAGGCCAAGGAACTTCGCCTCGTCGGCGGTGAGCATTGCATTGGTGGGTCCCCATCCCAACTTGAGCCCGGCGCCATGCGCAATGGCACTGAACTCACGCACCGATTCTTCGAGACTCTGCAGTTCTTCAGGCGGCGTCATGCCGGGCTCGGTATTGTACAAAACGTAGAACAGATCTTTAGGGAAACGCTTAAGGTTAGCTTTGAGATCGAACACTGAGGAAAGAACCAGCGCCTTGCGCACGCGGGGGTCGTGGACCGCATTCAAGACAGCCAGTGACTCGGCGAGCCTTTTCTGGTCGAAGATGGTCTGGGGCAAGCGGCGGGCGACTGGCGGCCCCGCAGGACGGCCCGGCTCTGCCGCGGGCGGTCGCATCCCCGGCTTGAAACCGGGCGGCAAAGACGAGGGGTCAGGCTGACGAGTACAGAACGCGAACAGTATGTCTCCGTCGAGAATTACGTCTTTCAATGCAGAATAGTGCTCAACTTTGATAGCTGCGTGCGGGACACCGTTCTTCCCCTGCTCTTTCGCATCCTCGACCCGGGCGGGAGCCAGGGCCCCCAGGGTCACGACCGCGGCCAGACCGACGCAGCGGTAAATCCAGCGTTTCTTGCTCTTCTGCATATGGGATCCAGGTTGCTCCTTTTCATCAATAGAGGCTTCGGGCTTCCGGGCTCGGGCTTCAGGCTTCAGGAAAATCGCTCCCAACCGGAAGCCCGAAGCCTGCGATCTGTTTTCAGGCGTCCTTGGGCGGATACTCGGCGTGCGGAGGCGCGGCCGGAAGGATGCGCCGGGTCTTCGGATCGAATGCCATTACCTTGCCGTACCGGTACGAATCCACACCAAGCTTGATAGCGGTCATCACCTGGTAGCCGCGCAGCGAGTTGTAAACCGGCGTCTCGCGGCTGCGCATGGAGTCGAGCCAGTCACTGGCCAGATCGGGGCCGGGCTCGGATTCGATAGTCACTTCGGTCTTGCCATCGTTCGCTTCCTGGAACTGCTTCAGAAACTGCCGCTCAGCCTTTACCGTAATAGTGAAGTTCGGGCCGCGCGGCCGGCGGGGCGGCCCGTCCGGTAGCCGCGCACCGGGCGGCAGTCCGGGAGGAGCGCCTTGCGGACGTTCGCGCTGCGCCGCCTGGTCGCCCATGCCACCCACCGGCGGCCCCATGTTTACCTGCATGGTGCCCCAATTCCCGTACACCGTCATGGGCGCTGACGTCATGTTCCCCATGCAGGAGATCATGTTGACGGCGTACTCGCCGGGATATTCCACCATCGTCATGTATGTGTCTGGGACTTCCCGGTTCTTCTGCACGTAGATGCCGCCCGCAGCCACGGCGCGCGACGGGAAGTCGAAGCCAATGATGGTGCTCATCACACCGAGCTGATGGAACAGCAGGTCGGTAGCGTTGCCGCCGGAGTAGTCCCAGAACTTGCGCCAGCGGAAATAGCGCTCGGCGCTGAACGGCCGTTTCCTGGCCGGCCCCAGCCACATGGTCCAGTCGAGATTCTTGCCGGGGCTCACCTCCGCATCGGGCCAGGAGATTTCACCGACGCCCGGGATCGGGTAATCCCACATGCCAGTCGTGGTGTTGCGGTTGTAGCTGATCAGCCCCCACAGCACTTTGCCCATCTTGCCGGCCTTGACGTATTCGTTCGCCCTCCAAAGCACTTTGAAAGCCGGGCCGGCGCCGCCGACCTGCAGTACCCGCTTGGTCTGGGCTACCTGGTCGTTGATTTTCGCCGCTTCGTCGATGGTGTAGGTCATCGGCTTTTCCAGGTAAACGTCCTTGCCGGATTGTAGGGCCGCGCTGGCGATGGTGTAGTGCCAGTGGTCGGGGACGGCGATGACCACGCCGTCGATGTCCGGCCGCGCGATCACATCGTGGAAATCACGGTACGTCTTCTCTGCCTTCGTCTGCTCCTGCGCAAACTTCAGCCGCGGTTTCCAGACATCGGACACGGCCGCATATTCAAAGTCGTTCTTCGCCTCCTTGCGGCCCATGAAGCTGATGCGAAGCAGCGCGTTGAACTGCATGCCACAGCCGATGAATCCGAGGTTGATCCGGTCATTGGCGCCCAGCACGCGCGTCGTCACCTTCGGAACAGGCTTCCCCTTCTTAACAGCCACCGTCTGGGCTTTCGCTTCGGCCAAGGAAAGCAGCGAAGCGCCCAGTGCCGTCGCCCCCGCCGTCCGCCCGAAAAACTCGCGCCGTGTAGACGTCCGGCGTGAATTGCTGTTTTCAGTGCTCATAACAAAAGCCTCCTTTGGGATCGAGCGCCTCGCCGCGTGCCTGCTGCCTGAGACGCTCTTGTTTGCACACATGGCTTGAATTCGGGCGACAAGCGCTATTTGAAGCCACCCGGGTAGCCTGTCTGCTCCAGAGTCTTCTTGAACAAATCCTGCATATCTTTAAGCACGCCGGCCGATGCCGGGTTCTTAGCCAGGTTGCGCATTTCCAGCGGATCCTTTTCGAGGTCGTACAGCTCGTCGTACGGCAGCTCGCCTTTCATCGGGTACGCGGGATCGTTGTTGTGGACCTCCGGGTAACGGATGTATTTATAGCGGCGGCCGCGAATTCCATACTGGGTCGGGTCGAACGGATAGGCTTTCTCCCACCAGTACTCGTAGAGCCAGGAATCGCGCCCTGCCTTGTCCTTGCCTTCCACAACCGGCTTCCAGGACCTGCCGTGCATGTGGCTTGGAATCTCGACTCCCGCAAAATCGAGCAGCGTCGGCGCGAGATCGATGTTGAGAACCATCTGCTCGAACACGCTGCCCGGTTTGATCCCGGCCGGCCAGTGGACCAGGTAGGGAACACGAATCGAATCCTCATACATGGCGCGTTTGTCGTTCAGCCCGTGCTCGCCGGTGAAGAAGCCGTTGTCGCTGCTGTATATGAAAATAGTGTTATCCAGCTCGCCACTCTTCTTCAGCAACTCGATTATCTGCCTAATGCCGTTGTCCACCGATACGAGGCAGGCGGCGATGCGGCGCTGCAGCGTGCTGTAGTTGTACTTGAAGCGGTTCTGCAGGGCGTCGAGCATGCCATCGAGCCCATGCCATGACTTGCGGCGGCCTTTCAGGTAAGACGGCCGGCCCTCGTACGTGTCGTCCCAGGTTTTCGGCAGCGGCATCCATTCGTCTTTGAACAGCGCTTCATACTGGGGATCCGGCTCAAAGCCGCTGTGCACTGCCTTGTGCCCGATGTACATGCAGAACGGCTTCGTCTTGTCGCGCTGCTCCAGGAATTCGAGCGAGAAGCGGTTGATGTGATCGGTGATATAGCCCTTCGTGGCCGTGTCCTTGCCGTTCACCTGGAAGGGATTGTCGAAGTACACGCCCTGTCCGGGGAACGTGGCAAGGAAATCCAGGCCGCGGTCGGCCAGGCTGAAATTGGGCACGTGAACCTTGCCGATATAAGCGCAGCTATACCCCGCCTTCTTTAACGAAGGAAACACCACCGGGGTGTTGTCGCGCAGGAAGCTGGTGCGCTCGTTGTCGGTCACACCGGTGGTGTGCGGGTAGCAGCCGGTGAGCAGCGAGGAGCGGCTGGGCGAGCAGAGCGACGTGGTGACGAACGAGTTTTTGAAATTGGCGCCCTGCAGCATCAGCCGGTCCATGTTCGGCGTCCGCAGCCACGGCTGCCTACCCATCGCCCGGATGGCGTCGTACCGCTGGTCGTCGGTATACATGAAGATGAAGTTGGGTTTCTTGCGGGTGGCTGCCGCGCGCCGCTGCGCGTTTATGACCATCGGCGCGCCCGCCACTACCGCCGACGCACCCACCGTGCGGTTCAGAAACTCGCGCCGCCCAATCTTGTTTTCATTTTCTTTTTGCATAAAGACTCCTCGATCTCTGAAGGCGGCGGCTTGCCGCCGCCTTTGACGCTCGCCGGCTTGCCGGGGCCAAGCTCCCGTACTCGATGCGATCACTTCTTAAAAACCGTCCGTTCGAGAACCGCCTTGGTCATTTGCACGCCCTTCAGTTCGTCCTGCCATACCTGGTCGGGAGGCAACTGCGGTGGCATGGGCGGCCGTTGACCGGGCCCCGGAAGGCTGTTCAGCATGTTGTAATTCGATTCGATGCCCCAGTATCCGTGGAAGCCCGACTCCTGCGCGATCCGGATTTGCTTCTCCAGGTCGCCAAACAGGTTCTTGCCTTCGGTAGTCCACATGGCCTTCACCGATACGCCCTTGGCGTAAGGCACGATCTTTCGCAGCACCTCTTCGGGATTGTCTCCCGGGTTGATGTTGCCGAAATCGGGCAGAGTACCGAAATGTGGGTTATTGACAGCCTTCATGACGGCGACGAGGACTTCCGGATCAGAGGAGGCGCCGCCGTGGTTCTCGATCACGATATCGATGTTCGCGGGGCGCGAATATTCCAGCAGGTTGTTGAAGGCCTCGGCCGCGCGCTTCACCAAGTCCTTGTCGGCCTTCCAGTCGGGCGGGCCGCCGCGCATGTTGCAGCGGATATCGCTGCAGCCCAGCTCGTAGGCGATATCCACCCATTTGCGGTGCGCCTGTGCGGACGCCATGCGCACATCCTTCTCTACTGCCGCCATGTCGCCCTCCGCGTCGCACATGATACGCACGAACTTGACGCCGTATTGCTTGCCGTTGCGCTTCAGCATTTGCAGATAGGGCTGGAGGGGGTTCTCGAAGAACGTGTTTACAAACTCCAGAGCGCCGATGCCCAACTCTTCGCGGCAGATCCTCGGCAAGTCGAGATTCTTCCACTTGCCCGCCCGGTTGCTGCGCACCAGCGACCAGGCCGCGAGCGAAATCTCGTCCTTGGCCGGTGCGGGCCCGGTGCGCAACGCCGTGCGAGCGAGTATTGTTGTTGTAGCGGCTATCGCCGCGCTGCTCATGAATTCTCGTCGTGATTGCATGACTTCTCCTGTTTGCCGAGTGCTGTTCCCGCTCTACCGTTCTGCGCCCGGGAAGAACGGGAATAACTTGCGCAGTTCTTCCTGGGTCGGCCGGCGTCCGTATTCGCACAACTCAAATGCTTCCGCGTAGCGAATGGAATCAGCCTGGGCACCATACCATTTCTTTGCCGCCTCTTTGAATTCCGCCGCCACAGGCGGCGGGGCAAACGGGCCGGCGCGCAGCATTGCACGCCGAGCCGCCGGATCGCTCGGCACCTTGTCGAGGAATCCTTCGTGCCAGGGCAGCCACTCATAAACCTGCGACACGTGAGCGTCCATGGCGGCCAGTTTCTTCTCCACAACGTCGTCGATTGATACCACGATGTCTGGCCTGAACGGATTGGGCCGCTGGAACTCGTCTTGGAAATAGACAAAGACGGGGTTCTTGCGTAGCGCCGGTGTGTCCGGCGTGACGTTGGGCACGGTAACCATATAGGCGGCGTCCTGAAGCAGCATACCGGTATAGCGATGGTCCGGGTGGTAATCGTTCGGGCGCGGGCCCATGACGATGTCGGCGTTCCACTGGCGGATGCGGCGAATGATTTGATGGCGCACCTCGAGTGTAGGCATCAGCTCGCCATCGTGGTTGTCCAACAGTTCGTACTCGTCGATGCCGAGCCGGCGGGCCGATTCGCGCGCTTCCGCACGGCGGCGGTTGGCCAGCGCCCCGCCTCCCTGGCTCTGGTGGCCGGCATCGCCGTTGGTGACCGCCACAAACTTGACGTGATGCCCCAGGCGGGCATACTTGGCTGCCACCCCGGCGGCCCGATAGTCACAGTCATCCGGATGAGCTCCGAAGGCGATGATGTGCAGCTTGCCATCATCGGCCGCGGCGCCCGCGCGGGCCTCGCTGGCTAACAGGAACATCGGCAGGGCGAGCATCCAAACAGCGATGAGAAACAGATCGAATCGTTCGGTCATATACTCCTCCGTGGTACGAACCTCAAAACTTCGCAGGAAGCAGGACGCTGGCGTTCCTGGTTCCTGCTTCCCGCCCCGGATTGAGGCAGCCTCACCGGTGAAATTCCACAACCACCATGCGATGCTGTTCCACTTTCGGCACGACAAGCGTCAGGGAATCCCCGGCCCGCCGGTAGCGAACCGCCTCGCGCTCCGGGGCAAGATAAACGCTCTTCACCCGCTTGCCTTCCGGGACCCGGATGGTGACCTTGATGTCGTGTGCGGGCACGACGTCTTCGATGTACGGGCCCAGGTGCCCGTTCGATGCGGGACGGAGCGCGTAGGCACGCCCGGTCTGGCTTTGAAAATTCACTAGGTGCACCACCAAGCGATTTTGGGCCTCCTGGTGAAACACGGTGGTCTCCACTGAGGACGGCGCTTCGACCTCAACCGGGGGCTGGGAATTGCCGGCCCAACGAATGGCGTTCGCGGCCAGCGCGCGGTACTCCAGCCCGCCGTAGTCGTAGTAAATCGAGCCGAGGTCGGCGGGGAAGTAGACCGTACGGCCCTGGCCGCAGTGGTTAACCACCAATCCGGCATAGCCGGTTTCTTCCTCGCTGGGCGGATAGCCAAACGTGTTGCGATACGCGTAGAGCAGCTTAGCCAGGGATTCCGCGCCTGCCCGCGGCTTGACCTGCAACTGAACCGTGTTCTGCGTCGCCAGGGGCATGCGCATGTCGATGCCCTTGGTTACGGGGTGTTCGGCGAAAAGCTTGATGAAACTATTCTGCTCGGGATCGAGGTTTGGGGCAGTAACCGAAGGAGTGCTGCCGCCAAAGCTAATTCCCAGCACGTCGGCGAGGGCGAAGTCGGCAGCGCGCTGGCCGCGCGGTTCCCAAAGCGAAGTTTCATAGGTGGCGACCACCCCTCCACCGGCACGCACATACTCCCGCACGGCCGCCAGTTGCGCGCCTGTCAGCACCTTTGCGTCGGAAAGCACAAGGACGCGGAACGCTTTGAGCTTCTCGGCCCTAAGATCCCGATCGGTGATGAACTCAAACGGCAGGTGCGACCGCAACAGCATCTGGCACAGACCCAGCAGCGCGGTCGAGTTGGTTCGCTGCGCCTGGTGCAATCGGCTGGTGGCCTTGGACCAAAGGACGGCTGCATAGCTGACAGGCCTCGCGGCGGCCAGCCATGGCTCCCGCTTCTCGATTTCCGCGAACGCAGTCCCCACGGCGTCAACCACGCGCTGATCCATGGTGCCGTCAGGGTACAGGTTGTCGTACAACTGGATTTTGGAGCCGTTGGCGACGGCCGAGTACATTTCGCTGAGCAGCCAGGGGACCGACTTCAGGTTGTACGTGCCGCCGGAGCGCGGGTAGTTGAAGCGCCATACCTCCATCTCGATGGGTTTGCCGCCGCCGGACAAGGCCCGGAGGGCGCGCGGCCAGACCGAGCCCATAATGTTTCCGCCGCGCAGTTCGTGGCTGATGAAATCCTGCGTGTCGGCGTTGCTTTCGAGGTCCACGAAAGATCCGCCCCCGCCGCCGCCCCCATAGTGAATGTCGAGGGCGTCGGAGAAATTGCGGGCGACCATGGCCTGCGGGCGTACGGAGTGAACCGCATCGCGAAGGTCGGCGCAGTACTCGTCGTACTTCTGCCGCCGCCATTGGTTGAATTCCGGCCACGACGCATCGCTCGGGCCCTTGGGCAAATCGCGGCCGGTATCCTTCTTGAAACGTGCCTTGCAGTAGTCGCACCCGCAGGTGGCGCCTTTCGGCCCTCCCGGGAAGGCTCCCATGCCGTCCAGCCAGAAACCGGCGACATCGTATTTGGAAGCAACCTCGCGGACAACCGTAAGAAAGAAATTTCTTCCCGGACCATTGATGCAGTACTCGTAGCGGAACGACTGCTCGACCGCGAAGCGAGCGCGGCCGCGCTCCCACAGTGAGCCGTCCAGGTACTTGACACGCCACTCGGGATGGTCGCTGGTGATCAGGTCACCGAGCACCGCCACGTAAGCAAAGGGGAGGATTCCGGCCGTGCGGCATTCGCGAACAAATTCGCCGAAGAAGTCCGCGGCGCCAAGGGCGGGATGTTTGTACTGGGGGTAGGCGTCGGAGTTGTAGAAGAAGCCGCCCAGCGCCTTGGCGTCGAAATACACGTATTGCGCGCGCGCCTGCTTCAACTGGCTGACCAGTTTGCGCGCGTCCCGGCGCGATAGCACGGGCGGTTCGCCCATACCCGGCTTCCAGCTTGCGTCCGCAATATGTCCATCGAGAAGAACTCCACGGAACATCCGGTCGATCCATTGTTTCTGTTCAGCTTTGGGGTCGGCTGCGGCACAAGGGAAGGCGGCGATCAACAGGGCCGCGGCGGTACAGGCGAATCTGGTTGCCAGCATCCCGGAACATTTCTTCATCGGTGTCTCTCCTCGCCGCCTTCGCAGCAATCAGTTGGCCCGGTAGCCGGGGCCACGAATCACCTGCCCGGCGCGCTCGCCGGTCATCTTGCCGTCTTCGGCTGCTATACGCCCGTTTACCACCACGAACCGGATACCGGAAGGGTACTGGTGCGGCTGCTGGAACGTGGCATTGTCCTTGATGGCAGCCGGATCGAACACCACCATGTCCGCGGCAGCCCCAGCCGCCAGTGTTCCCCGGTCTCGTATGCCCATGGTCGCCGCGGGCAGCGCGGTCATCTTGTGGATTGCCTGCTCGAGGGTAAGTGCGTGCTGCTCGCGCACGTACCGTGCCAGGACGCGCGGGTACGTTCCGTAATTCCTCGGATGCGGCACTCCGCTGCCGAAGACCTGGCCCCATCCATCGGTCGAAACCATTGTCGATGGATCGCGCAGGAACGCCTCCACGTCGGCTTCGTTCATCAGGAAGCCGACAACATAGGCATCGTCGGTTTTCTCCAGCAGTTGGAGCAGCGTCTCCGCTCCGTTTTGTGGGGTCGGGCTCTTGCCCAGCGACTGCGAGATTTCGGCGAGCGTCTTACCCTCGTATGCCCGGTTTGGCGGGTACTGCGCAACCGCGAAAAGCTGGGCGCGGTTTTTTCCATCCGCCGCGTGCCATTCCTCGAGCGTGCTGCGGATAATACCCGCGCGCATCGAGGGATCGCGCAGGCGGGCCAGGAACGCGTTACGCCCGCCTTCCAAAGGCCATCTCGGCAATGCACTGTCCAGCCGGCTCATCCACGCGGCGTAGGGATAAAGGTCCTCGCGCACGACAACGCCCTGGCGCCGTGCCTCTTCAATCATCGCCAGCACCCGCGACGACTGGCCCCAAAGCGCGTCGGTGGCGATCTTCAGGTGCGAGATTTGCACCGGAACGCCGGTCTTCCGGCCTATGTCCAGCGCCTCGTCGATCGCGTCGAAAACGCCTTCTAACTCGGTGCGGACGTGGCTGGTGTAGATTCCCTTCTGGGCCGCCACGATGCGCGCCAGCGCTTCGATCTCAGGCGGTTTGGCAAAGTAGCCGGGCGCGTAAAAGAGGCCGGTGGACATGCCCAGGGCGCCGTCGTGCATGGCCTTGGTTACCAATTCCTGCATTCTGGCCAGTTGCTCAGGGCTGGGCGCCTTGTCTTCCCTGCCCATGACGGCTTCACGCACGCTGTTGTGGCCAATCAGCACCGCAATGTTGCTTGCCGGCGGAGTCTTGGTCAGGTCGACGAAGAACTTGCCGATGTCGATCGGAGACATGCCGCAGTTGCCGGTCACCGAGGTAGTGATTCCCTGGAGGAGCATGTTGTGATGTGAAGTGTCCTTGAGAATCGAGCGATCACTGTGCGAGTGGACATCGACGAAACCGGGGCTCACCACCAACCCTCTGGCGTCAATCTCGCGCCGGCCGGCCATCGACAGATGCGCGCCAATCGCCTGAATGCGCCCGTCTCGAACGGCAATATCCCGGACCGAGCCGGCCTGCCCGGCGCCGTCCACCACCAGGCCGTTGCGCACGACGAGGTCCGCGCGGTCGCGCGTGCAGCCGCTCAGCAGCAGCATGAGCAGCACCAGCGCGAAAAGAAGCGCCAGGCTAGTCCGCGAGTTCCACCACCACCATTCGGTGGATGTATACCTTCGGCACCGTAAGCACGACATAATTTCCTTCCCGTGTGTACTTCGCCGGTTCCCGCTCCGGCGCCAGATAAACTGCCTTTACCCGTGCGCTTTTCGGCACCCTCACTTTTACCTTGATGTCGTAGACCGGCAGGACATCCTCGATGTACGGTCCCACGTGCCCATTCGACACCGGGTTGAAAGGGAAGGCGCGCCCGGTCTGGCTCTGGAAATTGACCAGGTGAGTGACCAGGCGTTTTTCGCGTTCCTGCTTGAAGATGGTGGCATCGACCGAGGTCGGCGCTTCTACGGCAATCGGCGGCTCGGCATTGGCGGCCCAGAGCACCGCGTTCGCCAACATGCGCCGGTACTCGGGTTGTCCGAAGTGGTAGTAGATGGTCCCAACGTCACCGGGGAAATAAACGACCCGGCCCTTGCCGTAGCGATGGACCACAGGACCGACGAAACCCGTCTCTTCGTTGCTCGGCGGCCAGCCATACCCGTTGCGGTAGGAGAAAAGCAGACGGCCGAGCGCCTCCGCCGCCGGCAGCGCCTTCACTTGCAACTGCAGGATGTTGTGGCTGGCCAGCGGCATGGTCTTCGCAATGCCGGCCATTACCGGGTGCTCGCCTGCCAGCTTCAGGTAAGTGTTCAGCGTCTCGGCGCGCCCTTCGTAACTGACTCCAAAGACATCGGCGAGCTGAAAGTCTTTCTGCCTTTCGCCGCCCTGGTTGTAAAGCGAGCTCTCGAACAGCGCGACCAGGCCCCCACCGTTTGACACGAAGCGACGAATCGCGTCGGCCTCTTCGCGTGCCATGAAGTTGATATCGGGCAGCACCAGGACTTTGAACTGGTTCAGGTAATCGGAGACGACGCCCCGGTTGCTGATGCCTTCAAACGGGATCTGCGAGCGTTGCAGCGCGTGCGAAACACCAAGCACGGGAGCAGGAGTTGAAGTGGACAGCTCACGCCGGTGCGATGCATTCGTGACCGGGATCGGCGTGGCCGATGTTCCAACGGTGGCCGGCAGCACGCGCGCATACTTCGACCAGCAGACGGCGGCGAAACGCACGGGCTCCGCGCGGCGGAGCCAAGGCTCGCGCTTTTCGATCTCGCCGTACGCCGCGCCCACGTTCTCGATGGCCTGCGGTTCCAGCGTGCCGTCCGGGTACATATCGTCATAGAGCTGGATTTTGCCGCCGTTGGCGATCACCGAGGTCATTTCCGCGAGAAGCCAGGGAACCGGTTTAACGTTGAAGCTGCCGCCGGACCGCGGATAGTTGAAGCGCCACACCTCCATCTCCGTAATCTTGTTTCCGCCGCCGACGGCGCGCAGAAAGCGCGGCCACAGGCTGCCCATGATATTGCCGCCGCGCAACTCGTAGCTGAGGAAATCCTGCGTATCGGCGTTGGTCTCCGGATCGCGCCCGCCGCCTTCCATCTGGGCTTCACCAAAACCGCTCACGCCGCGGCGCTGGCCGATGGGTACGGCGCCCGAGAAGTTGCGCGCCACCATGGTCCCGGGCCGCGCCGCGTGGATCACGTCGCGCAGGTCGCGGCAGAACCGGTCGTATTCCTTCATGCGCCACGCCCGCAACTCCTGCCCCTGCGGCCCGCTGGGGTTGTCCGGCATTTCGTGGCCGGTCTCCTTCTTGAACTTCGCCCGGCAGTAGTTGCAGTCGCACGTGTAACCCCGAATCTCGTCCAGCCAGTAGCCGGCTATGTCGTACCTGGAAGTGATCTCACCGAGAATCGCGAGAAAGAACTTCCTGTACGGGTTGCCGCACTCGGTGGTGCTCTGGCGCCAGTTGGGGAAATCCTTCTCGGAAATTTCGCCGGTGGAAAACCCCACGTAGCCGAACGGGACAATACCCGCTTTTCGGCACTCCTTGACAAATTCACCGAAGAAATCGAAATCGCCGAGCGCCCAGTGTTTGTAATGAGGGAAGAGCTTTGAGTTATAGAAAAGGCCGCCCATCGTCTTGGTGTCGAAGTAGACGTATTGGATTCTCGCCTGCTTCAACTGGCCGACCATCTTCGGCACATCGATCTTCGACAAAAGCGCAGGCTGGCCGGTGGGCTTCACAGCGCTGTCTTGGACGTAGCCGTCCAGCAGCATGCCGCGGAACATCTCCTCGGACCAGACCCGCTGTTGTGCCGTCATCTGCGCGGAGGCAAGGCCGGAGAAGAACGACAAGCCGGCCAGCAACGCGGCGGATATAAACATCAACCTGGTGCTCGATTGCATGGGAAACTCTCCTCAGTTCAGCTCCACCACGACCATTCTGTGGATGTACACCTTGGGCACCGTAAGGAGCAGATAATCCCCTTCCCGCACATACTTGGCCGGTTCGCGCTCCGGCGCCAAGTAGACGGCCTTGACCTGTTTGTCCTGCGGTACTCGCACCTTCACCTTGATGTCGTAAACGGGCAATACATCCTCGACATATGGACCGACGTGGCCATTGGAAACCGGCGTGAAGGCGAATGCGTGTCCTGTCTGGCTCTGCAAATTGACCAGGTGTGTAACCAGGCGTTTCTCGCGTTCCTGCTTGAAGATGGTGGCATCGACCGAGGTCGGCGCCTGCACCACGATCGGCGGCTCGGCATTGGCGGCCCAGAGCACCGCGTTCGCCAGCATGCGCCGGTATTCAGGTTGTCCGAAGTTGTAGTAGATGGTGCCGACATCACCGGGGAAATAGACGACCCGGCCCTTGCCGTAGCGATTCACCACGGGACCAACGGAACCGGTTTCTTCGCTGCTCGGCGGCCAGCCGAACGTGTTGCGGTACGAGAGAAGCAGGCGGCCGAGCGCTTCCGCCGGCGGCAGCGCTTTCACCTTCAACTGAAGCATGTTCTGGCTCGCCAGCGGCATCGTTTTCGGAACACCGGCAGTGACCGGATGCTCTCCCGTGAGTTTCAGAAAAGTGTTCAGCGTCTCGGCGCGCCCCTGGTAGCTGACGCCAAAGACATCGGCGAGCTGGAAATCTTTCTGGCGCTCGCCGGCCTGGTTATAAAGCGAGCTCTCGAACAGCGCGACCAGTCCGCCGCCGCCCGCGACGTACGCCCGAAGCGCTTCGGCCTCCTCGCGTGGCATGAAGTTGATGTTGGGAAGCACCACGACTTTGAACTGCTTCAAGTAATCTGAGACGAGGCCCCGATCGGTGATGCCTTCGAACGGAATCTGGGAGCGCATCAGCGCGTGGGAAACCCCGAGCACCGGTGTGGAGGTCGAGGTAGACGCTTCCCGCCGATGCGATGCGTTCGTGACCTGTATCGCGGTGGTCGATGTGCCGACTGTAACCGGCACCGCGCGCGCGTACTTCGACCAGCACACGGCGGCAAAGCGCACCGGTTCCGCGCGGCGCAGCCACGGCTCGCGCTTTTCGATTTCGCGATAAGCCGCGCCTACGTTCTCGATCATCTGCGGCTCCAGCGTTCCGTCGGGGTACATGTTGTCGTAAAGCTGGATCTTGGCGCCGTTGGCGATGACCGAGGTCATTTCCGCGAGCAGCCAGGGGACCGGCTTGACGTTATACGTCCCGCCGGAGCGCGGATAGTTGAAGCGCCACACCTCCATCTCGGTAATCTTGCTGCCGCCGCCGAGCGCGCGCAGAAAACGCGGCCAGACGCTGCCCATCATGTTGCCGCCGCGCAGTTCGTAGCTGAGGAAGTCCTGGGTATCCGCGTTGGTCTCCGGATCGCGCCCGCCGCCTTCCATCTGGGCTTCGCCAAAACCAGCCGTACCGCGGCGCTGGCCGATGGGCAACGCACCCGAAAAATTGCGGGCCACCATGGTCCCAGGCCGTGCGGTGTGAATGACCTCGCGGACCTCCTGGCAGAATCGGTCATACTCCCTGGCGTGCCATGCGCGCAGTTCCTGTGCTTGCGGCCCGCTGGGCTTGTCCGGCATTTCGTGGCCGGTCTCCTTCTTGAACTTCGCCCGGCAGTAGTTGCAGTCACACGTGTAGCCGCGAAACCCGTCGAGCCAGTAGGCGGGGATGTCGTACCTCGTGGTGATTTCACGGAGAATCGCGAGATAGAACTTCCTGTACGGGTTGCCGCACTCGGTGGTGCTTTGGCGCCAGTTCGGGAAGTCTTTTTCCACGCGGCTCTGGTCCGAGGAAATATCCGACATCGGCACGTATCCGCACGGGAGGATACCCACTTTGCGGCACTCCTTGACGAACTCGCCGAAAAAGTCGAGCTCGCCGAGCGCCCAGTGCTTGTATTGAGGGTAGAGCTTTGAGTTGTAGAAGAGGCCGCCCATCGCCTTGGCGTCGAAGTAGACGTACTGAATGTTTGCCTGCTTCAACTGGCGGACCATCTTCGGAACGTCGATCCGGGAAAGAACCGGAGGTTGCCCCATGTCCGGTTTCCAATTGGCCTCGGCGATGTGGCCGTCCAGCAGCATGCCGCGGAACATTTCTTCGGACCAGACCCGCTGCTGTTCGGTGACCTGCGCGTAGCCGAAGGGGGTGAAGAGGAACAATGCCGCCGAAACAAAAATGCACAGTAATGTCAGCTTTAGCACTCTCAACGCCATGCGAAGACCTCCATGTGGGCCGGCAATAAGAAAAGCACAGAAATTGGTTGTATACAAGGGGGAAATATGGCAACCTGCTGCGGCAGCGCCGCCACTGTTGCCGAATCCGCCGGTACAAGCGAGTTTGAGGCCGAGGCGGTTCCTCAACCCGGAGCCGGTCGTGGTACTATGACAGCCATTGTTGCCGCCGGGAAAGCGGCCTAAGTGTATACAATGCGAACAGGCGAAGGCCAGCAGCACCCAGAAATCCGCCCCGGTTCCCAAGCTTATGCCACGGCGCAGCCCACCGACCTCAGGCGGGTGATCGGATACTGGAGCGGCGTGGCCATCATGATCGGGGCGACGATCGGAAGCGGCATCTTCCGCACACCGGCCTCGATTGCGGCTCGGCTCAGCGATCCGCAACTCATTCTGGCGTTGTGGGCGATGTTCGGCATCATTAGCGTCTGTGGCGCGCTCACGGTGGCCGAGTTGGCGTCGCTGCTTCCCCGCACGGGCGGCGCTTATGTGTTTCTGAAAGAGGCGTACGGCGACGCGCCGGCATTCGTTTTCGGGTGGCTTTCACTCCTGGTGACGGTCCCGAGCGCCGTCGCGGCGCTCTGCACGTTCTTCGCCGAACTGGCTGCCGGCCTGCTGTTCCCGCACCCGGGCGCCACACCAGGGTGGGTTGTCCCCGCGATTGCCGCCGCAACAATCCTTGTCCTCACGCTGGTGAACCTCCTCGATGTGCGGATCGGGGCCGGCCTGCAGAACGTTCTGACTGCCATCAAAGTGGGCGCCCTCGCGCTGCTGATCCTGGCAGTGTTCGTCGCGAGGCGGGGGAGTTTTGCGCATTTTGCCGCGGTGAGCGCACCGTTCGACCATTCCTTATTCGCCGCGCTGGCGGCTGCCGCCGTCTCGGTCATCTGGACCTATGACGGCTGGATCAACATCAGCCTGGTCGCCGGGGAGATCCGGGCGCCGGATCGTCTGATGAAACGAATCATTCTGACCGGGATGTTGACGGTCGTGGTCCTGTATCTGGGCGCAAACACTGCTTACCTGTACATGCTGCCGTTGCCGGCAATCGCCGCGGAGAAATCGGTCGCCTCGCGGGTGATGACTATGCTGATAGGGCCTTCCGGGGGTGCGGCCATCGGCTTCTGCATCATGATGAGCGCTGTTGGAGCCGCCAACGCGCTCATGCTGACTCGCGCCCGAGTCGCCTATGCGCAGGCCAACGATGGCCTGAGCTTCAAGCTGCTAGGCCGCTGCCACCCCAAGTGGGCGACGCCGTACGTCGCGGTCTTAGTGCTCGGCGCTGTGGCGATCATTCTTGTGCTGGTTCTCCGGGATTTCGACGCGCTGACAACCTATTTCGTCGTGGTCGAATGGTTCGCGCTGATATTTGCGGTGGCCGCGGTTTTCCGGTTGCGCAAGCGCATGCCCGACGCGCCCCGTCCCTTCCGGACGCCGGCCTATCCTTGGGTTCCGCTGACGTTCGTGGTCGGAACATCTCTGGGCCTGACGGCGATCCTCTGGGGGGAGTTGGGCAAAGGCAGCTATGCCCCGCTGGTCGGTCTGGCGATCGCCATATCGGGCTTCCCCGTCTACGGCATTTGGCAGCGCACACAGAGGAGAGGCCGCGGCTGATCCGCGGAATCCGTATCCGCGATTGTCTTTGACGGCCCTTTACGCCGGTGCGACCTTGCCTGTCCTCCGGTCCCATACCATGCGCACGCCCTTGCGATACGCCATATTCGCGAGATGCGCCGCGCCGGCGGCGTAATGGCCCGCCTCCGCGTCTTCGCGGCTGGGCGAGCGATCGCGCATCGACAGGATGAAGTACTCGTGATGCTGCGGCCCGCGCTCCACCTTGAATTCCTGTTCCTTCCTGGGTGGCGGCGGGGGCTCTTTCGGCCGGCCCTCGGCCGTGAAACCCAAGGATTCGAAGTACTGCTTCTGCATGGCTTCGGGCCAACTGCTCGTGCCATAGCGCTGAATCGGCGGGAAAACCGGCTCGGGATAGAACACCATCGGAGAACCAGGCCGCTCGCCCATCGCCAACGTGCCCTGGTCGCCCATGATCAGCGTGCCGTGAGCCGGCCGCGAGTTGCCGAGGTTCACATACATGTCCACCAGCAAACCGCGTTCGTACTCGAAAACGGAGTTGAGAACGTCGGGCACGCTTCGGCCATCCTTCCAGCGATAGATGCCGCCCTGCGAGGTGACCGACCGAGGGCCGGTTACGTCGAGGACCTCGTGCAAGGTAGTGAGCAGGTGGACGAACAGGTCCGTAGCCACGCCGCCCGAGTACTCCCACCAGCAGCGCCACCGGAAGAAGATTTTCGCATCGAAGGCACGCTTCGGCGAGGGGCCGATGAACTTCGGCCAGTCGATGGTTTGAGGCGAGGCGTCGGGCGGAATGGGGTAGACCCAGGCGCCCTCGGCCGTGTTTCTGTGGTTCGACATCCGCACCATGTTGATGTTGCCGAGCAGGCCCGATTTCACGATCTCGCGCGCCTTGGCGGTCATCGGCGACGTCTTGCCCTGGCTGCCCACCTACAGGATCCGGTTGGTTTTCTTTACCGCCGCGATGATTTCTTTCCCCTGCTCGATGCTCCAGGTGAGCGGCTTTTCGCAGTACACGTCTTTGCCCGCGGCGAGCGCTTCGAGCACCATCTGGCGGTGGAGGTGATCGGGCGTGGCGATCACGACCGCGTCCACGTCCTTGCGCTTCAGCACTTCGTGGTACTCCTTAGTGGTTTCGATCGTGCCGTCGGTCAGCTCCTTGGCGTGCGCCAGGTGCCCCTCGTAAAGGTCGGCCGCGATGATGGGCCGCACACCGGGAACCGATTTAAACGCGCGCAGCAGGTTGGTACCCTGGATGCCCACGCCGATGTGGCCCAACCCGATCTGGTCGTTCGGCCCGGCGGCCTTCAGGTACGGGCCGGAGTCAACCAACCGGAAAATGACGGCGGACGCGGCCGCCGCCGAAAGAAAATCGCGTCTTGTTTGCGCCACGATGACCTCCGTTTGTGTCTCCTGCCGAAACTCATTCTCAGACCAGGTTGAAGCTCTTGTGGAGACGGAAGCGCCGATCGGGCTTGATCAGCGCGCGGTCCCCGAGTACCTGGATCTTGCTCACATCCTCGTGCCCGTAGCCTCGCTTCGCCCCCAGGTAGATCCACCAAAGCCGATCCAGCTCCGGCAGGCCCTCGACTTGCGGGTTACGCGGGTCGTAGCCCATGAAGGAGCTCGCAACGGCGTCAACGTTAATGCCGCTGGTGCTACCGAAGGCCCGATGGGATTCCACCGGCATCGTTTCTTTGCTGTCGGGAACCAGGAATCCCGAGCCCTCGCCTCCGATGATGCCGTCGATGACGATCAAATCGGGGGTGATGCTGTAGAGATCGACCAACCGCGTCGCGAAATAAATCCAGGAATCGCAATACGCGCTGCGGGGGAAAGTGGGCGGGTTGGCCGTGCGCTCGACCCGGTGAAACTCGGCATGGAAGCGCGGCTTCTCGCCGGCCGGCAACACCACTCCCATCATGTTCTTGATGCCCAACGTGGTTACCGCTAGTTGATGGGTCTTCAGCTTGGCGATGTTGATCAGGACGCCGTCCCGGTAGTGCTCGACGACCGGCTTGCTGACCGCCACATGCGGCATCAGCGTGCTGCCCGGGATTTTCACGCCCATTCTCTCGGACGCGTTATTGATGTCCAGCAGCCGGGCGCCTGTTTTCTTCGCCAGCTCGCCAAAACCGAACGCTTCAAACCGCTCCGCGGTCGTGTCGAACCAGCCGGCCCCTTCGCCGATCGTCATCTTGTTGTAGGGGATGCCCTGCTCCCGCAAGTACTGCATCAGGCCTTCGACAAAGCGCGGGTCGCTGCCGGTTGCATACATCTGCGGGCGTTCGGGCATTTGCCCCGGCCAGGCACGCGTCTTGATGAACGACATGTTCACCTTCAGGAAAACGCGATCGGCGCGGAGGGCGGGCTTGAGGAGGCGCATCAGTTCGTAGCCGGCAACCCTGGCGTCGCTCGATTTCACAACGGCGACCGGCGCGTCGCGTCGTGAGCGCGCCCGCCTGTCATCGACCGTCACAGCAGGCAGTCCGGCGATGGACGGCATGAAGCCGGACGTCGGAGTGGGCATGACGTCGCTTGCCTTCGGCTGCTTCCCCTGGGCGGTCTGCGCCGCCCGCACTCCCGTTGCAGCCACCAGGCCGGCGCCAATGACGCTATTCATAAACTCGCGCCGTCCGATTTCGTTGCTCATGATTGAAACCTCCATTTCGAACACCACGAACACCACCAAGGCGCCAAGAACCAGGAAACTCACTTTACGGGCATGAACATTGCGAACGTCGGCGAGCTGACCTTGATCTCCTGACCCGGCGTCAGGCGGCCGGTTTGCGCGTCGATGCCAAAGACTACCAGGTTATTCGAGCGTTCGTTCGCTACAAGCAGGTAAGAACCCGTAGGATCCATGGCGAAATGCCGTGGCCATTTGCCCTTCACTGGGGCCTGCTCGACCAATGCCAGTGTTCCCTTCGCCGGATCGATTGCGAATACCGCGATGCTGTCATACCCGCGGTTCGCGGCGTAAAGAAACTTGCTCGAAGGATGCACCTGCAGTTCGGAAGTGGCATTGAGGCCGCTGAAGCCGGCGGGCAAAGTGCCGAGGGTCTGCAGTTCCGTGAGCCGGCCCGGTCCGGCGTCGTAGGCGAAAGCGGTCACCGTGGAGGCAAGTTCGTTGGTCACGTAAGCGAACTTGCCCGAGGGGCTGAAGGTGAAATGCCGCGGCCCGGCGCCGGGCTTGAGCTTGTAGAAGGGAGGATCGTTCGCCTCCAGCGATCCCTTGGCCGGATCCAGGCGGTAAACCAGGAGCTTGTCCAGCCCGAGATCCACCGCGATTGCGAACCGGTTGTCGGGCGACGCGACTACGCAATGAGCGTGCGGGCCTTCCTGGTGCTTCGGATCTACGCCCTTCCCCGAATATTGCAGGAAGGCCGAAGCTTCGGCCAGCCGTCCGTCTGCCCGCAAGGGGAAAGCGGCAAAGCTGCCGCTTCCGTAGTTGCTGACCAGTGCAAGCTTCCCGGTGCGGTCGAGCGATATGTGACAAGGTCCGGCGCCTCGGGAGGATACGGTGTTCAGCGGAACCAGGCGGCCAGTCTTTGGCTCGACCGAAAACGCGCTGACCGTGCCGTTGTGAGCCTGGTAGTCGAAGTTCTCGCTCACCGCATACAGGAAGCGCCCGTTCGGGTGCAAGGCCAGGAACGACGGATTGGACATTGGCGCCGCCAAGCCCAGCGGGATCAGCCGAGGTGAGCCGGCCTGCATACGATAAAGGTAGATTCCCTTGCTCGTGGGAGGCGGGTCGCCATGGTCGGTGTACGTGCCGATGTAAGCGAAGGAGTCGCCCTTGCCGTTTGCCGACGCGGATGCGCCCGATCCAACGCCGGCGAGCAAAACAAACCCCACGGCGCAGCAAATTGTTCTCATTGCCGCCTTCCTGCCGCCGATAAGCGATCATGTGGGGGCGCCGCTTTGCTCTGGCGTCCAAGCCAGGCGGGCGCCCCCGCACCATAACCGACTGCGCACTTCAGAACATCAACTTCAGCGCCAGTTGCGCCTGCCTGGGGGCGTTCGCCTGGCCGCTCGATATGCCGAAATTGTTGTTGCCTACGACCAGGTTGGGGTTGGAGAAACGCGGCGTGTTGAAGGCGTTGAACAACTCCGCCCGGAACTCGATCCGCATCTGTTCCCTGATGGGAAACGCCTTGAACAGCGACATGTCGAAGTTCTTCGACCCGTCGGAGCGAACGTTCGGCAACAACCGCGGTCCGTTGCCGAACGTGTAGGGCACCGGCTGGCTGAAGACGCTGGTGTCGAACCAGCGGGCGAGCTTCTCGTCGGTAGTGCGGCCCCCCGGCAGCTTCGGATTGTTTCCGTTGACGTTGGGGCGCTCAACCAGGTTGTACGACCCGCTGGTGTTCGTCGCTGTCAGGGCCAGCGGGTACCCCTTCGAAAACGTAGTCACACCGTTGAACTGCCAGCCGCCGATGGCGCGATCGAGCCACGGCGACCAGGAACTGCCGAAGTGTTTGCCCCTGCCAAAGGGGAGCATGTAGACGTAATTGATCATCAGCCGCTGGCTGATGTCCAATGCAGACAGGCTGCGGTCGGCCCGCCGATCGTAAAGATTCTGTGCTGAGGTCGCCTGCCCCCAGCCTGAGCCGATGTTGTCGGAGTCGTTGATCAGCTTGGCATTCGAGTAACTCACCATGAAAGTCAGGCCTTGGGAGAACTGCTTCTGCGCCCGCAATTGGAAGGAGTGGTAGACCGAGGACGCGGCGTCCAGGTTGAGCGCCAGCAGGTTCAAGAAATGCGGGTACGGCCGCAGCAGTTGCGAGCGCATTACTTGCGGCTGCGTCAGCGGTCCCGAACCCGAAATGTAACCGTAGAACGGGTTGGCGACTAACTGATTCAGTGCCGTCCCGAGTGAGAGGTATTGGGGCGCCAACTGATTGAGGTCGAGGCCGGCGTAACTCAGCTTGGTGCCTTTCGAACCCGCATAAGCCAGTTCCAGCGTGATCGAGCCCGGCATGGCCCGCTGGAGGTTCAAATTCCATTGCTGCATGTAACCGGTCGTGATTTTGCGATCGATAACGCCGTCACGACCGGTGACTCCCAGGGCTCCACCCACGTACGTCATGAGCCCCATCTGGCTTACGTTTGGCAAATCCAGGCCCTTGGGAAAGGCGTTCGAAAGCGGATTCAGCGGAGTTACACCGTCCAGCGAGCTGACCCAGGGCGTGGAAACCTGGAACCCGGCGAAGCCGGCACTGGCGCCGGACGCGCCGCCGGTGAACAGCGGGTAGAAAACCCCGTAGCCACTGCGCAGCACGGTCTTACGATTGATTGTGTAGGCCAGGCCGAACCGAGGGCCAAAATTGTTCTTGTCGCCATCGAACTGCCGCTTGGTGTCGCCGCCTACAAAGCGCAGGCCGCCGCGCAGGTTTGGAAACGCGGCCACCTTTTGCGCCAGCGGCGAGGGGGCGCTGAAGTCGAACCAGCTTAGCTGGTTGTAGCGCTCGCTGCGCCCTGTCTCGTAGTCATACCTCAGCCCCAGGTTCACCACCAGCTTGTCGGTGACCCGCATATCGTCCTGGAAGAACAGCGCGTAGTACCGGCTGGAGGTGAGAACGCCGGGGATCACTTGTACAAAGCCGCTGCCGGTGCCGAGCAGCAGGCTGGCGGCGGCGTTGCCCGCGACTGCGTTCGCCACGAGAGGATTGGGCCCCTGCGTGAAATCGCGGCCGACCGTATATTGGCCGCTGGTGCCGAACCCGGTCAACTCGTAGCTTTGCAGGAAGCGGAGGTCGCCGCCGAACTTGATGGTGTGCTTGCCATGCACCCAGGAGGCATTGAGATTCGAGCTGTACGTAGTGGCGGCGAGGAAGGCGAACGGACAGCAGCCGTTCCCGATGTTGCCGTAGCCCGAAGGCTGGACGATGGGAATATCGAGAGGATGCGTCATCTGGTTCTGCAACGCCTGCGGGAACCCCAACTCCGTGAGGTTGATGTTTTTCTTCGTGGGGATGTCGCGTATGGCCCGAGCAACGCCGAGCCGGGCGTTAATCAGAAAGTTGGCGGCCTGGATGCGAGTGTAATTGAGGCGGGCCCCTTCGCTCGGGTCGTTGTACGGCTCCCAGTTGGCGTTGGCCAGCGTGCCGTAGTTGTTGGGCGGCGCAGTCATGTTGCGGCGCCAGTTCATACCGCCGTTGAAACGATTCCGTTCATTCGGCACCACGTCGAAACGCGAGTCAAACTGGTCGGTGGTTTGCGCTTGCGCTTTCGCCACGAAAAAGTTGCTCGCATTGCTGCATGAGTTGCCGGCCGTGTTGGGCAACGGGTACAGCCCCAGGATGTTCGCACCGACTTTGTCGAAACGGTACGACGGGACCTTGTTGTTGGGGAACGGGTCGCGCACCCAGCCCGCCCCGCTGGGATTCGCGCGCGTGGTCGCTGGATCGTAGATCGTCACCGGAGTGCAGCTGCCCGACACGGTTTGAGCCGTACCCGAGAAATCGCCACCGCGCTCCAGCACCGTGGGAACGGTTGCGGTGAAAGTCGTCCCCCTCCGGGACCGCAGGCCTTCGTAGCTGCCCAAGAAGAAGGCCTTGTCGTGAAGGATCGGACCGCCGAAAGTGCCTCCAAACATGTTGCGCTTCAGGCTCCCCAACGGGCGGCCGGCCTTGTTGGCGAAAAAGGTGTTCGCATCCAGCACGCTGTTGCGCAGGTAGTCGTGGGCGCTGCCGTGGAACTTGTTCGTCCCGGACCTCATCACCATGTTGATGACGCCGCCGGAACTGCGCCCGAACTCGGCCGAATAGCTGTTGGTCTGGACCTTGAACTCCTGCACGGAATCGATGGCGGGCATAACGGGAACGCTGTTCGACGTTCCGCTCCAGCTCGCCGTATTGGAGGTTCCGTCGAGAAGGAACTCGCTCGACTGGATGCGGCCGCCATTGACCATGAAGGCCGAAGCCGCCGGATAATGGGCCGCATCTTCGCTGGCCACGTCGCGCGTGGAGGGAGTGACACCCGGCGCGAGCATGGCGAGCAGGTACGCATTGCGCTGGTTGAGCGGCACGCTCGATATGCTCACGCGCTCGATTACGGCGCCCAGCGAGGCGGTCTCCTTCTCCACGACCGGCGCAGTCCCGGTGACCGTCACGACCTCGGTTTGCTGGCCAACCTGGAGGGCGAAGTCGATTCGCGCGGCCTGGCCCACCTCCAACGTGACGCCGCTTCGTGCCGATTGCTTAAAGCCCGCTACGTCCACGGCTACCTGGTAGGTACCGGGATCGAGGAGAGTGAGCGTATAGTAGCCGGCCTCGTCCGAAGTCACTGTTCGGCTCATGCCGTTCGCTTCATTCGTGACGCGCACCTGCGCGCCTGGAATGACCGCGGTGCTCGGGTCGGTGACCCGGCCGGTGAGCTGCGCCGTCTGACTGAACAGCGGCAGGGTAAATGCGCCTAGCAGGACGACAAGAAGGAAGTATCTGATTTTCATCGCAAGACTCCTTTTAGTTACCGCCGACAGAATCGGCCGGGAAGCGCCCGGCCGGACAAAATACCTCTAAGTGACAGAGCTCACACCTCAGCTACTCTGGTAACGCGCTCATCAACAGAGCCGCTGTGAAAAAATTGCCGGCGCCGGAGGGTCGGCCATGTAGCGGCGCCCTCCAGGTCGCCATTGCAAGCAGTTACGAGCGCTCATGGCGGTCTAAAGACCGCCGCTGCACATTTGGCACGCGGCTCTGTTGGACCTCCGGGCTCAGAACATGAACTTCAGCGCCATCTGCGTTACCCTCGGCGAATTCGCCTGGCTGCTCGATATGCCAAAGCTGGCGTTGCCCACGACCAGATTGGGGTTACCGAAACGCGGCGTGTTAAAGGCGTTGAACAACTCCGCCCGGAACTCCACGCGCATCTGCTCCCTGATCGGAAACGCCTTGAACAACGACATGTCGAAGTTCTTCCGCCCGTCGGAGCGGACGTTCGGCAACAGCCGCGGCCCGTTGCCGAAGGTGAACGGAGCGGGCTGGCTGAAAACGCTGGTGTCGAACCAGCGGGCCAGCTTAGCGGTGGTGCTGCGGCCCCCCGGCAGGTTCGGGTTCTGTCCGTTGACGTTCGGGCGTTCCTCCAGATTGTACGCCCCGCTGGTGTTCGCCGCTGTGAGGGCGAGCGGAAACCCCTTCGAAAACACGGTGACACCATTGAACTGCCAGCCGCCGATGGCGCGATCGAGCCATGGCGACCAGGAACTGCCGAAGTGTCTGCCGCGACCGAAGGGGAGCACGTAGACGTAATTGATCGTCAGCCGCTGGCTGATATCGAGGGCCGATAGAGCCCGGTCGGAGCGCCGATCGTAAGTGTTCTGGGTTTGGGTTATCTGGCCCCAGCCGGAAGCCATGGCGTCGGAGTCGTTGATCAGCTTGGCGTTCGTGTAGCCGACCATGAAGGTCAGGCCTTGGGCAAACTGCTTCTGCGCCCGCAATTGGAAGGAGTGGTAGATCGAGTCCGCCGCATCCAGATTCATAGCGTAGACGTTTTGGAATTGCGGGTACGGCCGCAGGAGTTGCCCTCGCTGCACCTGCGGCTGGGAGAGTGGTCCGGCTCCCGGGATGAACCCGTAGAACGGGTTGGCGACTAACTGATTCAGTGCGCTGCCGAGCTGGAGAGCCGCGGGCGGCAGTTGATTCACGTCGATGCTGGAGTAACTCAGCTTGGTGCCCTTCGATCCGGCATAGGCCAATTCCAGCGTGATAGAGCTTGGGAGTGCCCGCTGGAGGTTCAGGTTCCAGTGCTGCATGTAACCGGTGGTGGTCTTACGGTCGACAGCTCCATCCCGCCCGGTCAAACCGAGAGCCCCGCCCAGGTAGGTCATCAGCCCGAGCGCGCTTCCCGTGGGCATTTGCAGCCCCTGCGGGAAGGCGCTTGCGAGGTAATTCAGCGGAGTTACGCCGTCCAGCGAACTGAGCCAGGTGCTCGCGGTCTGGAATCCGGCGTTGCTTGCCTTCGCCCCCGCAGCCCCGCCGCTGAACATCGGATAGAAAATTCCGTAGCCGGTGCGGAGTACCGTCTTGCGGTTGATGGTGTAGGCCAGGCCGACGCGAGGGCCCAAGTTGTTCATGTCGGTATCGAACTGCCGCTTGGCGTCAACGCCCACAAAGCGGAAACCGCCGCGCAGGTTCGGGAACGCGGCGACTTTTTGCGCTAGCGGCGAAGGGGCGCTGAAATCGAACCAGCTCAGCTGGTTGAAGCGCTCGGTACGGCCTGGCTCCACGTCATACCTCAAACCCACGTTCAGCACCAGCTTGTCCGTCACCCGCACATCCTCCTGGAGGAACAGCGCGTAATACTGGCTGGAGGTGAGAACCGGCGGGAGGATTTGGATGGAGCCGCTGCCGGAGCCGAGCAGCAGGCTGGCAGCGCCGTTGCCCGCGATTGCGCTCGCCGCCAGAGGATTGGGTCCCTGCGTGAAATCGCGCCCGAAGGTGTAGCTGCCGCTCGCGCCGAACCCGGTAAACTCGTAGCTCTGGAGGAAGCGGACGTCGCCCCCGAACTTGATCGTGTGCTTGCCGCGGACCCAGGCGCCGTTCCCGTTGAAACTGTAAGTGGTTCCCGTACAGAAAGAGAATTGGTACCCCATCCCGATGTTGCCGTACCCGGTGGGCTGAACTTGGGGAATGTCGAGCGGATGCACCATCTGGTTCAGCAGCGACTGGGGGAACCCCAAATCCGCAAGGTCGATGTTTTTCTTTGTCGGTCCTGTTTGTATTGCCCGGGCGACGCCGACTCGGAGATTAATGAGAAAGTTGGCAGCCTGGATGCGGGTGTAATTGACTCTTGCGCCCTCGCTCGGCTGGGCCAGTGGCTCCGAGTTGCTGTTGGCCAGGGTACCGTAATTGTTGGGCGGATACGTGGTGTTCCGCCGCCAGTTGAGACTGCCGTTAAAACGGTTTCTTTCGGTCGGCACATAGTCGAACCGTGAGTCGAATTGCTCGGTTGTCTGCGCTTTCCCAAGCGCCCGGAAGAAATTGCTGGCACCGCTGCACGCATTGCCGGCCGTGTTCGGCAGCGGGTACAGGCCGAGGATGTTCATGCCCACCTTGTCGAAACGGTTCGAGGGGACCTTGTTGCCGGGGAAGGGATCGCGAATCCAGCCGGTGCCGCTGGGGTTTGCGCGCGTGGTCACCGCATCGTAAATCGTGACCGGCGTACACCTTCCCGACACGGATTGAGCCGTTTTGGAGAAATCGCCCTGGCGCTCGAGGGCCGTCGGGACGGTGGCAGTAAAATCCGACCCGACCATGGATCTTAGGCCTTCATAGCTGGTGAAAAAGAAGGCCTTATCGTGCAGGATCGGACCGCCCCAGGTTCCACCAAACATGTTGCGCTTGAGGCTGGCCAACGGGCGGCCGGCCTTGTTGGCGAAAAAGGTGTTCGCGTCCAGCATGCTGTTGCGCAGGTAGTCGTGGGCGCTGCCGTGGAACTTATTACTCCCCGACCTCATCACCATGTTGATGACGCCGCCGGAGCTGCGCCCGTACTCGGCCGAATAGCTGTTGGTCTGGATCTTGAACTCCTGCACGGCATCGACGGAGGGCAAAGCGGGAACGCTGTTGGACGATCCGCTCCAGCTCGCCGTATTGGATATTCCGTCGAGCAGAAACTCGCCCGACTTAATGCGGCCGCCGTTCACCATGAAGGCCGAAGCCGCGGGATAAGAGGCGGCAACTTCGCTTTCCACGTCGCGCGTCGAGGGAGTTACACCCGGAGCCAGCAGCGCGAGGAGATAAGGATTGCGCTGGTTGAGCGGCAGGTTCGCAACCGCCTCGCGCTCCATTACCGCTCCGAGAGCGGCGTTCTCCTTGTCCACAACCGGCGCCGTCCCGATGACCGTTACCACTTCGGTTTGCGCGCCCACCTCGAGGGCAAAGTCGATGCGCGCCGCCTCATTGACGGTCAACATCACGCCTTTCCGCGTGGATTGCTTGAAGCCCGCCAGGTTCACGATTACCTGGTAGGTACCGGGATCGATGAGAGCGAATGTGTAGTAACCGGGCTCGTCGGAAGTTGCTGTTCGGCTGACGCCGGTAGCTTCGTTGGTGATGCGGACCTGTGCGCCTGGAACGACCGCGCCACTTGAATCGCTGATGCGGCCGGTAAGCTGCGCCGTCTGACTGAACAGGGGCAGGGTGAAGGCAACCAGCATGATGATGGGAAGCAAATATCTGATTTTCATCGAAGCACTCGGTTTTTCACGCAATCGGCCTGCAAACTGTAGCGCCGGCATCTTGGCGGCGCGCCGACCGGCCCGCCACCGCGGCAAACGCCCGCCGCCTGTCGGCGCCTCACATGCCGGCAATCTGCCGGCGCTACAGTTACGGTTGAAATTCCACCACCACCATGCGGTGCTGCTCGACCTTCGGAACCGTCAGCGTCACAGAGTCCCGCACTTGCGTGTACTTCACCACCTCCCGCTCGGGCGCGAGATACACGTTCTTGATCCGCTTCCCCGGCGGAACCTTCACCGTTACCTTGATATCGTGCGCGGGCAATACGTCCTCGATATACGGCCCGGTAAAACCGTTCGATTGGGGACGCAGAACGTAATGGCGTCCGGTCACGGTCTGAAAATTTACGAGGTGAACGACCAGGCGATTTTCGGCTTCCTGTTTGAAAACCGTCAGTTCCACGGAACTGGGCGCTTCCGCCTGGGCCGGCGGCTCGCTGTTCGCTGCCCAGCGGATCGCGTTCACCATCATCCGCCGGTAGTCGAGGCCCCCGTAGTCGTAGTAGATCGAGCCGATGTCGGCGGGAAAATACACGACGCGGCCCTTGCCGAACGTGTTCACGACCAATCCGGGATAGCCCGTCTCTTCCTCGCTCGGCGGATAGCCGAACGCATTGCGGTAAGCGTGAAGGATCTTCGCGAGCGCTTCCGTGCCGGGCCGCGGTTTGACGTGCAGTTGCACGGTATTCTGGGTGGCAAAGGGCATGCGCATGTCGATACCGGCGGTGACCGGGTGCTGCTTCGTGAGCTTGATGAAGCTGTTCTGCTCGGGGTTGGTGTCCTCACGGATCACCGACGGCGCGGTGCCCGCGTAGCTGACGCCGAACACGTCGGCCAGAGAAAACTCGTTCCGGCGCTTGCCGGACGCGTCCCACATCGACGTCTCGTAGGTCGCGACCAGGCCGCCGCCGGCGGAAACATAGTCCCGAAGCGATTTCACCTGCGGCTCGGTCAGGGCTTTCGTATCGGACATGATTACGATATTGAAATTCTTCAGCCCCTCGGCGGTGATTCCCCGGTCGGTGATGAACTCGAACGGCACTTGCGAGCGCAGCAGGATCTGCGAGAGCCCAAGCACCGCGGTGGAACTGCTGCGCTGGGCGCGATGGACGGCGCTGGTTTGCTTGGACCAGACGAGGCCGGCGTAGTTGACTGGCTTGGCGGCCTTGAGCCACGGCTCGCGCTTTTCAATTTCGCGGAAGGCCGCGCCCACCGTTTCCCACACGCGGGCATCAACGGTGCCATCGGGATAAAGGTTGTCGTAGAGCTGGATTTTGGAGCCGTTCGCTACCACCGATAGCATCTCGCTCAACAGCCACGGAACGGACTTCACGTTGTACGTGCCGCCCGAGGACGGGTAGTCGAAGCGCCAGATTTCCATCTCGATGACTTTGTCCCAACCGGCGAGGGCGCGCAGCGCGCGTGGCCAGACACTCGCCATGATGTTCCCGCCGCGCAGTTCGTGGCTAATGAAGTCCTGCGTGTCCGCATTGCTCTCCAGGTCCCGGGAACCGCCGCCGCCGCCGTAGACGATATCGAGTGCATCCGAAAAGTTCCGGGCGACCATGGCAGCAGGCCGGGCGGCGTGGATTGACTCCCGGAGTTCCTCGCAATACTCGTCGTACTTCTTGCTCTGCCATTGCAGCAATTCCTGCCAGTAGGGCGATTGGGCGTCGCGTGGCAGGTCGTGCCCGGTTTCCTTCTTGAACCGCGCCTTGCAGAATTCGCAGCCGCAGCCCTGAGCCGGAAACGTGCGGAGCCCGTCGAGCCAGTAGCCGGCGATGTCGTACTTGGAAGCGATCTCGTGCAGGATCGTGGTGAAGAACTTCCGCCCGGGACTGTTGATGCAAGTCACCCCGCCGCGCGAGCGCTCGACAGCGAAGCGGCGCCGTACACGCTGGTAGTCGCTGCCGTCCAGCAACTTCACCCGCCATTCCGGGTGGTCGTCCGCCAGCAGATCGCTGGACATCGTCACGTAGGCGAACGGGACGATCCCCGCCTTCCGGCATTCGGCCACGAATTCCCCGAAGAAATCGTCGTTGCCCAGCGCCCAGTGCTTGTACTGGGGATAGGCGTCGGAGTTGTAGTAGAGGCCGCCAAACGCCTTGGCGTCGAAGTAGACGTACTGCGCGTGGGCGTCTTTCAACTGGCTGACGATCTTGCGCGCGTCGCGCCGGGAGAGAATTCCGGGGTCGCCCATGCCCGGTTTCCACGTCTTGTCGGTGATGTGACCATCCAGCAGCACACCGCGGAACATCTCGTCCTTCCACCGCTTCTGCTCGTTCTGCGCGGCGGCGGGAACGCCGGTCAGCAGAATGAGCAGGCCAGAGATGGCCATCAGGCGCGTCGCAGACGCTTTACGCATTAGCTGTCTCCTCTGTGGCAATGTCCCGGGGGGAAGCGGCCGCCGTTTCTTGCGGCCCCGAAGGGCAAGCAGCAAGACCGCGAACAGGCGAAGCAGCGACCCATGAGTGCCCGGCATGGCTGATCTCAGCAAAAATCCACGGAACCCACCATGTATACAATGCCCTGATATCACTGAACGGGAAGACAGTCAAGACAAAAACCACGTTTTTGGGATGTTGCGCAAAACCCTCTTGCATAGCGGTTTCCGGGCGCAGCAGCCGGAAGCCAAGAAACTTGCATATTGTAACAATCGTGTGGAATTGTGTACAATCCCGCCCGGCTGGGGACTGATTGAGACTCGCGCAAAAGAAACGCGTGTCGCACTTTTCCCCCGCTGTCGAAGGGGCGCGCTTCCGGGGCCAACCGACCAAGGGGCCACGGAAAGCCGGCCGGGCACCGAAGCGGCATGTTTGGCGAAGCTTCAGCTTTCAACAAGCCCGGCCCGGCCTTGACGGACCTTGCAGGAGTGATGATGGACGATCGAAGCAAGGTAGAGCAGCCGAGACTGGCACAGGGCGCGATCGGAGTGGTCGGGCAGGTCTTTCAGTCCATCTCGCATATGGCTCCGGCCGCGGGCGTCATCTTCAGTGCCCAGTACATGGCTACAAAAGGAGGGGCCTCGCTGACTCTGGCGTGGATCATCGCCACGATCGCCTGCTTGCTCACCGCAGCATCCCTGAAAGAAGTAGTGCGGAAGGTCCATGGGGCCGGCGGGTACTTCGTCATCATTTCGGCGTCGCTCGGCCACTTCGTGGGTTTCACGACAAGTTGGCTATGGTTCCTTTTTGAGCCCATGGTCCCCGCCGGACTCGGCATGCTGCTCGGTTACGCTGTTTCGGACTTCCTTTTCGCGGAGATCGGCATCTTCGTTCCGTGGTGGCCGGTGGCAATCCTGATGATTGTGGCGCTGACCTACGTCTCCTACCTCGGAATACGCGAATCTTCGCGCGCGACGGTGATCTTCGGTTCGCTGGAGATCGCCATCATGCTGCTGCTGGCCGTTGTGCTGATCATCAAGGCCGGCCCGAGGCAACCGCTCTCCTCGTTTACTCCCGATTCGTCACCTCTCCGGTGGGGAGGAGTTTTTTTCGCGACGATCTATGGCGTGCTTGGGTTCCTCGGGTTCGAGGCAGGCATCCCACTGGCCGAAGAGGATGAAAACGCACGCCGCTCGCTGTCAATCGCGATCATGACCTCCACGCTCGGCATGGGGCTGTTCTACTGCGTGCTCGGCTACGGGACAGTCGCGGGCTGGGGAGGATTCGAGAATCCATCCCGGTTTGCGGCCGGTTTCAGCGGCGCCGTCAATCCCTACTTCGCTTTGGGCAGGCGCGCGTTCGGAGCGGCTGGGCCCTGGCTGGTCTTGTTTGTCATCGCGAATGCCGCCATCGCTTGTTCGATCGCTGCCCAGAACGCAGCCACGCGCGTTTACTATTCGCTCGCGCGCGCCGGCATCTTTCCCGGGTGGCTGAATCACATTCACCCGCGGACCCGCACTCCTGACCGGGCGATTTTCACGCAAGGTTGCCTTTCCATCCTGTTCACGCTGCTGCTCGGTTTCACTCTGGGGCCGTTCAACGGCTACGGCTTGCTAGGCCTCATTTACACGATCGCCCTGATGATCATCTACATCACGACGAACGTGGCCTGTTTCGCGCTTTACTTCTTCCAATACCGTCGCGAGTTCAGGGTTCTCGCGCATCTTGTGGTCCCCGCACTGGGGACGCTGGTCATGCTGGCGCCGTTGGCGGCTGCGTTCATTCCCGAGTTGCTATTCGGCAAGGAGAACAAGAACGTATATCCCTATACGCTGGGGCCGCGCGTGGCAGTGGTCTGGTTTGTAATAGGCCTCCTCTTCTACGCATACCTGCGGAAGAAGCGACCCGAGGGGTTGCGGGCCATGACGAACGAAGTGGGAACCGCCGAAGCCGCGGGAATCCGGACCGGGGAAGTGGCGACAGTCTCAGCGACCGCGCCGTTATGAGGGGCAATTTCGCGCTTGAGAGTTGACAGGCACGAGGAGCAGGCAATGCATTCGAGAGAACATATGAATGCGATCCGGCGCTTTCCAGTTCAGAAGGGGTCAGTGGCGATCTGGTGGCTGGGGCAGAACGGCTGGATCTTCAAGTCCCCGGAAGGCGTTGTTGCGACCGTGGATCCCTACCTCTCCGATTCATGCGCGCGCATCTACGGATCGCTTCCGATCGACACGCGGCGACAGGTGCCCGTCTTCATCAATCCCGAGGACCTGGATGTCGACCTTTTCCTCGCCACGCACTCGCATGCGGACCACGCGGACCCGGAAACTATCTCGGCTCTGCCCGAGCGGGTGAAGCAGGAGGCAAGATTTGTCGCGCCGTACGAGGTTCTTGCGGGATTCGAGCAGGCGAACATCAACCCGGAGAACGTGCTTGTCTTCCACCCCAAGCAGGAATGGCGGTTCCGCGACGTAACCTGCATCGGCGCTTTTGCGCTTCCTACCGATGGTTCGGATCTGAACCACATCGGCTTTGTCCTGGTTTTCGGCAACGGTCCCAGGGTCTACGTGACGGGTGACACGTCCTACCATCCGCTGTTCGATTGTCTCCAGGCTCAGAAGATCGACGTGATGCTGACCTGCATCAACGGTGGGTTCAACAACCTCTCACCGTGGGAGGCCGCGCGCGCGACCGCGTCGGTCCAGCCGAAGCTTGTTATTCCGTGCCATTTCGACATGATGGCGGGCAATTCGATTCCCCCCGAGTTGTTCGAGAACGCATTGAAGACGGCCGGCTGCACCAGCCGCTGCATCCGGCTCGCTCATATGGAGCCATTTGTTTACCCGTCGTGAGGCGGGAGTGCGGTGAATTCAGCCAATCGAAGGGAGGCAATCATGAGGAGATTTGAGGGACAGAACGCGATCGTCACGGGAGCAGCCAGAGGTCTCGGCCGTACCGTCGCGATCGAAATGGCCAAGGAAGGCGGGCGGATCCTGATCGCCGATCGCACGGAGCCGCTCGAGACGATCTCGGCGATCTGCAAGCTTGGCGGGATGGCCGATTACGTTCTCTGCGACATCAGCAATGAGGCCCATGTCGTGGCATTCGCCCGAAGAGCCGGTGAGGTTTTCGACGGCAAGATCGACATTCTGATCAACAACGCCGGGACCAACAGCAAAGCCCATCTCATCAAGGACATGAAGCTGGCCGATTGGCGGCGTACGCTGGACATCAATCTGACGGGGACGATGCGCGTGACGCAAGAGATCATGCCGTTCATGATCGCCCGGCGCTCCGGCAAGATCGTGTTGACGGTCAGCAACGTCGCCCGGCGGGGCCTGGCCTACAGGGCCGACTATGTGGCCAGCAAATGGGGGCTCCTCGGCTTCACCCGAACCCTGGCGCTGGAACTCGCACAGTACGGCATCCGCGTGAACGCCGTCTGCCCGGGGCCGATTACGGGCGAAGCGATCGAGGAGGTGATGCGCCTGCATGCGGAGGCCGAGGGACGCACCGTTGCGGAGATCCGAAGGGAATGGACCGAAGCGGCGCCGATGAAGCGGTTCATCGACCCCGAGGAAATCGCCCAGGTAATGATGTTCCTGGCGAGCGATGCCAGCAGCGCCATGACGGGCCAAGGACTGAATGTGACCTGCGGATTCCTGATGACGTGATGGTGTGGCGCTCGGTCCAGGCCGAGCTTGCATGGGAGCGACACGATGATCAATATCGGAAACAAGGAACGGCTGAAAGAGTTGAAACAGGCGCTCGGCTCTCTCTCTCGGGTGCCGCTCACCCGGTTGCCGACCCCGCTCGAGCCCTGTGCCGGACTGAGACTCGAGCTTGGCGGCCCCGAACTCTGGATCAAGCGGGACGACCTTTCAGGCCTCACCCTGGGCGGCAATAAGACTCGGATGATCGAGTACGCGCTGGGCGAGGCCATCGCCCAGGGCGTCGATACCGTGGTGGCGGGCGCCGGGGTCCAATCGAACTACTGCTGGCAACTCGCGGCGGCGTGCGCCCGACTGCGTTTGGAATGCCATCTTCTGCTCGGCGCGCTGCCCACCGAGAAGGAGACCGAGATCCGGGGGGCGCTTCTGCTGGATCTGCTTTACGGGGCCAGAGTCGAGATTATCCCTTCGGTCGACTGGGAGGTGATCGGCGAAACCATCCGCCGGCGCGCACGCGAACTCGAGGCCGCCGGGCGAAAGGTGTACATCGGGCGGGTGGGACAGGAATCGGCGCTCGGGATCAATGCCTGCGGGTACGCGGCGGCGGCGCTGGAACTGCTCGAACAGGCCGCCGAGAAGGGTCTGCAAATCGACCAGGTATGGGTTTGCTCGTCCGATACAACGCAGGCGGGGCTGGCGCTGGCTTTCAAGCACCTCGAGACGCCTGTTCGGCTCGTTGGGGTTCCCGCACTCCCTGAACCGGTGGTGCCCGGTTGGAGCTTCCCCGAGTGCATTTCTCATTTTGCCAACCAATGCGCGAAGATCCTGGGGCTTAAGACTCGGGTGCTGCCGGAAGACATCATAAGCATTCCCGATTACGTCGGCGAAGGCTACGGAATGATCACCGACGCAAGTCGCGAAGCGATCCGGCTGGTTGCGCGTAGCGAAGGCCTGCTCCTGGACCCGGTCTACAGCTCGAAAGCAATGGCCGGGCTGATCGACCATATCCGGAGCGGCAGAATCGCCGCGCACGAACGCGTCGTTTATATTCACACCGGTGGCGTTCCGGCTCTCTTTACCGCCGGTGATTCCCTCGGTTTGGAAGACCGGCTTATCGCCAGTCAGGCGAAAGGTGTGACTGTCTGACGTGATCGCTTGGGTTCTGGACTGCGGCAGCGAGCGCACTCGGCGGAGTCAGCACCGGCGGTTCGCCTGCCGGAAGCTCCAACACAGCCTGTGAATCGACGATGCGAGCCAGCATTTCCCCGAGCGTGATGCGTATGTGTGCACGCGTGACCGATTCCGCCCATCCCGGATCTCGCGATTCAAGAGCGGTGAGAATGCTTTCGTGTTCCCGGAAGGCCCGATCGAGCAGGCCGGGGACTCTTGCGGCAATCCCTTGGAACCAATGGATATGGCCTCGATAGACGTACATGAGCCGCTCGAGGCTCGCGTTGCCGCTTGCCGAGACGGTGACCTCATGAATCATGTCGGCGACGTCGCGGTAGTCGCCTTGAGCTACACGTGGCCGCAGTTCTTCGAAGTACTGACGCACCGATACGAGTTCCTTCGAATCCATGTTCACGGCTGACAGACGGGCGGCAATCCCTTCCAATGCTTCGCGGATGATGAAGATTTCCCGCAGGTACTGCGGGGTGACCTGCCTTACACGCGCCCCCTTGTGGGGCTCGTACTCGACAAAACCTTCCGTGGCGAGTTGTCGTAGCGCCTCCCGCAAGGGCGTGCGGCTCACGTTGAGTTCGGACGCCAGACGGACTTCGCCCAGGGCCGTCCCAGGTTGGAGCTTGCCTGAGATGATGCGCTGTCGCAGCGTCTCGTAGACAGGCCCCCGAAGAATGGGCTTAGCCATAGCGGCCCACCTCTGTGACCCAAATAACAATCTGCCAAGTGTGAGTATACACGAACAGTCAAAAAGGTTGTGTACAATTGTCACTCTGCACAGCCCTTGCCTGTTGAAATACCAGGCTCGCTCGAAGGTGATTCCTGTCTAGCCCAGTGCGGCGGGCGCCTAGCTACGGTACGACAATGGACGCAATTCCCCGCTTTTCTATGTCTTATGTGACGCGTAGGGTTGAATGCAAGTCCGCTGACCGTTGCTGTTCCCCCAGCATGGGGGCCAGATTCCTCCGGCGCTCCTGACGTTGGACTTTGTGGTTGTACGCAATGTCGGAGTTGCGGTGCCGACCGACGGATCCCACTAGCCACGCCGGATCTGATCTGACGCTACCCGGCGGATCGCCAGTTCGGTTCGGGCGCGCCGCCGGTCTCTTGAAGGATCTTGAAGAGGCGCCGGTCCAGGTCCCGGACCAGCGCTTTAAGCTCCGGGTCCTTAATGCGCTGGATGAGCGGTCCCTCTTCCGTCGTGGTGCGGACTTCGCCGAGCAGGTTGTGCATCTGGTCTGGGTCTTTTTCGATGTCGTAGAGTTCGTCCAGATCCCAGATGCCGTGATAGCGCATATAGCTGTAGCGATCGGTGCGCAAGCCGACAACGGTCGGGGTAGAGGCGTATCCCCTCTCCCAGAAATACTCATACAAAAACTCGGTACGCCAGGGAGCGGGGTTGCCTGCGGCCAGCGACAGCAGCGGCAGGAAGGAGCGGCCCTGCATGGTCGGCGGCACCGGCACCCCGGCGGCCTCGACGAAAGTGGGCGCGAGGTCCAGATTCAACACCATTTCGCGGCGTTGCTGCCCGCCGTGAATCAGCCCCGGGCAATGCGCGATCATCGGCACCCGCATGGACGGCTCATACATGGCGCGCTTGTCCAGCAGGCCGTGCTCGCCGAACATAAAACCGTTGTCGCTCGTGAATACCACCAGCGTGTCTTCCAGGATCCCCGATTTCTCCAGCGTCCCCAGGATGGTGCCGACGCTCTCGTCAACGGCCAGCGCCGTGCGGCAGTAGTCGCGGTAAAAATCGTCGAAGGACGCAACCGTGTGGTCGAACATGCTGCCGACGCCATGATACGCATTCCGTTGACGGCGCACCCATTCCGGCTTGCCGCGGTAATTGGCTTCGGTGTCGGCCATTGACGCCGGCCGCGGAATCGCCGCCGATGCGTATTTGCCGGCATGGCGCGGGGCGGGCGTGAATTCCATGTGCACTGCCTTGTGGCCGATGGTCATGCAGAACGGCCGCTCACGGTTCTCTTCGATGAAGCGCTTGCTGTAATCGGTGATGATGTCGGTCACGTAGCCGGAGTGCTTGCTGCGTTTGCCATTCACGTTGAAGACGGGATCGGTGTACACGCCCTGCCCGCGTAACGAGACCCAGTGATCGAACCCCGGGCGCGGCTCGTCGCTGGCCCCGCCCATGTGAAATTTGCCGATGTAAGCGGTGCGATAGCCGGCGCGCTGCAGTTCCTGCGGGTAGGTGGCCAGGCGCGGCGGCAGCGGCGTCTGGTTGTCCAGCACACCGTGCGCGTGCGAGTACCGCCCGGACAGGATGGTTGCCCGGCTCGGCGAGCAGAGCGAGTGAGTCACGAAACCGTTTCGGAAAACCACGCCGTTCTTTGCCATCCGGTCGATGTTCGGCGTTTCCAGGAAGGGGTGGCCCATGAAGCCGAGGAAGTCGTAGCGCAGGTCATCGGTTAGAATGAGGACGATATTGCGCTTCTCGCGCAGGCGGGCCGAAAGGCGTAAAGGCAGCGGTGCGGCCATCGCCGCCGCTCCCAGGCCCGCCGTTTTCAGGAAGCGCCTCCGGGAAGAGCCAAGCTCGCTTTTCATGCCTCGAAGTCTACCACGCGCGCTCAAGGCGTCAGCCGCGCACCACTCTGCCTGCCATCTGAAGTGTTCTTAACCGCGATCGCGGTGATAACATTCGTTGCGCCGACCGCGTTCCGTCGATGGTGCCGGTGGGACCCACGCGGTAGGTCAGAGGAGCACACTCATGAAACTGGCACGCACAGTTTTCATTCTGTTCTTCGCTGTCGCTTGCCTGGCCGCGCTCGCCGGCGCGCAGGCACGCCCGCGTCCCGTCTACGAGGTGATGCGTGCCGACCAGCCGATTCGGGTGGATGGAACGCTCGATGAGCCTGCCTGGGTGAAGGCGCCGCCCGTCGGACCGTTCGCCAACACCGCCGACGGCTCTCCCACAGCAATCAAGACCGAGGCGAAAATACTGTACGATGACAACTTCGTTTATTTTGCGTTTCGGAACACGGATGAAAACATCTGGGCCACCATGACGAAGCGGGACGCGCACCTCTGGGAAGAAGAAGTAGTGGAAGTGTTCGTGCAAGCCGAACCGCGGCAAACCAGCTACATCGAACTGGAAGTGAACCCGCTCGGAGCGATGCTGGACATCTTCCTGCTGGATATCCGCAAGCCGTTGCGCTACGAAAGCTGGAACAGCGAGAAGCTCCAATGGGCCGTGCGGGTGGACGGGACGGTGGACGGCAAGCCCGGCGACAGGGAATGGACCTGCGAAATCGCGCTCCCGCTCGAAGACGTTATCCCGCCGCCGAATACGCCGCCCAAGCCCGGCGATCGCTGGAGGGTAGCCCTTTATCGGATCGAGAAGTTACCGGCACCAGCGGCGCTGGCCTGGTCTCCCACCATGAAGAAGGACTTCCATGTCCCCAGCATGTTCGGCGAGATCGTCTTCACCGGCCGGCGCGTTCGCTAGCACCCGCCATGGTTGGAGACAGATGCCATTACGGATAGGACCGAGTAGGGACGGAGCACACTAGCGCCCGCTGGTGATTAGCGTGTTGTGGAACGCCGCGATCCGCCATTGCCCGTCTTCGCACGTCAGGACGAGGCTGGGTGAAGCTTCGAGTTCACTATTCGCCGGTTCCTGGGGCACGTGCAGGCGCATCCGGAGGTGGACAAGGGCCACGTCGGGGCGCAACAACCGCGCCGCCGCGATGGTGTAGGCGATCACGCTGCCCGCAAAGAAAGTGCGGAAAATATGCGCATGCCGGACCGCGATCGAGTCCCGGCCTCGGAAGTGCCTTCCATAGATGTTCACGAAGTCTGCATCCGGCATGAAACCTGCCGCGAAAGCGGTATAGTCACCTTCATTCCACGCTTCCTGCAGGCCGCGGACGACCGCCTCAATCGCAGATGTTTCGGCGGGACTCGGTTCCATACTCATTGTTGCCTCCTGGGTCCGACGCGCAAATCAATGTGTTGACGGGCGCGGCGAATGGCCGCCTGCGGAAATCATTTACTGAATTCGGGCCACTCCCGGCATGGTTTGAGGGAACCTGGTCATCACGGCGGGATCGTGCCCTGGGATGATGAGGCGAGGACTTGCAGCGAGCTGCTTCATTCGGTCCTGTACGCGCAAATTTGAAACAGGATCGGAAGTTGCCGCGCTCGGCACGTGCTTGTCCAGGTTTTCATACAGAGGCACGTCGTCGCTCGCCAGCACAACGATTCCCGCACTGGTGTTCACCGCAAGAAACTGTGAGGCGTAGGTGTGGCGCCCCCCGGTATAGCAGGTCACACCGGGGATAATCTCCCGCGCATCGCCCTCGATCAGCCGGACACGGCCCTGCACGTTCAGTTTCACGAGCACGAGAACGTCATCGGGTTCGATGCCGCCGTGCGTCTTTTCAGACTGCCAGGCCTTGCCGGCGTAGTACTCCAATTCGTCCTTCTGAATCCAGATGCGGGCCTTGGGAAAAAGCTCCACGCCATCGGCGTGATCGGCGTGCATATGTGTGATGACGAGATCCGTTATGTCATCCGGCTTAATGCCCAGGCGCTTCAGTGCGTCGGTCGGTTTGACATAATCAATCACGGGATATTGTCGAAACAACTGATTGTGATAGAAGCCGGAATCGACGAGGATGTTGCGACCGGCACTCCGAACAAGCCAGAACATCATCGCAATATCGCGCTTGCGGCCAGGAGGCGCACCAGCCACCAATTCCTCGGTGAAGTCCGGCCAAGTGGCGTAACGAATGGCATACACCTCGTACTCCGGTTTCGCCTGCGCCGCGGCAGGCACCCTGGCGGCCGCAGGCACGGCCGCTGTTCCGTTCGGCGCTGCAGTCTGACCCCATGCCAATGGACTTAACTGAGTCACCACGGCAAACACGATCAGGTTTACCCGCCGTTTCCACCACGGCGTTGCAAAAACGCCATTCGTCTTTCTCATCGAACTCCTCCCTGCCGACGAACCAACGTTGCTTGCTCTCTCCTTCGCCCAAAGTCGAGGTTCGCTTCAGGGCGCGACTCAAATGCTACTGGTGGCGGCAGTATAGCACTTGGCTGCCGCAGGCTCAGCGCGCGCGCTTCGCCGGCCGGCCCCCTGGTCTCATCGGGCCGCCCAGACACGCTGCTCGGGCATGTCCAGGTACCGCCGCTTCCACGGGTGATTGGCTGCCGGCGGCGTTGCCTTCTTGCGGAT
>Ga0315284_10000813_pt1 | contig 42894 bp, 49 predicted proteins | sample YL17G09_16_MG_FD_203696 | JGI IMG/M metagenome (GOLD analysis project Ga0315284, IMG submission 203696) | Sediment microbial communities from Yellowstone Lake, YNP, Wyoming, USA - YL17G09_16 | ecosystem: Environmental > Aquatic > Freshwater > Lake > Sediment | place: USA: Wyoming | collected...
GATGCTGAACAGGAGAAGCCAGGCCAGGACGAAAACATCGATCGCCTGCAGACCCAGCCCGAAAACAGACAGCCGCTTTCCCTGGAGAGCGTAGGCCTGCGGTTTCGTTCCTGAAGCTTTCATCCTACTTCCGGATGAACCGCCGAGAGTCTTCCATCGCCAGTCTCACAGCAAGCCCTGGCCTTGATACCAAGCGATCGTTTTACGGATGGTCGCCCTCATGTCCATCCCGACTCGAAAGCCTAGTTCTTTTTCAATCTTTGATCCATCATAGAGCCAATAATATTTCCGGGTAGCGACAATATGCTCTCGACTCACCAAAGGAGCTTTGCCCCGGACCCATCCGGACAATTCCGAGACGAGCGCCACTATATACTGGAGCCCATAGGGGACCTTGATAAAGAATTTTTTGATCCCCATAAATTCGGCGATCGCATCCGCGATCTCGAGCCAAGCATAGTCTCGGCCGTCTGTCACAAAATACACCTGGCCTTGACTCTTCTCGTTTTCGGCCGCCAAGAGAACGGCCTTGACCACATCCTCCACACTGGCCAGGCTTGTCTGGGGCTCACCGCTGCCGATGAGGGGTTTGATCCGCCTCCGGATGAGCCGAATGGATTCGAAGAGCTCTTTCTGCCTAGGCCCCAAGACGTTGGGAGGCCGGAGGATCGATACGGGCAGGCGGTTTTTATGGCCGAGGACGATCTGTTCGGCCAAAAGCTTGCTGCGGCCGTAATCGGAAATCGGCCGACACGGATCATCCTCTTTGAGGCGCCGGCCGGCAGCGGAAGGGCCGCAGGCGGCGATGCTGGAGACAAAAACAAACCGCTTGATCCCCGGCGCTTTTTCAAAGCAAGCTTCGATCAGGTTCTGGGTTCCCTTCGTGTTCACGTCGCGGTAGGTTTCCCAGTCCGGAGCGCTGATCACCGCGGCGAGATGAAAAACATAATCCATGCCTCTGACGGCTCTTCTGAGGGACTCCTTGTCTCGGCAGTCCCCGTCCACGAGTTTAACATTCAGCTTTTCGAGCCACCGGGTGTCACTAGTTTTTCGGACCAAGCTATAGATCTCATCCCCTCTCTTAGCGAGCTCTTCGGCCAGGTGTCCGCCAATGAACCCGCTGCTTCCGGTCACAAGGCATTTCACTAGCTCTTGATTCTATCAGAGGTTTCGAAAAAAGAGCAAGGCGGTGATCTATGACGCCCTGGAGTCCGACCCGGCCCGGCTGAGCGGAAAATCCTTGGCGATCGCCCTCGCGGCTTCGACTGACTCGAGGAGAGAATCGGCCGTGACGGCCGGGGAAATGGCGACGAAGCGGAGGGCGGCCCGGCCGTCAACCCGGGTGATGGACACGGAGCGCTCCCCGCCCGCCTGCATTCGGTTGTAGATGTAGAGCTGGAGGGCGTCCAACCGCTCGCGCGGGAACTCTTCCGGGACGAGGCGCAGGCAGAGGATTCCCGTGTCCGGCCTGTGGCAGAGCTCGACGTCCGGCGCTCCAGCGAGTTCCTCCGCGAAGGCTTTAACGGCCGCGAGGGGCGCCCGCAGCCGCTCGCGTATCCCGGCGATCCCCTGGTGCCGCAGGGAAGCGGCAAGGGCCAGGGCCGACAAAGGCCGCGTCGAGGGCGCCGATTTCAGGCCTGGGTTCGGGTAAGGGTCGTCCTGGCGGTTGAAATATTCGCCATAGATGGCCATGCGCCGGAAATGCTCGCGGTGTTTCACGAACAGGACCGAATTGGGAATGGGAACCCCGAGCTGTTTATGGGGGTCCCAGGAGACGGAATCGGCCCGGCTGAAACCCTCGAAGAGGGGAGCGAATTCGGGCACCAAAGCATAAGCGAGCCCGTAGGCGCCGTCGACATGGACCCATGTCCGTGTTCCCTCACACACCTCGATGATCGACCCCGCGGGATCCACCGCCCCCGTCGAGGTCGTCCCCGTTGTCGCCACGACCGCGAAGACGTTCTCCCGAACCCGCCTATTCGATAAAATTTCCTCCAGGATTTCGACGTCCATCCGCTGGCGCCCGTCCACCGGGATCCGAAGCAGGCTCTCTTCGCCGAGGCCCAGCATGCGGACGGCGTGGCGGACCGAGAAATGGGCCTGGTCGGAAACCGCCACGGTCAGGCTTTCCGGTTTACGGAAGCCCCGGATTCCTTTCGCGGCGAGGTCGAATCCGCAGTCTTCGGCCTTACGGTGAAGAGCCATGTACAAGGCCTGCTGGTTGGCGTATGTCCCGGAGTAGAGAAACGTGGCCTCGGCCGTTTCGGGAAAGCCAAAGAGGCGGCAGAGGGCCTGACCGCAGAGCTCTTCAAGGACGGCCCCGCCGGGCGAGACCTGCCAGTTCGTGACGCCCTGGTTGTGCCGAAGGGCGATCGCGGCCCCAAGCTCGGCTCCGGCTTCTGGAGCCGAATTGAAAAAGGAATGAAAGGAGGGCAGGCCGTAATCCGCGAGATGGGGAACGAGGCGCTCGTCGATGAGACGCTTCAAAACCTCGAGCGGCAATCCTTCCTCGCCGAAATCGAGAAGAGGCTTCAAATCCCGGGCAATCGCGTCCGGCTTCGCTCCGGAATATATCCGCCGATTCATGGGGCGCATCTTCTTCTTATTCCGGATTGTACCGCCGCGCTTTGCTCGTCGATGCCCCGTATCGGCTCAGCCCGAAGGCGATGATCAGGCCGCAGACGACTCCCTCCAGGACCGGGACACCGAGCCTCTCTTGGAGCCGCTTGTCGAGGCCGGCCAGGCCGGCGCAGCCGAGGACGATGACTTCGGCTGCGTCCTCTTCGATGGCGACCTTGGCGGTCCGAAAATATTTTTCTTCGAGTGCCGCGTCCATCCCTTCCGCGTCGGGAGCGCGGACCGATGCGAGCAAGCCCCGGAGATGATATTTCTCGATCAGGGCTTCTTTGTTCGGGATCGAGTGCGCGGCGGTCGAGATCACCGAGAACCGGTGCCCGAGCATCGTGGCGATCTTCATCGAGGCCTCGCCGATTCCGATGACGGGCTTCCGGCTGATTTCCTTCATCAGGTCGAGGTTAGGGTCGCAATGGCAGGCGACGACGAAGGCATCGAAAGCATCGTGGTTGTCCCGGAGAAGCTTGGACATCCCGGGGGCGGCCTGGGCCTGGTCTTCGTACGTTTCGATGAATCGCGGCGCCCCCGGCGTCGCCCGGCAGACGACTTCGAATTCGCCGGCCGCAAACGTCTGGGCGGCCTCTTCGATTTTCCGGGTCATGCCGGGGTCGCTGTTGGGGTTGATGATGAGGATCTTCATGATGTCCTCCTCTTTGCTGTACGGATATAGTGACGGGTCCGGTCCGTGATTTCCGTGGCGTACGCGAGAATCTGTTCGAACATTGGACGGGAATGACCTCGACCTTTTCCGTCAGCTTACCGAGGGGGAAATCTCTTGTCAAGGGCCGGCGATGTGGGCCGGAGCGCGCGGTGGAGATAGCGGCCGCGGCCCTTTTCTCCGAGGCAGTCTTCTCCATCGACGATGAGATCGCCGCGGGACCACACCCTGACGATTTTCCCCGTCACCGGAATGCCTTCGTAGGCCGACCAGTCCGCGGCCATATGGAGCGTCTCCCGACCCATGATCCACTTCGCCTTGGGATCGAGGAGAACGATGTCGGCGTCCGCCCCCGGCTCGAGGCTTCCCTTCCGGGGCGCGAGCCCGAAGAGGCGGGCGGGGGCCGCGGCCGTGACTTCGACCAGTCGCGGCAGGGACATCCGCCCCCGGACCACTCCTTCCGAATAGAGGAGCGGGAGCCTGACTTCGACGCCCGGGATGCCGTTCGGGCAAAGGTCGAACCGGCCGACGCCCAGGAGCTTAGCCTCCCAGGAATAGGCCGCGTCGTCGGAGCTGACCTGGGAAATCATTCCGTCACGGACGGCCTCCCAGAGCCGGTCGCGGGTTTCGGAGGTGCGCAGCGGCGGCGAGCAGATCCACTTGATCCCGTCGTCACGGCCGAGCATGTCCTCCGTGAAGACGAGGTAGTGGGTGCAGGTTTCGGCGTGGACGTCGAGCCCCTCTTCCCGGGCTGCGGCGACGAGGCCGATTCCCTCGGCCGAGGCCATGTGGACGATGAATAGGCGCCCTCTGGTCATACGGGCGGCGTCGATGGACCGGCGGATGGCCGCGGTTTCGACTTCGGGCGGGCGGCTGCGGGCGTGATAGATGGGCTGGACCAATCCCCCGCGGATGAAACGGGAGATGTTGTCCTCCAGAGTGTCGTTGTCCTCGGCGTGGACAAGAAGCATGCCGCCGGCCCGGCGGAGTGCCGCAAGAACTGCCCTGAGCTCGTCGAACCCGACCATCAGGCCTTCCTGCCGGTAGGTGAGATAGCATTTGACGGTCGGCGCGCCGGCGGCGACGACATCCGGGATCCCGGCGATGGTCTCGGGTGAGGGATGGGTGACGACGGGATGGACGCCCCAGTCGACGAGGGCCCGCCCGACGGCCTCGTCCCTCTTCCTGTCGATCGTCTTCCGCAGCGGCTCGCCCGGCTTCTGGTTCGAAAAATCGATGACCGAGGTGACCCCGCCGTGAGCGGCGGCGCGGGTGCCGCTGAAATAGTCGTGGACGCTCACGGTGCCCATGAACGCGTCGTTGAAGTGGACGTGGGTGTCCACGGCGCCCGGGAGAACGAGAAGGCCGGAGGCGTCGACGCACTCGTCGGCGGGGACGCCGTCCAGGCGCCCGGCCGCGGCGATCGTCTCGCCTTCGACGAGAAGGTCCCGCACGGAGGCGGAATCCGCCGTGACGACGGTCCCTCCCCGGATCAGAATCCTTCGCGTCCTCGGGCTCATCTCGTTCATGCCCCGCACCCCGTCAGGCGGATTTCTCGACGGCCCGCACCGCCTCGGCGAAGATCTCGAGCCCTTTGCGGGCCAGCCTTTCGGTCAGGACGAGGGGCGGCAGGAAGCGGGCGACGTTGAAGTAGTGGCCGCCGATCTCGATGAGCAGGCCGTGCCCGTGGCAGGCGGTCCGGACCTTGGCCGCGAGCTCCGGTGCCGGCTCGCGGCTGCCCTTGTCCTTGACGAATTCGACGCCGAGCATCAGGCCCTTGCCCCGGGCCTCGCCTACGATCGGGGAATCCCTCTCCACGCCCTTGAGCATTTCGAGCATCGTCCGCCCCAGCCGCTCCGCGCGGCCGGCTAGGCCGTAATCGATCATGAAGCGCAGGGAGGCGGCGCCCGCCGCATAGGCCACCACGTTCCCCCGGAACGTCCCGATATGCTTGCCCGGAGGGAAAGTGTTGAGATGTTCCCTGTAAGCGATGCCGGAGATGGGGAAGCCCAGGCCGCCCAGGGCCTTGCTCATGGTGATAATATCGGGAAGAGTCTCCGAGTGCTCGAAGGCGAACATCCTGCCGGTTCGGCCAAATCCGGCCTGGATTTCGTCGACGACGAGAAGGACGCCGTGCTTGTCGCAGATCCGGCGAAGGGCGGAGAGGTAGCCGTCGGGAGGGACGATAGATCCGCCCTCTCCCTGGACGGCCTCGACGATGACGGCCGCCGGTTTCGAGATCCCGGAATGGGGGTCCTCGAGTTTGTGTTCGAGATAGGCGGCGCAGAAGAGGTCGCAACTTTCCGGCGATTTGTTGAACGCGCACCGGTAGCAGTAGGCGTACGGCAGAAAATGGACTTCGGGGAGAAGCGGCAGGAAATCGGCCCGGAACGGCTCGCCGCTCGTCAGGGACAGGGCGCCCGTCGTCATGCCATGGTAGGAGCCCTCGAAGGCGACGAGGGGGATCCGCCGGCTGTTGTACTTGGCCAGCTTGATGGCGCTCTCGACCGCGTCGGACCCCGTCGGGCCGCCGAAGAACAGGCGGCTCAGCTCGGCGGGGAGAACGCTCCTCAGGATTTCGGCCAGGGCTTGGCGGGGCGGGCTGGGAATATCCAGCGTATGGGTCAGGTCGGCCATTTGGAGGCGGGCAGCCTCCAGGACCTCCGGGTTTCCGTGACCGACGTTGAGGACTCCGGCGCCGGCGAAAAAGTCGATGTAGACGTTGCCGTCGACATCCTCCACTGTGGCCCCCCGGCCCCGGCGGAGGGCCATGGGCAGACCCAGGGGATATGACACTGCCGAGCCCTCGTGCCGCCGCTGATATTCGAGGTATTCCCGGGACTTCGGCCCCGGGGGCGGTGTCGCGATCAGCGGGGCCCGGGGGTCGGAGAATTGTTCGAAGATTTCGTCAGGGATCGTCGAATTGTCCATCGCCGTTTTACTTCCTTTCTTTCCGCTCGGGCAAATTGTCGTGCCGGCCGCGCAAATTGTCAAGCGAGGATAAGAATCCCAAATTTGATAGAAATGCCCGACGGGTCCTGTCGCGGTTCACCCCCGGCGCCCCTTCGCGGTCTATCTTGTTTATTCTCATGCAGAATGATGAGTGGCATCAAACGCTCGGGTCGGCGGGGGGCCCCCGAACCACGCCACCCATCGGGCCGGGGTCTTCATGTATATTTCACGGAAAGGCAAGCACTTATGTTTAACGATCTTTTCCTAACGGCAAATTTGGGAAGAATTCGCTCTATTGTCCCGCCGGAATTTCCCTTCTGTTAAGCTCGGAACCGACACTGACTTTCACGCAAGAATGGTATTCACGCCGGCCGGTCCATTCTTCCCACCAGAATATTTGAAATTTCAGGATCAAGATGGACGGAGGTGGCGACGGCGGAAATACCATAAGCCAATCATAAAATAGAGCAGCGTCAAGACGAGAATCCCGGACAATTCAAAAGAAATATCTTTGAGGCCGGCGTTGAAATTCAGGATCTTGTTGAACGCCTTTACGGTGAGGGCGGTCGGCAAAATATCGTTTGCATAAAGGGCATGATCGCCCAGCTTCAGGAGCATGATCTTGGGCAACGGAAACATGCTTTCGGAAAAGAACATCAGGATGAAGAAGGGGAACACGCCGACGGTGAGAAGCTCGTAGATCGTCTTCATCCAGCCGGCGACGATCAGGCTGATGGCGATGACGGAAACGATCGAGAGCGCGCCCACCAGCAGGAATAAAATTATAGATCCGCCGCTGCGGTAGCCGACCGACCAGGCCGATAAGTACGTCAAGCCCAGCGCCGCTGTCCCGATCAGGAGTTGGTTAAGGCTGACCGCGCCCAGGAACTCCCATGCCCTGAGCTTCGACATGACGAGGCGGCTGATCGTGCCCTTATCCACTTCCTTGATGAGCGAGGCCGCCGCCGTAAAGAGAACCATGATTATGGCGAGGACAAGCAGCGCGGGCATGTACAAATCGAAATCGCTTGGGCTTCGTCCGGCCCCGATCCCCTCGAATTCCACGGCGGCCGGAAGGTCGATGGCCTTCGCCGCGGCGACATACGCGTAGGTGATGAAATCGGCGAAAGCGACCGCCACCATGAACCGAGGGCTCGATTGGTCGCCGACATTCTTGATGGGCGCCGTGACCTTTCCGGCTGCCTGACCGGCGGCCGCATTATTCCCCGGTCCCGCGACGAATCCCGAGAATCCCTCCGGGATCATGACCATGAGATCCGCGTCCCGATTTTTTAACTGGCGCTTCCCTTCCTCGATCGAGGCCGCCGTCCGCACCTTGAACACCGGCTTCCCGTCCGGATACTTGGCCTTTCCCCATTCAGCCGCCAGCTCTTTCCCAGCCCGCACCTTCCGTCCATCCGGCATCTCGATCGGCCGATCCTGATTGAGGACGAGCAGACTGTAGCTCACGCTCGTCGCTCCGAAGTAGGCGTACATCATGTAGACGAAAAACGGGCCGAAAACCAGCGCCAGGATCAAAATCTTCCACTCGCGCAGGTTCTCCTTGAAAGTCTTACCGAAGTAGGCGAACATCTTGGCCATGATCATTCTCGCAGCCCCCGTCCGGTGAGCCGGATAAAAACGTCCTCAAGGGTTTTTTGCCGCACTCTCAAGTTCTCCATGCGGAGTCCGTGGGCCTTGATGACCTGCAATATCTCAGGCAGGATCCCGGCGGCTCCGGCCGTGACCAGGGTCAGGGTCCTGCCCCGAATCGTCGCTTTAATGCCTTCCCTCTCTAGACCAATGATGTGGGGAAGGAGAGCGTTCCGCGCGTCCTCGGCCAGCTCGACCTCGATCAGGTCGCCCTCGCCCAGCCGGCTTTTGATGGCCTCCACCGTGTCCAGGACGAGAAGTCGGCCGTGGTCGATGATACAGACGCGGTCGGAGAGCTTTTCTGCCTCCTCCATGTCGTGGGTGGTCAGGACGACCGTGGCTTTCCCCGTCAGGGATTTGATATAGTCGCGGACGAGGACCCGGCTCTGGGGATCAAGGCCGGCCTGGGGCTCGTCGAGGAAGAGGACGTCCGGGCCGTGGACGAGGGCCAGGGCGATGTTGAGGCGGCGCTGCATCCCTCCCGAGAGGGTCTTGCCGAGCTTGTTTTTTTTCTCGGCAAGCCCAAACGCCTCCAACAGCTCGAGGGAGCGGCGTCGCGCTTCCGCCCGGTCCAACCCGTAGGCGCGGCCCATGAAGACAAGCTGCTCGAGGCAGGTCAGCGTCTCCCAGATGATGATAGACTGTGGCGAGAGGCCGATCGTCCCCAATCCCTTGAACTCCGAGGCGCGAACGAGAGCACCGTTGACCTCGACCTTGCCGGCGTCCGGCCGGAGCAAGCCGCACATCATCTTGATCGTGGTCGTTTTTCCGGCGCCGTTGGGTCCCAGGAAGCCAAAGATCTCCCCCCGGCGAACCTCGAGGGAGAGACAGTCCACGGCGGTCAGGTCGCCGAACCGCTTGGCCAGCCCGGAGATGCGGAGGGCGATCTGAATATTAGAATCCCCGTTCATAGGTGATGGCTCGTCTGGGTATGAGTCTCGTCGTTATTATCTATCGCTTCTGCATTCTTTTACAATACTCCAGCGCAAATCTAGATGTAATTTTTGATCGACGATTCATGTCAAGAACAAAGAAATGGCCAGTGAACTGCCGATAAACTGTCAAGGACCATAAAAAAACGGCTTCAGAGATAGTCTTTGATGGGCGGAAAAAGCAGCCGCTGAATTTCGGGCCTGCTCATATTTTCAGGCGTCACCAAAGTCTCGCCCGTATCGACCTTGACCTCGAATTCCTGGCCGCGAAGAAAGGCCACGACGGTCTTCACTCCTAGATACCCCATCTTGAACGGGTCCTGCAGCACCAACCCATGAATATGGCCTTTCCGCATCCCGTCCACCAGCTTCTGGGAGCTGTCGAACCCGACGAATTTGACTTTGCCGGCCAGGCCCCGGTCCTCCAACGCCCGTAGCGTCCCAAAGGTTGTCGACTCGTTGGGACAAAAGATGCCGTCCACTTCGGGAAAGCGGTTGAGCAGGTTTTCCAGGGTTTGATAGGCGGATTCCGTGGTGATTCCCGCATAAACGTCCTTGGAAAGAAATTCGATTCCCGGAAATCTCTTCAGGATGGTGTCATAAAATCCCTGCTCCCGCAGCGCAGAGCTGGCCGCTCCTTCATGGCAGCGGACCAAAAAAATCCTTCCTTTTCCTCCTAGGATCCGGCCTAGGTGTTCGCCGGCCAGGACCCCTCCTTTGTAGTTATCCGTGGCAATGTTGCTGATAGGGTCCGGGCCTTCCAGCGGCGAATCGATGATCACGACGGGGATGCCTTCTCTTTTGGCTTCCTGGATAGGACGGACAAGGGCGCGGTCATCGAGCGGAGCGAGCACGATGCCCTGGACGCCGCGGTTGATGAAGTCTTCCACGACTATAACCTGGCCGTCGCGGTCATCCTCCTTTTGGGGGCCCTTCCAGAGAATCTCCACGCCGAGCTCGCGGCCCGCTTTGACCGCCCCGGCATGGATGGATTTCCAGAACTCATGGGTCATGCCCATGGGAATGACGGCAATTTTCATAGTTTTTTCGGCGGGCGGTTTTTGCGGGGAACACGAGAAGGTGGCCAAGGCAAGGCAAACCGCAAACACCGAGAGCCCGACCAATGTGCGGTTTTGGCGGCGGCGGCTCAAAACATTCTCCATCCCGGTTTGGATGACTTTAACAAATGTCGTTTTTCCTGTCAAACCGCGGATAACATAAAAGAAGGTGGAGTCTTCAATTGACGCGCTCCTCTTTAGATGTTATTCTTTTTTCATTAGCAGATCGAGGCAAACAAGCCGTGAAATGTCCTAGATGCCAATTCGAAAATCCCCGGGATACGCATTATTGCGGTAGGTGCGGAAACCGATTCCTTTCCTCGAAAGACATCGCACATTCTCAAGCCGAAACTCTGTTCGCGCCCATTCCGGAACCCATCAGAGGGACGATCTTTGCCGGCCGCTACGAAATCATTGAAGAACTGGGAAGAGGCGGTATGGGTCAGGTCTATAAAGCCTTCGATAAAGAGATCGAAGAGACGATCGCCCTCAAACTTCTCAATCCGGAGATTGCCGCCGATGAAGAGATCATCAAGCGTTTTCGGAACGAGCTGAAACTGGCCCGACAGATCACCCATAAAAATGTCTGCCGGATGTTTGACTTGGGCAAGTCCGAGGGGACCTTTTTTATCACCATGGAATATGTGAGCGGCGAGGACTTGAAAAGCTTTATCAGGAGGGCCGGTCAATTATCGATCGGAAAGTCCCTTCTCATAGCTAAACAGGTAGGCGAAGGACTGGCCGAGGCCCACCGATTGGGAGTCGTCCACCGGGATTTAAAGTCTCAGAATATCATGATAGACCGCCAAGGCAATGCCAAAATCATGGATTTTGGCATTGCCCGCTCCATAGCCCGGAAAGATATCACCCGTGAGGGCATGATGATCGGGACTCCTGAATATATGTCTCCCGAACAGGTCGATGGCAAAGAGGCGGACCGGCGATCGGATCTCTACGGCCTGGGGATCATTCTTTATGAGATGTTGACGGGGAGAGTTCCTTTTGAGGGTGACACACCTCTCAGCGTGGCTTTGAAACATAAGACAGAGACGCCTCGAAATCCTCAACAATGGAACGCCCAGATTTCCGAGGGCCTCCGTCGGATGATGGACAAATGCCTGGAGAAGGATCAAGAGCAAAGATATCAGTCGGCCGAAGAGGTTCTGGCTGAGCTCACCAAGCTTGAGACCGAGAAATCCTCCGGCGAGCTCCGTGGAGCAGAGAGGGAGCGGGAGCCGGGAAAACAGGACAAAACGCAATGGATTCATTCTATCGCCGTCCTCCCTTTTGCCGACTTAAGTCCTCAGAAAGATCAGGAGTACTTTTGTGACGGAGTGGCAGAAGAACTCATCAACGCCTTGACCAAAATCAGGGAACTCAGGGTGGTTGCCCGAACCTCTGCTTTTTCTTTCAAGGGAAGAGATGCCGATATCCGCGAGATCGGCCGGAAACTGGGCGTCGAAACGATCCTGGAAGGAAGCGTGCGCAAAGCGGGAAATCGGCTTCGTATCACGGCCCAGCTCATCAATATCGCTGACGGCTACCATCTCTGGGCGGAACGGTACGACCGCGAGATGGACGATGTGTTTGCCATTCAGGATGAAGTTACCCTGGCGATCACCGAGAAACTCAAGATCAAATTTTTGGAAGGGGACAAGTCGAAGATCATCAAGAGATATACGGAGGACCTCGAAGCCTACCAATTGTATCTGAAAGGCCGCTATTTCTGGAATAAGAGGGCCGAAAAAAGCCTGGAGAAAGCCATCGAATATTTTGAGCAGGCTATTGAAACGGATCCCAACTATGCCCTGGCTTACTCTGGATTGGCGGACTGTTATAATCTGCTTCCCTGGTGGAGTATGACCGCACCGAGGGACGCCCATCCAAAAGCAAAGACGGCAGCCATGAAGGCCCTGGAGATTGATCCCCATCTTGCCGAAGCTCATACGTCGTTGGCCTTCGCCCTTATGCAATATGATTGGAACTGGCCGGCCGCCGAAAGGGAATTCAAGGCCGCCATTGAACTGAATCGCGGCTATGCGGCCGCTCACCACTGGTATTTCGAATTTTTGGCCGCCAGGGGCCGCCTGGATGAAGCCTTGGCAGAGATTCTAAAAGCCCAGGCGCTTGATCCGCTCTCGCTCATCATCAACAGCGCCCTGGGCTGGCAATTCTACTTCGCTCGCAACTATGACCAAGCCATCAATCAATCACAAAAGACTTTGGAACTGGACCCGAACTTTATGTGGGCCCAATATATTCTCAGCGCATCTTATTTGCAGAGCTCACGGGCCGATGAAGTGATTGGAGAGCTTCAAAAATCGGCCGAGGGTCCCGGAGGCCATCCCCTGCTTATGGCCGTGCTCGGCGCTGCCTACGCAACACGCGGTCATAGAGACAAGGCTCAAGGGCTTCTGGAGGGCTTGAAAAAACAGGCAGGGCAGAACTATGTCATGCCCTTCTATATTGCCATCATCTATTTAGGCCTAGGAGAAAAGGCGCAGGTTTTTGAATGGCTCGAAAGAGCTTATGAAGAGCGGAACTACTGGCTTGTTTTCCTCAAGGCAGATCCCATGTTCGACAGTTTACATTCTGAGCCACGGTTTAGGACTTTGCTCGGGAAAGTCGGATTGGAAGAATAAAGGCGCTTTCGGCAAAACAATAGGCATCAAAAAAGTAGGGGATCTTTGACTTGCCGCAGACGGCGCCCGTCTAGGGACAGGTCCCTCATCCCGTGTCCCACAGTTCGTCAATTTGGAGGGGAAGACCCCTTCCAACGGGCGTCGAACTTCGTCCGACGCCCTGCGACCTTTGCGGAGACACCTACCTTTCTCTACCCCTTTGATTGCCCAAAGGGGGTTGGGGGGTTTTAATATCATTCGAAAAAATTCTTATAAGGTGTCTCCGTTCAATATCGGGCGGGGCATGAAACCCCGCCCTTCGACCAAGGGGGCGACTCCCCCTTGGAACCCTCTCAAGCAACTCCACGTGGCAAGCCACGGGGAGCCGCTTGTCAAAATGATACAAGACTTTTGAAATGGAGAAAGCGTCCCGCGATCTCGCGCTTGGTCAGCGATCGAAATCGGTTGATGCCGAAGTCTTCGATCGTGAAGGAGGCAAGGACGCTGCCATAGACGGCGGCCCGCCGGATCTCTTTCTTGCCGAAACGTTTCACTCGATCGAGATAACCCAAAAAACCGCCGGCGAAGCTGTCTCCGGCGCCGGTCGGGTCGACGACGTCTTCACAGGGATGGGCCGTGATGCCGAAAACGAGGCTCTCGCCAAAGACCAGGGCGCCGTGCTCGCCTTTTTTGACGATGACCAAGGCCGGCCCTTGACGGAGGATTTTTTTGCCGGCCTTAATCAGGTTCAGCTCCTCGGCCAGCATCCGGATCTCCTCATCGTTGGCAAACAAGATGTCTACCTTCTTGAGGACGCGCCGGAGCGCCGTAGGCTTGCTCTCGATCCACAGGCGCATGGTGTCCATAGCGACAAGCTTCGGTTTTTCGACCTGACCGCAAATATTTTCCTGGAGGTCGGGGTCGATATTGGCCAGGAAAAGGATATCGGCTTTTTTATAGGCCGGTGGGATTTCCGGCCTGAAGTCTTGAAAGACATTGAGCTCGGTCCTGATGGTTGATCTCTGGTTGGGGTCGAAGCCGTAACGGCCCTCCCAGAAAAAGGTCTTGCCGCCGGGCACGATCTTCAGCCCCTCAAGGTCGATGTTTCGTTTCTTGAAAAGCCGGATCGTTTGCTTCGGAAAATCCTCGCCCACGACCGCCACGATCTTGGGCCTGGTGAAATAGCTCGCGGCCAGCGCGCAATACGTGCATGAGCCGCCGACGATCTTTTCCTTCCGCTCCCAAGGAGTTTCGATCGTGTCAAAGGCCACGGAGCCGACGATGACCAAACTCATGGGCTGTCCTTTTCATTTGACATACTTTTTAATGATCAGATGAAGTTTTCTTTTCGTCGCCGGCGGGATGAGACGGGGATCGGTCACGATACATTTCTTCAGGGCCTGACGGCAGTCGCAGAGGCCCTCGACGTGGGGCGGCAGGTTGGCCACGGCCTTCTTGATGATGGCCTTGGCACTATGGATATTGAGCCGCAGGTTTTCCAGAATGAGCTCGACCGAAACGGATTTTTCCTCGGCATGCCAGACGTCATAGTCCGTGGCCAGGTTCAGCGTCGAATAGCAGATTTCCGCCTCGCGGCACAGCTTGGCTTCGGTGGCGGCCGTCATGCCGATGACATCGCACCCCCAGGAACGGTAGATTTTGGACTCGGCCTTGCTCGAAAAAGCCGGGCCCTCGATACAGATGTAGGTGCCGCCGAGATGGGCGCGGATGTCGAGTTCTTTCGCGGTCGCGTACAAGAATCGGGAAAGCTCGGGGCAGACGGGCTGGGCAAAGCTGATGTGAGCCGCGATCCCCTGGCCGAAAAACGTGCACTCCCGCCGGGTTCTGTCGAAGAACTGGTCGGAGAAAACGATGTCCCGCGGCCGGATTCCTTCTCTCAGAGAGCCGCACGAATTGACCGAGATGACCCGCTCGACACCGAGCATCTTGAATCCATAAACGTTGGCCCGGTAATTGATCCCGCAGGGCAAATGCCGGTGGCCCCGGCCGTGCCGGCTGAGAAAAGCGACGCGTTTTCCCTCGAGAGTTCCGATGATGTAAGCGTCTGAGGAATCCCCAAACGGCGTTTTTAGCTTGAATTCTTTGAGGCCTTTGACGCCTTCGATCTCGTAAAGACCCGTCCCGCCCAGGATGCCGATTTCCACCCGAGGCAACTTCAATTGTCTATTGGCAGCCATAATACCTCCTCAGGCAAGGTATTGGTATATATTTTTGGCAGGGACAAGTCAAGGCTAAGAGGGCTGATCGGAAGCGTCTCATTTCATAAAAAATGAAGGACGGGACCTGTCACGGACATGCCCCTATCGGCCTCGCGCAAGACCCTCCCACCGACCTCTCCGGAGACACGAAGCGTTTTTCCCTCCTTGATTCTCAAGGGGGGAAGGGGGGATTAATGTCAATAGTTCAAAATCCCTATCGTGTCTCCGGAATAATTTTCTCAGGCGCTTCGGCCGCTGCGGGGCAACATCCGCGCCACCCATCCTCATCATAAAAATTGAGACGCTTCCAGCTCGATCTCTGGCAACTATGACAAACATGCTTTTGATTTTTCCGGCAGAAAACTGTATGCTACTGTTTTTAGAAGAGTTAAGCTATGAATCTTGAAGAGATCAAACAGGCGGCGGAGATTCTCCGGAATGCCAAGCGGATCGCTGTCCTCACGGGCGCCGGAATCTCGGCCGAATCCGGCGTGCCGACCTTCCGGGGCAAAGACGGCCTATGGAGACAATTCAGGGCTGAAGATTTAGCCACGCCCGAAGCGTTCAGCCGGGACCCGAAGCTCGTTTGGGAATGGTATAACTGGAGGCGCGGGCTCGTCGGCAAAGTCGAGCCCAATCCCGCCCACCAGACGCTGGCCAAGTGGGAAACGGTCTTTCCCGAGTTCGCGCTCATCACCCAGAACGTGGACGGGCTCCATGCCAGAGCCGGCTCAAAAAATATCCTTGAGCTCCACGGCAACGTCTGGAAGCTTCGCTGCACGAAGGAAGATACCGTCACGGAGAACTATGCTTCTCCGCTCGGGGACCTTCCCCCGCTCTGCCCTTCCTGCGGCGAGATGCTCCGGCCGCATGTCGTCTGGTTTGGAGAATCCCTCGACCCGAACATCCTGCACCGGGCCTTTTCGCTGTGCTCGCTCTGTGAGGTCATGCTGGTCATCGGGACATCGGCCTTTGTCCAGCCGGCCTCCTCTCTCCCTCTCTATGCATCGGATGCCGGGGCCAAGATCATCGAGATCAACCCCGACCCGACTCCGCTGACGTCCTACGCAAATCTCTCTTTGCAGGGAAAGGCGGGCGAGATTCTGCCGCTGATCGATCAATTTATGAGCTTCTGATGCTAAAACTTATTGACACCGGGTACTGCACGACGTGGGTGGCGCAGCGCAGGGGCTCCCCGCCCACCCGGAGCTCGAAAATTTGGGATCCTCACCGAAAGATTCCATGGGAGAGCATCCAAATTTCCTCAAATTTTCGAGCGAGGATGGACGGGGATGCGCCGTGACAGGACCCGCGCCGTGCCGTTGGAACGGAACGAAGGACTATGAAATACATCTATCTTGATGCAAAGGCCGGTTTGAGCGGGGATATGATCCTGGGAGCGCTTCTGGACCTGGGCGTGTCCCGGGCCAAATTCAAAGCCCAAATGGCCGGGCTGAAGCTTCCGGTCGGAATCCGAATCAAAGAAGTGGAACGATCACACCTTCGCGGACTCAAAGTCGATGTTTTGGTCAAGAGCAAGAGATCGCCGGCGCGGAAATGGAAGGATATCGAATCGTTCATCAAAAAAACGCCCTTCTCCAAGGCCGTCAAGGCCTGCGCTCTGTCCATTTTCGAAAATCTTTTCAAGGCCGAGGCCAAGGTTCACGGCTGCAAATTCGCGGAGACGCATCTCCACGAGGCTGGCGCCGATGACGCCCTCATCGACGTCCTGGGCTGCGCCCAGCTCTCTGAGGAGCTCCAGGTCAGCGAGTTTTATGCGTCCCCTCTCAACGTCGGCGAAGGCTGGGTCAAGACGTCGCACGGAGTCCTGCCCGTGCCTCCGCCCGCCGTGGCCGAGCTCCTGAAAGGGATTCCCGTTTATTCGGCCGGCCCCAAAGCCGAGCTCGTCACGCCGACGGGAGCGGCCATCGTGGCGACGCTCGTCAAAAAATTCGTCCCCTTCCCCGAGCTGACATATGAAAAAATTGGGGCCGGCGCCGGGAGCCGCGATTTCCGTGGATTTCCCAACATCCTCAGGATTTTCTACGGCAGCGCAAGCCGGTTTGCGGCGGATAAAAAAGTCTACCTCATCGAAGCCACGATCGATGATTCCAACCCGCAGGTCCTGGCCGGCTTCATGGACCTGGCCCTGGAACGGGGAGCCCTGGACGTCTTTCTGACGCCGGTCGTCATGAAGAAAAACCGGCTGGCGACAAAGTTGACCCTGGTGGCCGAGCTTGATAAAATAGACGACCTCATCGCTGCGGTCTTCCGGGAGACAAGCTCGATCGGCGTTAGATATTTTCCCGTCGAGCGAAGGGCGCTGGAGAGGACGATCAAGACCGTCAGGCTCCTGGGAGAAGACATCGGGATCAAGGTTTCCAGGCTTGAGGGGAAGGACGTCAACATCCAGCCCGAATTTTCGGACTGCCTGAAGCTGGCCCGCAAAAAGGGCATCCCCGTGAAGGAAATCCTCCGGCTGGCGGTCCAAGAATATTCAAGAAAAGGCTGAAACAAGATGGCGGCAACAAAGACACAGGCCATGGACCTCAAAAAGATCGAAAAGGGCGTCCGCCTCATCCTTGAAGGCGTCAGCGAAAACCCCGACCGGCCGGGGCTCAAAACGACTCCCCAGCGGGTGGCCCGCATGTTCTCCGAGATCCTCGGCGGCATCCATGAGAATCCCGAAAAGCACCTACGGGCGATTCACCAGGAAAAGCATGATGAAATGGTCCTGATCAAGAACATCCCGCTCTATTCGATGTGCGAGCACCATCTGCTTCCCTTTGCCGGCGTGGCCCACGTGGCCTACATCCCCAAGGGTGGAAGGATCGTCGGGCTGAGCAAGATCGCCAGGGTCGTCGACGGACTATCGAGGCGGCTCCAGGTCCAGGAGCGGCTGACCAAGCAGATCGCCGACCTCATCAGCGACCATCTCAGGCCCCTGGGTGTCATGGTCGTCATCGAGGCCGAGCACATGTGTATGTCGATGCGGGGGGCCAAGAAGCCGAAGTCCATCACCGTGACCTCCGCCGTCCGCGGCTCTTTCCGTAACAACCCCGTCACGCGCGCGGAAGCGATCGCCTTGATCCGAGGAGGGATGACCGGTGGCAAAGACTTCTAAGCCCACGTTTTACATAACAACGCCCATCTATTATGTCAACGATGTGCCCCACATCGGCCACGCCTATACGACGATCATCGCCGACGCCCTGGCCCGATTCAAACGGCTGGCCGGATACGATGTTTTTTTCCTGACCGGCACCGACGAGCACGGCCAAAAGATCGAGAAGGCGGCGGCCGAAAAAGGGCTGACGCCCAAAGAGCTCGCCGATAAGGTCGTTGTCCGGATCAAGGACCTCTGGCAGGCGATGAACATCTCGAACGACTATTTCATCCGCACCACCGAGCCGTTTCACGAGAAAGGCGTCCAGAAGATCTTCAATCAACTCCTGGACAAAGGCGATATCTACAAGGGCACCTACCAGGGATGGTATTGCGTGGGAGAAGAAAATTTTCTGGCGGATGATATCCCCCTCGCGGAGGGCAGCCGCAAAATATGCCCCGACTGCGGCCGCCTAGCCACGATCGTCGAGGAGAGCACCTATTTCTTCCGGCTTTCGGCCTACACCAAGCCACTCCTCGATTTTTATGAGAGCTATCCCAGCTTTGTCCGGCCCCAGAGCCGGATGAACGAAGTCGTGAGCTTTGTCCGGATGGGACTCAAAGATTTGAGCATCACCCGGACCACGGTCAAGTGGGGAATTCCCGTTCCCGGCGACCCGGCCCATACGATCTACGTCTGGTTCGACGCCCTCCATAATTATCTGACCGGCATCGGCTACGACTGGGATCTCGAGCTCTATCAAAAGTACTGGCCGGCGACCATTCATCTCATCGGCAAAGACATCCTCAGGTTCCACGCGATCTTTTGGCCCGCTTTCCTCATGGCCGCAGAGTTCCCCCTGCCGAGATGCGTCTTCGGACATGGCTGGTGGCTCAAGGACGAAACCAAGATGTCGAAGTCCAAGGGCAACGTCCTGGACCCGTATGTCATCATCAAGGCGTTCGGACCGGATCCGCTCAGGTATTTCCTGCTCCGCGAGATCCCGATCGGACAGGACGGGAATTTTTCCCACGAGGCCTTCCTCCATCGGGTGAATTCCGACCTGGCCAACGATCTCGGCAATCTCGTCCACCGGACGCTGACCATGATCCAGAGCTACTTCCAGGGGAGGCTCGAAGATATCGATATCGGACAGGAGCAGGCCGAAGATCGAAAGGTCGGCACGGATTTTGACGAGCTGAAGGAAAAAGCGTCCGGCCTCTACGAAGCGGCGGTCATCAACAAAGCCTTGGAAGAGATCTGGGTTTATATCAATTCGGTCAACAAATACCTGGCCGATCATGAGCCCTGGAAGCTGGCCAAAGATCCCGGCCAGCGCCAAAGGCTCGGCCGCGTCCTTTATCAAACCGCGGCTGCGATCCGGGGCATCAGCTACTTGCTCTTCCCCGTCATGCCGGAATCCTCGCAAAAAATCTGGGGACTTCTGGGCGAGGACGGCCCGATCGAGGCCCGGTCCTATCCTGAGTTCAGGTTTGAAGGTTTGAAGACGGGGCAAACCGCTCGAAAGCCGCAGCCGCTGTTTCCCAGGGTCGACCTAAAAGATTTCCTGGCCGAAGAGGCGCGGCAGGCCATTCAGCCAAAAACGGAGGAAAAAATGGACATCGTCACTTTCGAAGAATTCAAGAAAATGGACCTTCGCGTGGCGAAGATCCTGAAAGCCGAACGGGTGCCGGGAACGACCAAGCTGCTCAAGATGGAAGCCGATATCGGCGGAGAAAAAAGGCAGATGGTCGCCGGCGTCGCCGACACCTATGCTCCGGAGGACCTGGTGGGCAAAGAGTGCATCGTCATCGTCAACCTGAAACCCGCCGTGATCCGGGGAATCGAATCCCAGGCTATGCTCCTGGCCGCCGTGATCGACGACAAAGCCGTCATCCCGTTCTTTGACCGCGAGCTCCCTCCCGGCGCCAAAGTCCGATAACGCCCGGGGTCAAATTAACGATTGGGGTCAAAGCTACTTTTTACGCAGTCTCTCCCGGATAACAGTGCGTAAAAAGTAGCTTTGACCCCGAAATATTGACCCCGCTATAAATAGGGGCGCAGCCGTTCGGAAGGAACCGCTCCTTCTCGCAAAATCCGAGGCTTGTCCAACGTCAAGTCCACGATCGTCGAGGGCAGCCCTCCTGGTGTTTTTCCCCCGTCGATGATCAAATCGACTTTGCCGCTAAAGGCTTCGATCACTTCTTCCCGCGAGTCGATTTCTTTTTCTCCCGAGATGTTAGCGCTTGTAGCCGTGAGGGGCACATCCATCTGCCGGACAAGCTCCAAGAGCCAGGGCACATCCGGAAGCCTGAGCGCCAGGCTGCCTCCCGGGCCGAGCATTTGGGGAGGGAACAACGGTTTTGCCTTTACGACAAGCGTCAAAGGGCCCGGCCAGAACTTCCGGCTGAGGTCCGAAAACACCGGCGGCAGAGAGGCCGCGACTTTTTCCGCCATATCGACTCCGGAAATCACGACGGAAAGAGGCTTTCCCCGTTCCCTCTTCTTCAGGAGATAGATCTTCCGGACCGCCGTCTCCGAATAGGCCCCTGCGCCGAGGCCGTAGAATGTATCGGTCGGATAGGCCATCACTCCGTCCTTCCGGAGGATGTCCGCGATCTTGCCCATTTTCGCGGCATCCAAGGGTCCTAGCTTGATCTCGATGATTTGCGTATGTTTAGGCATGTCCAATTTTTACACTGTCCATGGTAAAAGGGGCCGCAGAAAAAGTCAAACCGGGCTTTTCTTCTTTACAAACGGCCTGGGGAGATTTAGACTACTCGGGAGAGGACAATTGACCCATTTTAGCCACAGTCGGGCCGCCATCGGGAGTCGCAGACGACCTTTAAGGCTCATAACGCAGGTTGGCATAGTTTTTGCATAAGATTTAGGCCTAGGAGGAATGAAATGAAAAAACATTTGGCTTTATCGGTGATCGTCTTTTTGGCCGCCGCGTCGCTGGCCTTCTCCAACACCCTGACCTTCAAAATCAACTATTTCATGCCCAGGCTGGAGAACAGCAAGCTGCAATACGATTTCATGAGGACAGAATTCTCCCAGATGAACTTCACCAAAACGAACTTCCAGGACACATCCTTTGGGGTTTATTACGAATACTTTCTAGATGGACGATTCAGCTTGGTGTTCGGCATCGACACGTTCAGCAAAAGCAAGGCCGGGTTCTATAAGGATTATGTGGGGATCAATTTCGACGATGGGACCTTCGCCTTCCCCAACGATTATCAGGGCGACTTTGATCCGGGTCATACGCTGGACTTCTCCGTCACTCCGATCCAGCTTGCTTTCAAGATCGCGCCGCTCGGACGAAGGGCCAATATTATTCCTTACGTCGGCGCGGGGGTAGGCCTCTATCTCTGGAACATCAGGATGCGGGGGGATATCATCGATTTCAGCGACCCCTGGATTTATGATGATCCCGACTATGGAGAAGTCGATATTTTTCCGATCTACGGCGTCGATGCCAGGGAAGGTGAAAATTTCCCCAAGGCCACCTTTGGATATCAATTGTTCGGCGGCGTCATGTTTCCCATCGGCAACCGGCTGACCCTGGATGCGGAATTCAAGTTCAGTCATGCGGCAGGAAAACTCAAGGACGCCTTCCAGGGATTCGAGCCGAATAATCTTTTTGACCTGGGCGGCTATCAGGTATCGATCGGGCTCAACTACTGGTTCTAGCCTCCCTGGAATACGTCAACGCGGCGGAGCAATCTCAATCGAATGAAAAGGAGGTTGCTCCGTTCCTTGCCGCTGTTCACAATAGCGAGTAGGACGATTTCCTTGAGGACCGATTCTACAGCTCGTATTTTTCTATGATGGCCAGATATTTCCGCATTTCTTCTTGATTCCCCCGCTTCAAAAAGCCGGCCAGAAGGATACGGCTTTTCTTGACGATTTCGGCGCGGACAAGCCTTTCCTGCTCAGGCGACAGGCTAAGGCTCAAGGCTTTCTCCAGCGCCCGCACCCTGAACCGGTCCATCCCCCAGGTTTGACGGGAAAGCTGATCCGGATGCCCTCCCCGTTTTATGATCAGCGGCTCCTTGAGAAAATAGATCGGGGTCTTCTGGGCTAGCCGGAGGCCGAGGTCATAGTCTTCGCAAGCGGGCAGGTCTTCGTCGAAATTTCCGATCTCCTCGAACACAGACCGCCGGAACAGGGCCGAGGAAAGGCTTAGCAGGCAAAGCGGCACGACTTTGTCGAAGATCCAGCCTGAATATTTCTGGTGTTTTTTCATAGGATTGTGCCGGCGGCCGTTCCTGATCCAGATCTCTTCCGTGCAACAGGCGTTCGCCTCGGGATGGGCTTCCATGAATTCCATCTGGAAACGCAGTTTTTCTTTTTTCCAGAGGTCGTCCGAGTCCAGGTAGGCGATAAATGTCCCACGGGCCAGCCTGAGCCCCGCATTTCTAGCCGCGCTTACGCCCTCGTGCTCTCTGTAAACGTAGTGAACCCGGTCCCCGAAGGCGCGGACGACGTCCCGGGTGCCGTCGTCCGACCCGTCATCGATGATCAGAAGCTCCCAATCATGGCCGGGCCCTTTGCCGAAGAAATGGTCCTGAGCCAGGACGGACGAGATGGCTTCTTTGAGAAAGGAAGCCCTGTTGTAGGTGGGGATGATGACGGTGATCAAGAGATTTTCGAAACGGCCACTTTTTCCGTTTTGCTGAAGGGGATTTTAAAGCGGCCCCAGACGCTCTCCACGGCGGCTTCCCCGGAAAAGCTGACCGGCAATGGGGGCTGCTCCAGCCAGTTAAAGATGTCCCTGCCGATCTCGAAAAAATCCAGCAGGAGCGGGATAGAAAAAAGCTGCTCGCCTCGCTGAGCGATGCTCACGCCTTGCCCCATTGTTCCCGAAGACACCGTCTTTTCTCCGAAATCCAGCTTATAGCTCATTGACTCCAGCTTCAAATCGAATCCGTTCGGATTCTTCACTACGGCCTTGAAGACGAGGTCCGCGCCGCCGACTGTCAGGGCTTTCGCCTCGATGGGCCGGAGCTCGATGTCGACGCCCCTAAAAATGGGGAATTCGCCGGCAAAGGCGATCTGGACTCTCTTCTCCCGCCGCCGCTCGTCCTGGAAGGTCATTCCTCCGGCCAGGAAACAGGCCAGCTTGTCCTTGCCCGGAACGCCCGGCACGGCCCGGAGCAGCAGTTCATACGTAATCTTGACCGGCAGGGCTACGACGACGCTCCCCTTGGCCTCGACCTTGATCGGCTCGTTAAGGGTTGTCTCTAGCTTGAGGTACTCGGTCTGTTCGATCACCAGCCGGTAATCGTACCTGGTCAGCCACCGCCCGGAATCCAAAGGATTGGCCGCGTTCAGGTAGAAGACGAGCGAAAGGCCGTCCCTGCTCAGGTTCTCGACTTTTTTCTCCCGGACCGTGATCTCGATCTCATCTTTCGCCGGAAAAGCCTGCGAACACAGGATCGTCAGGACCATTGCTAGGAAGAGAACAAATCGTTTTGGCACTAAAAAATACTCTCTATCCGCTCGAGAATTAAATAGTCTACACTATTGGCCGGCGTTGGACAAGACGCCGGGCACGAAGCCTGCCAAAAGCAAGCATTGCCAAATATCTAATTTCAACCAAGTGTTGGCATTGCCCCCTAACCCCTTGGGGAACCAGTCCCGTCGGATACTCTTCCTTCCAAGGAGCATTAGCCAATGAATTCATGGGAGGATGCTCCTTGGAGGGGTGGCAGGGCGGGCGGGTATTCCCGCCGCTCGTTGGAGGGGGACCCTGTGAAAGGGTCCTCCTCCAAGAGTGTCCGGGGCCCCCCTCCGCTATGGGGGCTTCAGGGACAATGCCAACACCTCCTTGAAATCACATAAACGGAGATGCTTCGGGGCCAAAAATAAGATTTGAACTAATTCGAAGCAGTTTTTATAATAGGGTATCGAAAAACTAGAGCTCTCATGAAACATGTCGGAGCGGAATTCCGGGACAAAAGCTTTTTTGTCCGGATCTTTGGAAAAGACGTCTATGCCGTCGGCGGCTTCGTCCGCGACATCCTCCGCGGCATCCAATCGGAAGACATCGACTTGCTCATCACCCGCCACCCTCTCCGGACCATCATCGAAAAAATCCGACCCCATGGAAAAGTAGACCTTGTCGGCCGAAGCTTTGGCATCATCAAATTCACGGTCAAGGGCAAATCCTATGATATCGCCCTGCCCCGGAAAGACCGGCCGAAGGGCGAGGGCGCCAGGGGTCACAAAGATATCCTTGTCTCGGCCGACCCCCTGCTGCCCATCGAGGCCGACCTCGAGCGGCGCGACTTCCGCTGCAACAGCATCGCCCTCAGGCTGGCCGACGAAGCGCTGATCGACCCGTTTGAGGGGGCCAAGGACATTCGGGCCAGGCTGATCCAGCTGACCAATCCCCAGGCCTTTCCCGATGATCCGCTCCGCGTCCTGAGGGCCGCCCGCTTTGCCTCGGTCCTGGCCTTTTCCGTCGACCCGTCCATTTACGCCCTGGCCAAGGACATCGATTTGACCCACCTCAGCGTCGAGCGGGTCAACGACGAGCTGTTCAAGATCCTGCTCTTCTCCCCGAGACCGTCGACCGGGCTGGATGAACTGTTCAAGCTCGGCGCGCTGCGCCAGCTCTTTCCCGAGCTATACGCCCTGACGCTCGTCATCCAGGATTCGGTCTTCCATCCTGAAAAAGACAGCTTTGGCCATCACACGGTTTGGCACCACACGAAATTGACGGTCGACCAAGCCAAGCGCCTGGCCGAGCTGGCCAGTCTCGAACCGGCAAAAAGGTTGGCCCTGGAGTTAGCCGCCCTCTATCATGATGTCGGGAAAACGGAAACGACCCAGTGGGAATTCAAGCGGGGGCGGATGGTGATCACGAGCGCCGGACATGACGTCGCCAGCGAAAAGGCGACGAAAAGGATCTTCAGCCGGTTCAAGATCTTCGCCTGGAACGGGTATAACCTGAGGAAGATCGTGTTGATGCTGATCAGGAATCATCATCGGGCCTCCGAGCTGTGGCAGAACAGGCAGGCTTTGACCCGGAAAGCGTTCAACCGGCTGGCCGCCGATACCAACGGAGAAATCGAGCTCCTGGCCAATCTCGACGCGGCCGACCGGGGCGGACGAAAAGAAAAGATCATGACGGGGCTGGACCGGGAAGGCCGGTGGCTGATGGATAAGTTCAGGGAGCTCGACGTCAATAAAGAGACGATCAGGCCTCTAATCATGGGGCGGGACCTGCTCAAGCTCGGCGTCGCGCCGGGACCCGGCATGGGGAAGCTCCTCAAAGAACTGTACAGGCGCCAGCTGGATAATGACTTCCAGAAAAAAGGGCAGGGGCTGAAAATCGCCAAAAAACTGATCGGGGGATATGGATGAAAAAAGTGCTGGTGACGGGCGGCGCAGGATATATCGGCTGTCACACCGCCAAGGAGCTCTTAAAGCAAGGATTTGAAGTCGTCGTGTTCGACAACCTTTCCAACGGAAAAAAAGAATTTGTCCTGGGAGGAGAACTCATTGTCGGCGACCTTCTGGACAAGGACGCCGTCCGGAGGGTTTTCAGGTCCGGGGATATCGCCGCCGTCCTTCACTTCGCATCACTCATCCAAGTCGGCGAATCCTATCTCGATCCTCGCAAATACTATGGGCAGAACCTGATCTCCAGCCTGAACCTTTTGGAGGCCATGCTCGAAGCCGGCGTCAGAAGCTTTATCTTTTCCTCAAGCGCCGCCGTCTACGGCACCCCACTCCACATCCCCATTCCGGAAGACCACCCGCTCCTTCCCTTCAATCCCTACGGCCAGACAAAATTCTTCGTCGAAAAGATCCTCCAGGATTATGACCGGGCCTACGGCATGAAGTTCATCTCCCTCCGCTATTTCAACGCCGCCGGCGCCGACCCGGATGGAGAGATGGGCGAGATGCACAACCCCGAAACGCACCTCATTCCGAATATTTTACTAGCCATTCTCGGGAAAAAGGAATACCTGGAGATCTACGGGACGGATTTCCCCACGCCGGACGGGACGGCCGTCCGGGATTACATTCACGTGACGGACCTGTCTTCAGCCCACGTTCTGGCGCTCCAAAAGCTTCTCGCCTCGTCCCAGAGCGAGTTCATCAACCTGGGAACGAATAAGGGATATTCCGTCCGCGAAGTCATCGCCAAATCCGAAGAACTCACGGGGAAAAAAGTGCCTTCCCGGTCAAAATCGAGGCGCCAGGGAGATGTCCCGGTGCTCCTGGCTTCGAAAGAGAAGGCCGAGCGCCTTCTCGGCTGGAAACTCCGCTATTCGGAGATTGAGACGATCATCGAAACGGCCTGGAAATGGCATAAGAATTCGAATTGACGTCGATTTCTTCACGTGGTATAAGTAATTCCTTAAGAGATATGCATAATAAGATATATCGTTGGGCGTTCGTTCTTGCCTGTTCGGTACTCTTATTCTGGAGCTGTTCGTCCGGCCCCAAGCCGGAAAAAGCTCCTCCGCAGCCTCCCCCCCAACAGGCTCCGGCGGAAATCCAGAAACCCCCGGCGGCAACCATCGAAACTGAAAAGCCCGCCGCCCAAAAAACCATCATTCCTGCCGAAGAAAAAAAAGCGACGGACGAACAGGCCGCTCAACAGGAAAAGAACGCGATTTCCGATAAGGATGATGCCGCCTCCCTTTTAGATGAGGCTCTCCTGACTTATCAGGAAGCCAAGCTCGCCCGGGAGCGCGGCGACTTGGATGCCGCCCTCAAAGAGCTCGACAAAGCCTATGGGATCATCCTCAGAGTCAACCTTCCCCCGGATTCTCCCCTGAACCAAGATAAGAATAACTTAAGGCTCATGATCGCCCAGAGAATCCAGGAGATCAGCGCCTCCAGCCGGAACCCGATCAACGGCAACCATAAATCCATCCCGCTTGTTGAAAATAAATATGTCCTCCGAGAAATCGAATCGTTCCGGACGCGCGAACGGAAAGAATTCGAGGCCGCCTATCTGCGTTCCGGGCTTTACAGAGACATGATCGTAGAGGAACTCAAAAAGGCCGGCCTGCCCGAAGAGCTCAGTTGGCTGCCGGTGATCGAAAGTTGGTATATGGTCAGGGCGCTCTCGAGGTCCAGGGCTTTAGGTCTATGGCAGTTTTTAGCCACGACCGGATACCGGTACGGCCTTATCCGGGATAAATTCATCGATGAGCGGATGGACCCCTACAAGGCCACCCAAGCCGCGGTCAAATACCTGACCGAGCTCCATTCCTTTTTCGGCGAATGGACCACCGCCCTGGCCGCTTATAATTGCGGGGAGATCCGTGTCCAAAACGTCATCAACACCCAGCGCATCAATTACATGGACAACTTCTGGGACCTCTTTGAGAGGCTCCCCTACGAGACATCGCGCTTCGTCCCCCGCTTCGTGGCAGCCGTCCTCATCATCAACGATCCCGAAAAATACGGCTTCAACCTGCCGACTCCTTACGCGCCGCTCAGGTTTGAAACCGTCGTTTTCAACCACCCCACCAAGCTGGCTACGATCTCAGCCGCTCTAGGGTTGGAAAGCTCGGAGCTCGAATATCTCAACCCCGAGCTCCGGTATGGCTCGACGCCGGACCGTGAATACCAGCTCCGGGTGCCTGTCGGCTGTGCCGATAAAGCCCTGCAGGCGGTCAACAACCTGCCAAAATTCATGCCGCCTGAATATGCCGTCCACACAGTCCGGCCTGGAGAAACCCTCTCCGTAATAGCTAGGAAATACGGGACCTCGGTCCAGGCTATCGCCCAGCTCAACGGGCTCCAATATCCCTATTTGATCAAAGTGGGGATTCGCTTGAGAATTCCCGGCCGGGGCTGAGCGCCGAAATTCACTGAATCGCAAACTCTGCCGAGACCTCGGCCGACTATTTTTATCGATGGTGTCAGATCTTCTAGGCAAATTTCAAGACAGATTGATAGCCCGGTATGTCGAGAAATCCATGGCCGCTGATATTGAAGGCGATCACCTTCTTCTCGCCGGATTCCCGGCATTTTTTCGCTTCATCGATGGCGCAGCAAACAGAATAGGCCGATTCGGGCGCCGGCAGCCAGCCCTCCGTTTCCATAAATAACTTAGCCTGTTCGAACACGTATTTTTCGTCATCCGGATAGGCGACCGTATCAATATAGCCTTTGGCTCGGAGAAGACTGATGATCGGCGAACAGCCATGGTAACGCAATCCATCCCCCTTGATCGGCTTCATATCCGTTTTATGCCCCAACGTGTACATTTTCAACAGCGGAGTTATCTCTGCGTAGTCGGCGAAATCATATTCATATTTGCCTTGAAGGTTGGGCGCAACCTGGCTCTGGGCAGCGATGAATTTAATCTTTTTCCCTTTTTTCAAGACCTCGCCGACAAAGGGCAACGCAAAGCCGCCGAAGTTGGAGCCGCCGCCGATGCAGGAGATGACGATATCCGGGTAATCATTGAAAATCTCAAACTGCTTTTGTGTCTCAAGCCCGATGATTGTCTGGTGCAACAAGACATGGTTTAAGACGGAGCCAAGGCTATAGGTCGCCTTTGGGTCTTTCTGAGAATCTTCCAGGCCTTCGGATATGGCAATGCCGAGAGAGCCGACATGCTCGGGGTTTTTTTCATACAAGGATCGGCCGAATTCGGTCATCGGACTCGGCGAAGCAAATACCTCCGCTCCTAAAAGCTTCATAAAATCCAAACGGTCTTTTTTCCAATTGTAGACGCTGCGCACCCAGAACACCGTGCACTTCAATCCCGTGACGGCCGCGGCGTAAGAGAGAGCGGTTCCCCATTGTCCGGCCCCTGTTTCGGTCGTCACCCTCTCGAACTTTTGCTGTTTTGCGTACCAGCATTGGGCCAGGGCCGTATTGACTTTATGACTTCCGGTCGGGCTAAAAAATTCGCTCTTATAATAAAGCCGGGCTGGCGTATCGAGCCTTTTTTCGAGATTTGTGGCTCGAAAGAGCGGCCTCGGTCGGCCGGCCTTGGCAAATAAGTCCATGATTCCGCCCGGGATATCGATCCAATTTTCGTTGGAGAATTCCTGCTTGAGGCATTCTCCGATCATCAGATTGGGAAGGTTTTGGATTCTTGAAGGCCCTTCTTTGGGATCCAGCGGCGGCGGCAGCGGCTCGGGCAGATCCGGCAAAATGTTGTACCACCGATCGGGCAGATCATCGAGTTTTAGGTTGACCACTGTATTCATATGTTACCCCTCTGTGTCATGAAATTTTTTGTAAACTCAAAGAAAAGCAAAATAACTATTTAGTCTTATTTGTCTTACTATTTTGTCATTATATTCAATTTTTAGGCCGTGTCAATGAATCCTTACCGGTCTTCCTGGATGGGATGTCAAGAAAGTCAATTTGGAGGGGGCGATTTCCCCGCGGAATCCTCTCGAGCTGTTCTTCGTGGCAAGCCACGGTGCAGATTCGCCGCTCGTCAAAATTCAAAGGAAAAAGAAGAATCAGTCGCATGGCCTCCGGATGAAATGCTTTTGAGTGAATACACGCTGTCGAACCGACACCAGCCGTTGACGCAGTCCCCCAGGGAGAAAGAACGGGCCGCGAGCCACCGGTGTCTGGGAATTCCGGGGCCGGGATGAGATCCGGAAGTTACTGAATCGTAAACTCTCTCGAGGCCAAAAGCCGATCATCCACGAAGACGGCGACTATCCAGGTTCCGTTCTCTTTTTCCTCGAACAGGTAGATCTGGTCCCAGGCGATGTATGTTTCAAACGACTGGCCCACCTTGCCGATGGTGATTGCATCAGTCAACCGGTAGAGCTTGCCCGAAGGGTCGTACCATTTCCAAAAAAGCTTGTGCTCGCCGAGCATATCTTTCAAGCGGATGAAGGAGAAGACGTTTCTGTCCGTTCCCTTCTTGAAGACTGCCTTTGGCTCGGCCGGCTCGGCCCAATCGTTTTGAACTTTCATCTCGACGGAAAGGAGGTGTGTCTCGAGGACATAGGCCGGTTGTTCCAGCGCCGCCGTCCTGGTCAACCGGATGCAGGAGGACGTCATCCATAAAAGAACGACCGCGGCCACGCCGAAAATGGAGATGAGCTTTATTCGAGACATCCTAATTATTTTTTCAAAAAAAACGTCAAAGGAATTGGCAACCGCGTGTCATCCTTTTAAAAAGGTAAGAGGCATGCCGCGAAAAAGCCCGTCTTCGGACGGAGCGGGCACGGATAAGAAAAACGACTGCGATTCCCTTGCCGCTATTTCTTTGTCTCTTTTTCTTTCTTCTTCTTTTTTTCTTTCTTCTTGTACTCGGAGCCGATGAGCTCGAACAAGGCCATCTGGGCGCCGTCGCCCATCCGGGGCCCGAGCTTGACGATTCGAGTGTAGCCGCCGGGGCGCTCGCTAAAACGGGGACCGATCACTTCAAACAGCTTTTTGACGGCCGTTTCCTTGGTCAGGACTCGGAGGGCCTGGCGCTTCGTATGCAGGGTGTTCTTCTTGGCCAGGGTGATCATTTTTTCGGCCAGGGGCCGGGCTTCCTTAGCCTTGGCCAGAGTGGTCTTCAGCCGCTCCTTTTCCATAAACGAAGTGACGAGATTGCGGAGGAGCGCTTTTCGGTGGGAGGTCGTCCGTCTGAGTTTTCTGCCTTTAACGAGGTGCCTCATACATCCAACTCCTTCTCTTTTTCGTCCTTCATCTCGCCCTTCATCTTTTCCAGAAGCTTCGGATGGAGGTCCAGGTTCAGGCCCAGGCCCAGGTTGGAGAGGGTCTCTTTGATTTCGCTCAAGGATTTCCGGCCGAAATTCTTGGTCTTGAGCAGCTCTTCTTCGGTTTTTTGGACGAGCTCGTAGATTTTCTCGATGCCCGCCGACCGGAGGCAGTTGTTCGACCGGACCGAGAGCTCTAGGTGCTCGATCGGCTTGGACAGAATATCGATCTGGGTCATATACGGGATTTCCCGCTTGGTGATCACCTGTTCTTTTTCGGCGGGCTCGTCGACGATATTCAGGAAGATGACCATGTGGTCTCTCATGATCTTGGCCGCCTGGGCCATGGCCTCGATAGGCTGGATGGCGCCCGTTGTCCAGATCTCCAGAGTCAAGTTCTCATACTCGATGCGCTTCCCGACGCGGGCCGGCTCGACGCGATAGTTGACCTTTTTAACCGGGGAGTGCGAAGAGTCCAGCGGGATGAAATCGATGCTCAATTTTTCGTCGAAATTTTGGTCGGCCGGGATGTAGCCCCGGTTGTTCTCCACGATCATCTCGATGTCGAGCTTCCCGTCCTTGTCCAGGGAGGCAATGTGAATGTCCTTTTCCAGGATCTCGATATCGGCATCGTGGACGATGTCGGAGGCTTTGGCCTCGGCAGGCCCTTCCTTCTTTAGGGTCATCGTCTTCGGCAGGCTGCCGCTGAGCTTCAAGGGAATGCTCTTCAGGTTGAGCAGGACGTCCGTCACGTCCTCGACGATGCCGGGGACGGTCGAAAACTCATGGAGCACGCCCTGGATCCGGACGGCGGTGATGGCCGCGCCCTTGACCGAAGACAGCAGAATCCTGCGCAGGGCGTTGCCGACCGTGACGCCGAAGCCACGCTCAAAGGGCTGAGCCGTAAAGCGGCCGTAGGTATTGGTCAATGTCTCATAATCGCACTCGAGATATTTGGGTCTCTGAAAACCTATATCTGTCATCGTTCCTCCTTTTGAGGATCCAAAAATAGTTTACATGCTTTATTTAGAATAGAGCTCGACGACCATATGCTCTTCGACGGGAAGCTGGATATCCTGCCGTGTCGGGAGAGACACGATCCGAGCTTGTTTGCCGTCCCAGTCGACTTCCAGCCAGCCCGGCAGGGTCTTGTTCTTATGCGCTTCCAGCAAGGCCTTCGTCTCGTCCGACTTGGCCGAACGCTCCCGGAAGCCGACCGCGTCCCCGGCCTTGACTTGAAACGACGGCACGGACACCTTGACCTCATTGACATAAAAATGGCCGTGGTTGATCAGCAGCCGGGCATGGGCCCGCGAATGCGAGAAGCCGGCCAGAAAAACGACATTGTCCAGCCGCCGTTCGAGCATGATCAGCAGCGTTTCGCCCGTGATGCCCTTCTGGCGCTCGGCCCTCTCGAAAAAGAGGTGGAACTGCTTCTCGGACATCCCGTAGTAGCGTTTCAGCTTCTGCTTCTCGCGGAGCTGAATCCCGTAGCCCAGGATCCTTCTCCGGCCCCGGCCGTGCTGGCCCGGCGCATACGCCCTTCGTTCGACAGGGCACTTATCGGTGAGACATTTGTTGCCCTTGAGAAAGAGCTTGGCTTTTTCCACCCGGCACAGCCGGCAGATGGGTTCTCTGTATCTCGACATCATTCACTCCTTAGACCCGCCGGCGCCGACAGACCCGACATCCGTTATGAGGGATCGGCGTCACGTCTTTGATGGATTTGATTTCCAGGCCGGCCGCCTGGAGGGCCCGGATGGCCGATTCCCGCCCCGCGCCCGGCCCTTTGATCCTAACATCCACATACCGGACTCCGAACTCCCGGGCTTTCGTCGCGGCATCCTTGGCCGCCAGCTGGGCAGCGAACGGCGTGCCCTTGCGGGCGCCTTTAAAGCCGGCCGTGCCGGAACTGGCCCAGACAAGGGTGCTCCCCAGATGGTCCGTGATGGTGATGATGGTGTTGTTGAACGTGGATTGGATATGGGCCACGCCGAAGCCGATTTCCTTCCTTGCCTTTTTTTTCTTCACTTTCGTCTTGGGCTTTGTTATCGCCATGGAACGCTCCCTTCTTCTGTTTAGGTGGCCTTGATCTTCTTGATCGTATGCCCGCGGGGCCCTTTTCTCGTCCGGGCGTTGGTCTTGGTCCGCTGGCCGCGAACGGGCAGCCGCCGCTTATGGCGCATGCCGCGGTAGCAGCCGATGTCGATCAGCCGCTTGATGTTCTGGCTGACTTCCTTGCGCAAATCGCCTTCGATCTTTTCCCGTTTTTCGATGATCTGGCGGATCTTGTTGATCTCATCCTCGGACAGGGTCTTGACCTTCTTGTTCTTGTCGATCTTGGCCTCTTCAAGAATTTTGTTCGATTTGGACCGGCCGATCCCGTAGATATAGGTCAATCCGATCTCGATTCTCTTTTCCGGGGGAAGAGTGACACCTGCGATTCTTGCCATGTAGACCTCGTTTAGCCTTGTTTTTGTTTATGCCGGGGGTTGGTGCAGATCACCCGAACGATCCCCTTGCGTCTGATGATCTTGCAGTTCCTGCAGATTTTTTTGACCGATGCTCTCACTTTCATGAGTGTCGTCCTTTATTTGAATCGATAGGTGATTCTTCCCTTGGTCAGATCATACGGCGAAATCTCGACGAGAACCTTGTCGCCGGGAAGAATCCGGATAAAATGCTTTCTCATTTTGCCCGAAATGTGGGCCAGGATGACGTGCTTGTTGGCCAACTCCACCCGGAACATGGCATTGGGCAGGGTCTCGAGCACGGTGCCCTCGGCCTCAAACACATCCTCTTTAGGCATAGCGCTGCTCCTTTATCAAATCGGCGCCGGGGGCTTTCCCTCCGGCCTGGCTCAGGATCTCCACGCCGCTTTCGGTCAGGGCGACCGTTTCCTCGAAATGGGCGGCCAGGCTGCGGTCCTTGGTGACGGCCGTCCAGCCGTCCGACTGGACCTCCACATCCCAGTCCCCGGCGGCGATCATCGGCTCGATGGCCAGGACCAGTCCCTTTCGGATCTTCGGCCCGCGGCCGGGGAAACCGAAATTGGGGACCTGGGGCTCCTCATGGAGGGAATGCCCGATGCCGTGGCCGACGAACTGACGGATCACGGAGAATCCCTGGGCTTCCACGTACTGCTGGATCGCGGCGGAGATATCGGAAACCCGTTTTCCCTCCGTCATGTTTTCCGCGCCTTTATAAAACGCCTGTTCCGCGGCGGCGATGAGTCTTTGGGCCAGCGGCGAGACCGTCCCGACGGGAAAGGTCCGGGCGGCATCCCCGTAAAATCCATTGTAAAGAACGCCGAAGTCGAGGCTGACGATGTCCCCTTCCCGAAGCGTCCGCGCCGAAGGAATGCCGTGGATGATTTCTTCGTTGATCGAGATGCACAGCGAGGCCGGATAGCCGCGGTAGCCTTTGAAGGCCGGCTTGGCCCTGAACTCCCGGGCCCTCTGCTCGGCGCACTCATCCAGCTCGCTCGTCCGGAGGCCGGGCTTGATCATGGCCCGGAGCTCGGCCAGGACCTTCGCCACGATCTCTGAGCTCTCTCGCATCGCCCGAATCTCCTCTGCCGTCTTGTAGATGATCATGGACGGACCCGGTTCTCCTCAAGCTTGGCCAATTCCGCGGCTAAAACGCCCGCCATCCTCTGAAAGATCGCCTTCACCGTGCCCTCGCCGTTCACCGGCCTGTAGACACTTTTCTTTTGATAATATCGGATGAGTTTTTCCGTCTGGTCCTGATAAACCTTGATCCGCTCCCGGATGACCTCAGGCTTGTCGTCATCCCGCTGAATGAGATCGGAACGGCAGGCATCACAGCGGCCTTTGTCCTTGGGCGCCTGGACATTCATGTTGTAGACGGCCTGGCATTCCGGACAGACCCACCTCCGGCTGAGACGTTTGACCAGAATCGGGGTGGGGACTTCGATGCCGATCACGACTTCGGGCCGCTTTCCGTCCATCTTCTCCAGGGCATGGGCCTGGGCAAGATTCCGAGGGAAGCCGTCCAAGATATAGCCGCTGCGGCAGTCGGGGCTCGAAATTCTCTCCCTGACAAGCCCCTCGACGATCTCGTCGCTGACGAGGAGCCCCTGCTTCATCAGGGCCTCGGCCGCTTTCCCGAGCGCCGTCCGCTGCTGAACGGCCAGTCGGAGCAGGTCCCCTGTCGAAATCCTGGGGAAGCCAAATCTCTTCGCGATCAGGTCCCCCTGGGTTCCCTTTCCGCTGCCGGGCGCGCCGAGGAGAATCGTCCTCATCCCCGTCTCCCCTTGATCCGGCCGCGCCGCATGAAGCCGTCGTAGTGCCGCATGACAAGCTGCGCTTCAATCTGCTGCAGGGTGTCCATGGCTACGCCGACGACGATCAGGATCGATGTGCCGCCGAAATAGAATTGGACGTTCAAGCCCTGGGTGAACCATTTGGGCATGTTCGCCTCCAGGAAATTGCCGATAAAGGGCAGGGACTGGACCTTGAACCCTGTCGTCAGGAATTCCGGCAGGATGGCGATGGCCGCCAGGTAAACGGCGCCGACCAGGGTGATCCGGGAAAGGATCGAGTCAATTTGATCCGAAGTGTTTTTGCCCGGCCGGATGCCCGGGATAAATCCCCCGTATTTCCGGAGGTTGTCCGCCACATCCGTGGGATTGAATATGATCGATACATAGAAGTAGGTGAAAAAGATGATGGCGGCGATATATAAAAGGTTATAGAGCGGCATACCGACGCGGAAGGCGTTGGCGATGGTTTGGAACACCGGGATGTTGATCATCTGGGCGATCGTGGCCGGGATGGTGATAATGGAAGCGGCAAAGATAATCGGAATAACGCCGCCGGTGTTAACCCTCAAGGGAAGATGGGTGCTCTGGCCGCCGTAAACCTTGCGGCCGACCACCCTTTTGGCATACGACACCGGGATCCGCCTCTGACCTCGTTCGACGAAGACAATGAAAGCGATGACGACCAGCATCATGACGCCAAGGATGATGAGCTTGATGGGATCCCAGCTCCCCGTCCTCAGACCTTGAACAACGCTGTTCAGACCGGCCGGAAACCGGGCGACGATCCCGGCGAAGATGATCAGAGAGATCCCGTTGCCGATGCCGCGCTCCGAGATTTGTTCACCCAGCCACATGACAAAGATGGTGCCTGTCGTAAGAGTCAAAACCGTGAGCAGTATGAATCCTATCCCCGGATTTGTAACGATTTTTATACCGCCCGGGCTGCTTTTGAGGAAAAGAGCGATGGCCCAAGCCTGGATGAGGCAAATCAGGATCGTCCCATACCGCGTATATTGGGTGATCTTTTTCCGGCCGAGCTCCCCTTCCTTGGAAAGCCGTTCCAGATAAGGCCAGACGACCTGAAGCAGCTGGAGGATGATCGAGGAGCTGATATAAGGCATGATGCCCAGGGCGAAGATCGTCATCTTCGACATGTATTGGCCGGAGAACAGATCGACCATTCCCAGGACCGTGTTTTTAGACCTGGCCCATAGCTCTGCCAGGGCCGTGGCATCGATGCCGGGATTGGGGATCTGGCCGCCGGCCCGGTAGACGGCCAGCAGGAGAAGGGTAAAGATCACCCGTCTTCGAAGCTCAGGGATGCTGAAAATGTTGCGGATGCTGTCTAACATTTTTAACTTCCGACGATCAGGGCTTTCCCGCCGGCTTCCTCAATCTTCGCTTTGGCGGATTGAGAAAACTTGTGGGCATATATGGTTTTGGGCGAGGCCATCGTCCCCCGTCCCAAGATTTTGACCTGTTCCGATTCTTTATTGATCAGGCCGGCCTCGACCATGTCTTTCAAGTTGACCTCGTTTTTTTTGATTTTCTCCAGGCGGTCCAGGTTCACTTCCGCCCAGACTTTTCTGAAGATATTTGTGAACCCGCGCTTGGGGAGCCGCCGGTGAAGGGGCATCTGGCCGCCTTCATATCCCCGTTTCCGAGCAAAGCCGGCGCCTGCCAGCTGGCCTTTGTGGCCGCGGCCGGAGGTCTTTTGACGGCCGGAGCCGGGACCCCGTCCGACCCTCTTGTCGTCTTTTCGGGAACCTTTTGCTGGACGCAGATTGCTGAGATTCATTTTTTCTCCAAGACCTCCACCTTGAGCAAGTGAGGGATTTTGTTGATCATCCCCCGGATTTCGGGAGAATCTTTCCGGAGGACTTCGGAATTGAGCTTCCGCAAGCCCAGGCCCTTGACGACTTCCCGCTGGTTCTTCGGGTAGCCGATCACGCTGCGGACGAGCTTGATTCTCAATTCGCCCTTGGCCTTTTTATCTTTCACTGCCATATTGTCCCCTTCGCCTTGCCTCGATCTCTCGACACGCAGCCGGGATCCTTGATCTTCTTCAGGGCATCCAGCGTGGCGTTGGCCACGCTGATCGGGTTGTTGCTCCGGAGCGACTTGGTCAAAATATCCTTGATGCCGGCCAGCTCCATAATGACGCGCACGGCGCCGCCGGCGATGACGCCCGTTCCTTTGGAGGCCGGACGAAGGATGACCGCGCCGGCCCCGGCTTCGCCCCTGACAAAATGGGCGATCGTGGTATCGGTTAAATGAACCCGGATCAGTTTTTTCTTGGCGTTCTCGACGGCCTTGACGATGGCCGCGGGCACTTCTCGCGCCTTCCCGTTTCCGATGCCGACCATGCCCTTTTTGTTGCCGACCGCGACGAGCGCCGAAAAGCTGAGGTTTTTGCCGCCCTTGACGACCTTGGAAACCCTCCGGATGTTGATCACCTGGTCCTTGAGCTCGGCCAGCTCGTCCGCTGTCAGCGGCTGCTGGGCCGCCTCATCACCCTTATATTTTTCGTCTTCCACACGTCCTCCTTAAGACATCCGTCGTCCCGGGCTAAAAAGCCAGCCCGCTTTTCCTCATGGCTTCCGCCAGCGCTTTGATCCGGCCGTGGTAGGGATAGACGCCCCGGTCAAAGACGATCTGCTCGATCTTTTTCTCTTTCAGCCGCTGGGCCAGAAGGGCCCCGAGTTTCTCGCAGCTGCCGATGTTCTTATAATTCTTGTGGTCCGCTTTGAAATCCTTCTCGAGCGTCGAGGCGGCCGCCAGGACCGTCCCGTTCTCATCATTGATGGCCTGGGTATAGATATAGCGATTGCTCTTGAAGACATACACCCTCGGCCTTTCGGCGCTCCCCCGCAGCTTCCTCCGGATCCTTCGCCGGATCCGGACTTTGGTTTCTTCCTTGGTTTTGACTTTATCTTTAAGCACCAGTGACCCCCGCCTTCCGTTCTTTCTTAATCAAGTGTTCGCCCAGGTAGCGTATCCCCTTGAGCTTGTACGGGTCGGGCCTGCGGAAGCGCTTGATCTCGTCCGCCACTTTGCCTACCCGCTGTTTGTCGATGCCCTTCACCGTGATCAGCGTCGGCTTTGCCAGGACGATCTCGATGTCCTTGGGAATCGGAAAAACAACGGGCTTGGAATACCCCAGGCTGAGCTCAAGCTTGTCCTTATCGAGCTTGGCCCGATACCCGACGCCGACGATTTCCAGCTGCTTCGAAAAGCCGGACGAAACGCCGACAGCCGCGTTGAAGGCCAAAGACCGGCACAGCCCGTGAACCGTTTTCTGCTCCTTGGAATCGTCGGCCCGAGTCAGGATGAGGGCACGGCCCTCGGTCCGGGCCTGGATCCCCCGAGACAAGGGGGATTCGAGCTTTCCTTTTTTGCCCTCGAATTCGATTTTGTCGGGCAAGATATTGACCTTGACGCCTTCGGGCAATACGATCGGTCGCTTTCCTACTCTTGACATGGCTTAGGACCTCTCTTGATTGAAACTTACCAGATATAGCATAGGACTTCTCCGCCGACGCGCTCCTCTTCGCACCTCTTCCCGGTGAAAATCCCCTTGGACGTGGAGATGATGGCGATGCCCAGCCCGTCCAGAACCTTGGGGACGGCCGCCTGGGTGCAGAAAATGCGGCAGCCGGGCTTGCTCACGCGGCGCGTGCCGGTGATGACGCTCTGGTTCGCTTCGCTGTATTTCAAGGTCACGTTCAAGATCCCCTGTTTATTGTCGTCGATGACTTTGAAGTTCTTGATGAAGCCTTCTTCCTTCAGAATTTTGGCGATCTCCACCTTCATCTTGGAGGAGGGCATGCTGACCTCTTTCCTCTTGATGAGCGAAGCATTCCGCATCCGGGTTAGCATATCCGCAATGGGATCCGATACACTCATGGTCTCATCCTTTCCCGAACATTACCACGACGCTTTGATGATGCCCGGGATCTCTCCTTTGAGGGCGAGTTCCCGGAAGCACAGGCGGCACATGTCGAATTTCCGGTAGTAGCCCCGGGACCGCCCGCAGATCCGGCAACGACGCCGGGTCCGGATCGTATACTTGGGTTTTCTCAAATATTTGGCAAAAGCTGATGTCGTTGACACGGTATCCTCTCTCTCCTATGACTCTCGGAAAGGCATGCCCAATTTTTTCAAAAGGGCCATGGCCTCCTCGTTCGTCTTGGCGGACGTGACGATGGTGATATTCATGCCCCTGGATTTTTCGACCTTGGTATACTCGATCTCCGGAAAGACAAGCTGGTCTTTCAAGCCCAGGGTGTAGTTGCCTCGACCGTCGAATGACTTCGGCGATACGCCGCGAAAGTCGCGAACGCGGGGCAGGATGATATTGACCAGGCGGTCAAAAAATTCGTACATCCGCCGGCCGCGAATGGTGACGAAGCAGGCAATGGCCTGGCCCTTGCGCAGCTTGAAAGCGGAGATGGACTTCTTAGCCCTGGAGACGACGGGCATCTGGCCCGTGATCTGGCCCAGCTCGGCCTTGGCCGAATCGAGGACCTTCACGTTCTGGATGGCCTCGCCGACACCGACATTGATGATGATCTTTTCCAGGCGGGGCACGGCCATCCTATTGCGGATCTTGAATTCCTTCTGGAGCTCCAAAAGGAACTCTTTTTTATACTTTTCATAGAGTCGGCTCATCGATCACCCCTCACTTCTGCTTCTCCAGGCTTGTCTCGCATTTCGGGCAGGTCCGGATCCGGCTTCCGTCCTCGAGGCGTTTCCTCCGGAGCCGGACGCCCTGTCCGCAATCGTCACAATACAGCATCAGCCGGGAGGCTGGGATGGGGGCCTCTTTTTCCATGATCCCGCCCTGGATGTTCTTGCTGCGGTCCGGCCGGATGAACTCTTTGACGAAATTGATCCGTTCCACGATCACCCGCTGCTTCTCCGGAAAGACCTTGAGGACCTTGCCCGTCTTCCCCTTGTCCTTGCCTTGCTTGACGATGACGATGTCATTTTTTTTGAGCCATATCTTGTTCATCACAGCACCTCCGGCGCCAGCGAGACGATCTTCATGAACTTCTTCTCCCGCAGCTCCCGGCCGACGGGGCCGAAGACGCGCGTTCCCACGGGTTCGCCGGCCTTGTCGATGATCACGGCTGCATTATCGTCAAACCGGATGTAGGAGCCGTCCTTCCGCCGGACTTCCTTCCGCGCCCTGACGACCACGGCCCGGACCACCTTCCCCTTGGGAATCTTGCTTTCGGGGTCGGCTGCCCGGACGTTGGCCGAAACGATATCCCCGATCGAACAGACGAGGCCGACGCCTCCGCCCAGGGGAGTGATGCAGCGGATCCTCCGGGCTCCGGAATTGTCCGCAACCTTGAGCATCGTGTACTGTTGAATCATGGCTTGTTGTCCCCGATCTCATTCTCGATCTCATGCGCCGAGAGGCCCACGATCTCGACCACCCGCCACTTCTTGCGCTTGCTGATGGGCCGCGTCTCGATGATCCTGACCATGTCTCCGACTTTGCATTTTTCGTATTCGTCATGAGCGAGAAATGTCTTTTGTTTTTTGATGGTCTTTTTATACAAAGGATGCCTGACTTGGCGTTCGACTTGGACCGTGACCGTTTTCTTCATCTTCTTGCCGACCACCGTCCCGACTTTCGCCGTTTTTCGTTTGATTGCGCTTATCTCGTCCATGTCCCTATCCATCCTTTAGGCCTTGGCCTTCTTGCCTATTTCCCCGAGGACCGTGGCGATCTTGGCCAGATCTTTCTTGATCGTCCTGAGCTTGGCGAAGTTTTCCACCTGTCCCAGCTCATGCTGGAAACGGAGCTTGAACAACTGGTCCTTGAGCTCCCCCTGTTTGCGGACCAGTTCGTCCGCGTCCATTTCTCTCAATTCTCTTGCTTTCATCGGAGTTCTCTATTCTCTCTTGAGACGAACCGTGTCTTAATCGGCAGCTTATGGGCGGCCAGGCGCATTGCCTCTTTGGCCAGGTCCTCGGGCACGCCCTCCAGCTCGAAGATGATCCGGCCCGGTCGGATGACGTCCACCCAGAATTCCGGGTCACCCTTGCCCTTTCCCATGCGGACTTCCGTGGGTTTTTTCGTGACGGGCTTCCAGGGGAACGCCCTCAGCCAGAGCTTGCCGCGCCTTTTCACGAACCGGCTAATAGTGATGCGGCCGGCTTCGAGCTGACGGGCCGTCAGCCAGCAGGGCTCAAGGGCCTGCAGCCCGAACTCGCCGAAGGAAAGAGTGCTGCCGCGGCTGGCCTTTCCCCGCATGCGGCCTCTATGGCTCTTCCTGTACTTGACTTTCTTCGGCATCAACATGGTTAAATCTCCTCGATCTCAGCGGTCTGGGACGTCATCTTGGGCTTCTCTACGTCGCCGCGATATACCCAGACTTTGATGCCTATCTGGCCGTAGGTCGTGAAGGCCTCCGTAAAACCGTAGTCGATATCCGCCCTCAGGGTTTGGAGCGGAAGCCGTCCCCGCAGGTACCATTCCGAGCGGGCGATTTCCACGCCGCCCAAGCGCCCAGCGCACATGACCTTGATGCCTTTCGCTCCCATTTTGAGCGCCAGATCGACGGCCCTTCTCATAGCCCGACGGTAGGCGATCCGTTTTTCAAGCTGGACGGCGATGCCTTCGCCGACCAGGATGGCGTTGAGCTCGGGCTTGTCCACCTCCCGGATATCCACGTAGACCTCTCTCTGGGCGATCCGCTTGAGGAAGCCCTTCAGGCTTTCGATCTCCTTGCCGCCGCGGCCGATGATGATTCCCGGCCTGGCGGTGTGGATGATGGCCCGGATCTTCGGCCCGACGCGCTCGATGGCCACTTCCGAGATCCCGGCGTGAAAGTACTTCTCCTTGATCGCCTTCCTCATTCGGAGGTCCTCATGAATGAGGCGGCCGTACTCCGTGCCCTTAGAAAACCAGCGGGAGCTCCACTGTTTATTGAACCCCAATCTAAAACCATGCGGATGTGTTTTTTGTCCCACTGATTATCTCCCTTTTTTCTCTTCAAGATAGATATGGACGTGGCTCGTCCGTTTTAAAATCCTGTGGGCCCTTCCCATGGGAGCCGGACGGATCCGCTTCCAGGCGGGGCCCTGGTTGATCAAGATTTTAGCGATAGAGAGGTTGTCCACGTCGACATTCGGCACCTTCTGTTGGGCATTGGCGATGGCCGAGCGGAGGGTCTTTTCGACGATCAAGCTGGGCTTCTTTTTTTCCGAAAAGTGGAGGATGGTCAGGGCTTCTCCCACGAACCGATCTCTGATGAGGTCCGCCACCAGCCGGCATTTGCGGGCGGAGACACGGACATGCCGGGTGGCTGCGTGTGAAGCATAATTCTTCGTATCCATGTTACTTGCCCACCTTCAACTGTTTGGCCGTCTTGGACGTATGCCCCCTGAAGGTCCGGGTCGGAGAAAACTCTCCCAATCGGTGGCCGACCATGTTCTCCGTGATGAAGACGGGGATGAACTTTCGTCCGTTATGCACGGCGATGGTCAGGCCGACCATCTCGGGGATAATCGTCGAACGCCTGGACCAGGTCTTGATGACTTTGCGTTTCTCTCCCTGCGTTTCCATGCCTTTGATTTTTTCCATAAGATGGATATCGATAAACGGACCTTTGCTCAAAGACCTGCCCATTACTTACTCCTTCTCCTGACGATAAAACCTTTTGTTCGTTTGTTCCTTCTCGTCTTATAGCCCTTCGTCGGGATGCCTTCCGGACTAACGGGATGACGGCCCCCTTTGGAGCGGCCTTCTCCGCCGCCATGCGGATGGTCGATCGGGTTCATGGCCGTGCCGCGGACATGAGGCCTCCAGCCCATCCAGCGCGTCCGGCCGGCCTTGCCGATGCTGATGTTCTGGTGGTCGAGGTTCCCGACTTGCCCGATGGTAGCTCGGCAGTCCAGGTGAATTTTCCGGATCTCGGAAGAGGGGAGCCTGACCTGGGCGTAATCGCCTTCTTTGGCCAGGATCTGGGCGCCGGAGCCGGCGGTCCGGACGATCTGGCCGCCCTTGTTCTTCTGCAACTCGATGTTGTGGATCACCGTGCCGAGGGGGATATTCCGGAGCAGCGTGGAATTGCCGGGCAGGATATCCACGA
>Ga0315284_10000814_pt1 | contig 42878 bp, 35 predicted proteins | sample YL17G09_16_MG_FD_203696 | JGI IMG/M metagenome (GOLD analysis project Ga0315284, IMG submission 203696) | Sediment microbial communities from Yellowstone Lake, YNP, Wyoming, USA - YL17G09_16 | ecosystem: Environmental > Aquatic > Freshwater > Lake > Sediment | place: USA: Wyoming | collected...
TTGTCCATCGCTGCCACTCATGAGGATCTTGGCCATGTCGCCTAAACACAGAATCGAAAATGACTCCATGGGACAGATGCACGTTCCCGAAAACGCCTACTGGGGCGCGCAGACGCAGCGCGCCGTCGAGAACTTCCCCATCAGCGGCATCCGCTTTCCGCGCCGCTTCATCCGCTCTCTGGGGATGATCAAGCGGGCGGCGGCGCAAGTCAACCATGAGTTGGGGCTGTTGGATCAAAAGTTGGCGAAAGCCATTTCGAGTGCCGCCGGCGAGGTGATGGACGGCAAGCTGGACGCTCAGTTCCCTCTGGATATCTTTCAGACCGGTTCCGGCACCTCGACCAACATGAACGCCAATGAGGTGATCGCCAACCGGGCCAATGAAATGCTCGGCGGCAAGATCGGCGATAACCCGCCAGGAGGCGGAGCCGTTCATCCCAACGATCATGTCAATCTGGGGCAATCGAGCAACGATGTGATCCCCACTTGCCTCCACGTCTCTGCCGTAATGGGGATTCAGGACGACCTGCTACCCGCCCTGCGATCTCTGCGTGCGGCGCTGGGGCAAAAGGCCCGCGAATTCGACGACGTGATCAAGATCGGCCGCACCCACCTGCAGGACGCCACCCCGATTCGTCTCGGCCAGGAATTCGGAGGTTACGCCTCCATGGTGGAACACGGCATCGAGAGGATCGAGAATTGCCTGCCCCATTTGAGCGAATTGGCTCTGGGAGGAACCGCCGTCGGCACCGGCCTGAATGCCCACCCGGAATTTGCACCTCGAGTAATTCGAAAACTAAGCCAGTTGACTAATTTCGAATTCTGCGAGACGCGGGATCACTTTGAGGCGCAGGGGTCCAAGGACGCCGTGGTCGAAACCAGCGCCGCGCTGAAAACCGTAGCCGTCAGCCTGATCAAGATCGCCAATGACATCCGCTGGCTGGCCTCCGGCCCGCGCTGCGGATTGGGCGAAATCCTGCTGCCGGAAGTCCAGCCCGGCTCCTCGATCATGCCGGGCAAGGTCAATCCGGTCATCGCGGAATCGCTGATCCAGGTCTGCGCTCAGGTCATCGGCAATGATGCGGCGATCACTCTGGGCGGATTGATGGGCAACTTCGAACTGAACGTCATGATGCCTTTAATGGCGCACAACCTGCTGCAGTCCATCAGCCTGTTAGCCGCGGCTTCGAAGAATTTTGCGGACAAATGCGTCTCCGGCATCAAAGCGGATCGCGAGCATTGCGAAGAGATGATTGAGAAGAGTCTCGCCATGGTGACCTCTTTAAGCCCTCGCATCGGCTACGACGCTGCCGCGAAGATCGCCAAGGAGGCTTATCAGACTGGCCGCACGGTGCGCGAAATCGCTCTGGAGAAAAAAGTGCTGCCGCCGGAAGAACTGGACAAATTGCTCGACCCGCGCACGATGACCGGCAAATAAACCTAAACCATTAAAAGAAATCCATCAAGCGAGCATCATGTCACTCCCGCGAAAGCGGGAGTCCATGATTCTCAAGGAAATGGTTGGATTCCCGGAGCGCATGCCCCCCTTCGGGGCTGTGCGCCCCTACAATTAGTTTGAGCACAATCCACGATGAGTAACCCTCTTCTGCGATTCGGTACTTCGTCTTTTTCCAACAAGGACTGGGTGGGGCCGTTTTATCCGCCGGGGACAGCGCCGGCGGATTACCTGAAAATCTACGCCCGGCATTTCGATACGGTTGAAGTAGACGCGACTTACTATGCCATACCGTCCTTGAACACGGTTGAGGGCTGGGCGCAGAAAACTCCTGAAAACTTCCTCTTCGCCCTCAAATTTCCCGCCGCCATTGTCCATGCGGGCAAGGAAGCTCGCCCCGATCCGGATATTCTCCTCCTGCCCGACAAAACCTACGGCCTGCGTGATAAATTCCTGAATGTGGTCAGCAATTTGGGAAAACGACTGGGGCCTTTGTTGCTGCAATTCCCCTATTTCCGCAAGGAGGATTTCGCTCAGTTGAATGATTTCGGCGAGCGGTTGGATCGGTTTCTGTCTGACCTGCCCAGAGAATTCCGCTATGCTGTCGAAATCCGCAACCGCTACTGGCTGAAAACCGAACTGGCGGAACTCTGCCGCAAACATCAGGCCGCGCTGACGCTGGTGGACTACATGAGCATGCCGCTGGGCGATGAAGTGGAGAAGCAGTTCGATCCGGTGACGGCGGATTTCGCCTACATTCGACTAATCGGAGATCGGAAGAAGATCGAGGCGATTACGGCGAAGTGGGATCAGGAAGTGCTGGATCGTTCGGAGAGTTTGAAGCGGTGGGCGGGGGTGATCAACCGGCTAGTCAGGCGCAAGGTGCGCACATATATCTTTATCAATAATCACTACGCCGGCCACGCCCCGGCCACGCTGCGAAAACTGTCGGAATTGGTCTTCGCCGAATTATAATTTTCTTTGCGTTCCTTGCGCCTTCTTTGCGTCTTTGCGGTTAAATTTTTTTAGGTCCTCGGCAACCTCTTGTAAGTCATTGAAGGCATAAACCTCCAACCCCTTCTTCTGCAAATGTTCCAACAGATGCCCCTTCGCATACCTCCGGTGCGCTGCTTCCGCCGGACAAAAATCGGTCAATCCATCGCCGATATAGACAACTTCCGATCCCCGCTTAATCGCTTCTTCAATATGCCAGCGCTTGCAGTGGTTGCAGTGCTCCTTCAGCCTCGGAACATCCGCTTCGATCACTTCAATGCCGCCCTCACCGTTGCGATAGTGATCATTGGCGAAAAGCGGAATGTCTCCATAACCCCACTGCCGCCACAACGCTCCTGCAAAGCGGATCAGCCCGCCGGAAAGCACCTGCATCTTCCAGCCGTTTTGTCTCACCAGTGCGATCAACTCTTCGATTCCTTCGGCGGGTTTGATCTCTCTTAGCAGCGTGTCCAGGAGAATTTCATCCGGCTGCCGGATCATCCGCAATTCAGCCTTTAATCCCTCGCGCTCGCTCATTTCGCTCGCAAGCATCTTCAATTCAATCTCATACCATTCGGGCGGAGCATACCGATCCAACAGCAGCCAGAGGGTGTCCAGGTTCGTCAGGGTGCCGTCAAAATCGCAGAAGATCTCAATCATCCACGGGGACGGGGATGGGCTTGCGGCGGTAGTCGCCGGGCTTCAAGAAGGGGGACACGACCTCGCGCTTGGCCTTCTCGATGATGCCGCCGGAATGGAAGGAGAAGATGCGGGGATTGGCCAGTTTTGGAGCGACGCTTCCCATCATTATCTTGCAGGCTTCGATCCCCTCTCGGGCCGAAGCGAGCCCAGCGTCGTATTTCAGAGCGCGCTGGAAGCAGTCGAGGGCTTCGCCCATAATCTCGGCGCGATTTTCGCGGATGAAAAGCGGCTCTTGATCGGACTTGACAAAGCTCAGAATCGCATCGCCCAACCCCAGCCAGGCCCGAGTTTGACGGCCCTCCAATTCCAGGGCGCGCACTTGGCAAGCCATCGCTTCGGTGAATTTTCCCTGATGGCTGAAGATCCGCCCGCGGCGCTGCCAGGCGGAGGCGTTGTGACCGTCCAGCGTCAGCGCCGAATTGTAGGCCTCCTCGGCGCCCTGATAGTCCTCGACCGAGAACATCTTATCGCCCAGGTTGACAAGATCCTGAGCGCGCTGGTCTACCGGGATTTCGCTGGGGCGGGCCAGCTTAGACTCCTGTCCGCCGATGACTTTCTTTAGCCACTGAGGCATAGCTATCTATCTCTATTGTTTCCGAATTATAAATATAGACATTCCGGCCGAGGATGCAAGGCCAAATTCATAAAATCATAGGGTTGCAACAGAGACCCGACCCTAAAAGGGTCGGGCCATCCCGCCCTTTGATCCCCGCAGGGGATCCCCAGAAATAGCCGGCGGGTGCAAACCCCCGGAGACCTATGCCCACCGACACCCTTTCGACCCCGACGGGGTCGCCCATGACCTGACCGATTCTTTGGCGACCCTTTCAGGGTCGGTGATTCAAAGATCAAATGATTTCCACAGGTTTCCACCTGTGGCTATTGCTGGAACGCCCCTTCGGGGCTTTTTCTCATAATAAATCCGACCCTAAAAGGGTCGGCCCATCCTGCAAAAAAAAATCTCCCTAAAGTGCCTCCCAGCTATTGACTTTGGGGATTTTTATTGTTATATTATGCCTGAGCGCTCTTTTTATGGAGCCTGCCATGAGAAGACGAATCCCGCTACTAATTCCCACTGCCCTCACCGCCCGGTGCGCCGCCGCCGCATTGTGCCTGCTGGCCGCCGCCCCCGCCCGCGCCCAGTGGCCCACCACCAGGCAAGACTATCTCATTGTAGCAGATGATAGTGCGCTATTCGAGGGCTATCCGTCCATTATTCCATACTGCGGAGATCGCACGCTGGTGGTGTATCACCAGGAAGGTGCACAAGGGAATTGCTACCAGATCATTGACAGATATGGCAATTTCGCCTTCACGGAACCACCGTCTTTGGCTCCAGAAGAAGCAAATCCCCCGTTCACATACCCGGCTATCGTCATCCCAGATGGCGCTGGTGGTGCCATGGCGGTGTGGTATGCTGATCAGTTCCTGGTAGAAGGGTATATTTGTGCGCAACGACTCGATTCCCAGGGGAATCGCTTATGGGGGGTTGGCGGCGTGGAGGTTTTCGGCAGGGCTCCCTATGATGGCGCGAGCTTGGATGTTTGCCCTGACGGCGCGGGGGGTTACTTCGTTGCCTTCTCGTATCAGCCTCCGGGGCAGAGCCAGGCTGTGATTCACATCCAGCATCTAAACGGCGATGGCCAATTCTTATGGGGTGACTCGGGTGCGGCCATCTGTCCCGGTCTGGAAGCTCAATATGAGCCCAAAATCGTGGCGGATTTTCAGGGTGGCGTTTATATTGTTTGGCGGGATTGCCGTCCGCCATATTTCCCCGAGGGCGTCTTGTACCGTCAGCGCTTTGATTCCAGCGGTCAGCCGATGTGGACGCCAGCCACAGGAATCTATACCTGTCTGCCTGTCTGGCACCAATATTTGATTTCCGATGAGGCCAACGGCTTCATTATGCTGGCTAATCCCGGCCCGCAGGATTATTACACCGCCTTTCGCTTCGGACCCACCGGCGAGCAACTGTGGAATGTCACGCATATTAGCTGGTGGGATAATTCGAGGCTGCTTGAGGGCGAGTCAGGATTCTTTTACATAGGTTTTGATGCCTCGAGCGCGACCTATGGACAACGGATGGACATGCAAGGGATTGTTTATTGGCCCACCTGGGGCAGCGGCCAGTTGGGTGCCCTAATGGCCGACTTGCCGGGTCTTGGCCAGTCTGAGACGACTGATTTTATTTTCCATTACCCCTACTTCTATGGCCTTTATGCGTTTCAACCACCCCATCCCCCCTATGAACCGGTCACATTATATGTCAATGCCTTGGACCTCCAGGGTATTGCCGCATATGGCGATAGCGGAGTATTGTTGGGAGTCAATTACCAAGGACAAGAGCCTCTCGCCTATTTCAAAAATCGCAAGGTGGCAATAGATGAAGATAGTGGCATGGTGGCCGTCTGGGAGCAATGGTGCGGCGAGGCGCACGATGTGTATGCTAAGCGCTGCAATGCGGATGGCAGCCTGGGCGGGCCGCCGCTGTATGTGCCTCCAATTGGAAATCCATCAGCAGGGCCGAGTCTGAGCCTGAATCAGTTCCGCTATTCTCTCCCCGGCCCCAGCGAGGTGGAGGCGGCGCTTTATGATATCCTGGGGCGGGAGCGGCTGGCGCATCACGAGAATGTTTCGGCGGCGGGATCTTATACGCTGCCGTTTGACACCAAGTCGTTGCCCTCGGGAATCTATCTACTGCGGCTCAAGACGAAATATGGCGAGGCGGTGGGGAAGGTCGCTATCATCAAATGAAAAACGCAAAATTTAAAATGTAAAACGACAGGCGGCCAGAAGCCGCCTTTTGTATTTACGTCCGCCGCGGCGGACTGAAGGAATGTAGCCCGGAAATTCATTTCCGGGCAGGGCGAGAGCGGCAGGCTTATACCGGATTCACCTCCACGCCGAAAGTAACCTTCACGGTGGGCTTGAGCATATTCAGAACGCTGCAATATTTGTTCTGAGATAGCTCCACTGCCTTTTGCGCCTCTTCAGAGGCAATATTCGGCCCCCAGAGGCGGTAGATAATATGCAGGGTTTTGAAGATTTTGGGGTGTTCTTCGCTCCGCTCACCTTCGACTTCGAGCTCGAAACGGTCAATGGTCTTGCGCCGCTTGGTGAGGATGGAGGCGACATCCATGGCGCTGCAGGCGGCTGCCGCTTGAAGAACGGTTTCCATCGGCGTGGGGCCTTCGCCGGGTTCGCCGTGCGGTTTGGAATCGAAGTGAAGCTTGTGCCCGCTGCCCGTTTCGCCTTCGAAGTGCATCCCCCCCCGGTAGAGGATTGTCGCTTTCATCAGGCGGCCACCTCCGCGGAGACCTCGTCCAGTTTCGAGGACTGCAACACTTCCTGCAGGACCTGTTCCATCTCGTGAGCGAAGACAAACTGCATCTCTTCGCGCACCTCCTTGGGAGTCTCCTCCAGATCCTTCTCGTTCTTCCAGGGGAGGATCATTCTGCGAATGCCAGCGCGGTGCGCCGCCAGCACCTTTTCCTTGATGCCTCCCACCGGCAAGACCATGCCTCGCAGCGTGATTTCACCGGTCATGGCGGTGTCCGAACGAACCAGACGCTCCATCAGGAGGCTCGCCATGGCGGCGAGGATGGTAACTCCCGCCGAGGGGCCGTCTTTGGGGATGGCTCCCGCGGGCACGTGGACGTGAATGTTCTCCGCCTCAAAGTCCACCTCGGAAATCCCCAGGTCCGCCGCGCGGCTGCGCAGATAGGAAAGCGCGGCCTGAGCCGATTCTTTCATCACGTCGCCCAACTGGCCGGTCAGAATCAGATTGCCTTTGCCCTTCATGCGGGTGGCTTCGATGAAGAGAATGTCGCCGCCGGTCGGCGTCCAGGCCACGCCGGTGGCGATGCCGGGCCGGGAAATTCGCTCCGACATTTCGCTGTAGAATTTCAGCGGGCCTAGATATTTGTGCAGGTCGTCTGCCGTCACCTCGGCCTTTTCGACCTCTTGCGTGGCTACCTGCTTGGCGACGCCGCGGCAGATTGCAGCGATCTCGCGTTCCAAGTTGCGCACTCCGGCCTCGCGAGTGTAATCCCGGATGATGTGGCGCAGCGCTTCGTCCTGGAAGGTCGCCTGTTCGGCTTTTAGCCCGTGCTCTTCGACCTGCTTCGGCACCAGGAACTTGCGGGCGATGTGCAGCTTCTCCTCTTCGATATAGCCAGGGAGATTCAGGATTTCCATGCGGTCGCGCAGCGCCGGGGGGATGGGATCGGTCACGTTGGCGGTGGAGATGAACATCACCTGGGAGAGATCGAAGTCCACGTCGAGGTAGTGATCCGAGAAACTGAAATTCTGCTCGGGGTCGAGAACTTCCAACAGCGCCGAAGAGGGATCGCCGCGGAAATCCATGCCCACTTTATCAATTTCATCGAGCATGAAAACGGGATTACGGGTGCCGGCGCGCTTGATGCCCTGGATGATCCGGCCCGGCAACGCTCCGATGTAGGTGCGCCGATGGCCTCGGATTTCGGCCTCATCGCGCAGTCCGCCCAGCGAAATGCGGACGAACTTGCGCCCCAGCGCGTTGGCGATGGATTTGCCCAGCGAGGTCTTGCCTACGCCCGGAGGCCCCAGAAAGCAAAGGATAGGGCCCTTCATTTTATCCTTCAGCTTGCGCACCGCCAGATATTCCAGGATGCGCTTCTTAATTTTCTCCAAACCGTAGTGATCCCCTTCGAGGATCTCTTCGGCCTTTTTCAGATCGAGGTTGTCCTCGGTCAGGACCGACCAGGGCATGTCCAGAAGCCAATCTATATAGGTGCGCGCCACGGTGTACTCCGCCGATGAGGAGGGCATCCGCGCCAGCCGGTCTATCTCCTTGGCCGCGGCTTTGTGAGCCTCTTCGGGAAGTCCGGCTTTTTCCAACCGTTCCCGCAGCTCCTGAATTTCCACCCCTTCGGAATCGTCGCCCAGCTCCTTGCGGATGGCCTTGAGCTGCTCGCGCAGGAAATATTCTCGCTGAGACTTGGATATCTCGCCCTGCACCTCGTTCTGGATTTTTGAGCCGATTTCCAGTTTCTGGAGATATTCATTCAGCAGCACCGTGGCTCGTTGCAGCCTCTCTTTGACGTTGACGCGTTCGAGGATCTCCTCCTTGTGGTGCGTTTCCAGGTTGAGCAGCGAAACGGCCGTATCCGTCAGCCGGCCCGGGTCCTGAATGTTTGCCAGCATCATCAGATGCTCGCCGGTGATATTGGGCAGATATTCGCTGATAGATTGGACTAAGTTGCGCAAGTTCAAAACCAGCGCCTCGATCTCCAATCCCTCGACCCGGACATCGTCGCGTTTCTCGATGACGACCTTGATGTAGGGATCCTGCTGGGCATAATCCAGCACTTCAAAGCGGTGCACCCCCTGGACGATGACCGATTTGGAGTCATCCGGCAGATCAATGACCTTCAAAACCGCCGCCAGAGTCCCCCAGCGATAGAGATCCTCCGGCCCGGGATCATCCACCAGTCCCTGCTTCTGAGCGATGACGCCGATATATTTTGAACGATCCTGAATGTCCGCCAGGAGTTTTAGTGATTTTTCCCGCCCCACCGCCAGCGGAATAATCTGGTGCGGAAAGAGCACGGAATTGCGCAGCGGGATCACCGGCACGATCTCGGGCAGATGATCGTTTGCCATCGTTTCTTTTTCCATTTTGCTTTTCATCTTGGGAGCTTTTTCGATCTTCGGATCTTTGGATTTCTCAGTCAATTTCTTCTTTATCAACCTATTTATCCTTCCATAGTGTAAGCAATACCCATGCCAGGGTGCAATTCCTTGTTTTTATTTGATTCTCCTTCGCCACTTCGTGATCGCCGATCTTCAACCTGCCAATATGTCAGGAAGATTTTAGATGGCCTTTAAAGGACGAAGCGAGAGATCATCCGAACTCTCGAATATATGAATCTTCGCGAAAAATGTCAAGCAAAATCGCCTTAATTCATTCCGCAGGGCTGAATAGCGGAGCGGTCGAGTTTTCCTTGACAATTGAAGTTCAAATGTCTATATTTAATACACAGGAGTCCCACATTTATATCCCTACAATCACGCATCTCGCGCCAGGATGACTTTAAAAACGACCCCCAAAAGACTTGTGGCTTCAGCCCAAGCCGCTGCCGCCAAGATCTCCTGCTCGCGTTGGCGCCGGCATTTCTCTGCCATTCCAGACGACGTGATTGATCGCTATCGCTACTACCGTGATTGTGGTCAGACTCCCTGGAACACCTACCTGATCCCTCCTTCAACTTTCGCGGCCTACGGGGTTCGCTATCTGCAAAAACTCCAATTTGATAACTCGCTGGCTTCTCTACGCCTCTGGGGATTCATGCTGACGGAGCCGGAGCGCCTCTATCGCGCTCGCCAGGTCGGCAAGAAGGTCGTGGCTCTGATGGGCGATTTGGGCCCTTTGGCGCCGCTAGTTTATGCTTTTCCCAACATGGTGGCCTTCTATCCGGAATGCCACTGGTGGACACCTTTTCTTTATGAATCGAACGATCTTTTCGATTCGGCATCGCGCCGAGGCATCGGCGAAGACTGCTGCTTCGTGCGCGCGGCCCTGGGCGCTTTCGCCAAAAATTGCTATTTCCCACCGCCGGATCTTTGCATCGGCTCGGCCGGCGCCTCTTGCGATGACATGGCCGCCGTCATCCAGGGAGCCTACGGATTCCATTATCCTTTCTTCTGGTTTGAGATCCCCTTCCTCCGCAATCCCATCAGCGCGAACGACACGGCGCCACCAGTCAAGGCGGTTCGCCCTGAAAACGGCCATCTGAAAAAGCTGATCTTGCAGCAGCTTCATGCTCTGGCCGACCAATTGAGCCGAATCGCCGGCGCGCCTTTCCGGGAGGAAAACCTCAGGGCCGCTATCTCCAAAATTAACGCGTTGCGATCATCCATCGAGCGCACGCGTCAATACGCCTATCTTGCTCGCGGCGCGGCGCTTCCCGCCCTGGAGATGATGAATCTCGAATTTATGGCGATGGCCTTCTACGCCGATCTCGACGAAGCGCTGGATATCGCTGTTGCTTTGGAAGAAACAGCCCGCGAGCGCAGCCGGCGCGGGGATAAGATTACGCCCGCCGACGCGCTGCGCATTTTCTGGATCACACCGCCGGCCGATCCCATTCTCCTGAATCACGTGGAGGATCTTGGCGGTCAGGTGGTAGGCAGCGAATACCTGATTCACCAGGTGCGCCAGCCATTGCGCGAGGATCTGCCTCCGTTGGAAGCCGTCGCCGAAGGGCTGTTGCAGATGAGCCTGATCGGCAGCTCCCAACTTCGTGCCGCTCGTGCTATCGAAGATGCCCGCGCCGCTCAGGCGGAAGGCGCCATCATTTCGTCCATTTTTGCCAGTTCCCACTGCGCCTCGGAAGATCGCATCATTGCCGAGGAGATGCGCCGCGAACTGGATCTCCCCGTCCTGACCTTCGATGTCGTCGGCCCCGGCAAACAGCGTCAACAGAGCCAGATTCTCAACCGCATGCAGGCTTTTCTCGAAGTGGCAAGCGCGCGTCGTTCCAAACACCATATATAATTACTAGGAGGATTCATGATCTGCCGCATTTCTACCCTTACAACCGCCATCCTCTTACTATTCACAACATCTCTGCAGGCCCAGGACAGCTTGAACGTTTCGACCGTGAGCCGGCTTTATGACCTCTGGGATGTCACCAAGGACTGCGCCGTTAGGGGCAACTACTGCTATGTGGCAGCCTACCGCTCGGGCTTGCGCATCATGGATATTTCGAATCCGGCCACTCCGGTAGAGGTCGGTTTCTGCGACACGCCGGGTCATGCCTGGCAAGTCGTCCTGGATGGCAATTACGCCTATATCGCCGATGGAGACTCCGGGGTGCGCGTGATTGACGTGGCCAACGTAACGGCGCCTTTTGAAGTCGGCTTTTGGGACACCCCTGGCGAGGTGCGCGGGATCGCTCAGTCCGGCAGCTACCTCTATCTGGGCGATGTCACGGGAGGTTTTCGTGTCCTAAGCGTGGCAGACCCCACACAGCCAATTGAAGTCGGATCCAGCTCGATTCCGCAACAGGCCACCGGAGTTGCCGTCGCCGGCTCCTATGTCTACCTTTGCGATTCCGAAACCACCCTGCGGGTTTTCGATGTCAGCAATCCCTCAACGCCGACGCAAGTAGGCACATGCACATTGTTCGGTTCCCCCTGGAGAATTGCGCTCGCCGGCAATTACGCCTATGTTTGCGCTGAACTGGGAGGCCTGCATATTATTGATATTTCCGCAGCGGCCCATCCCGTTGAAGTGGGTTGGTTGGACACGCCCGGTATCGCTCGGGATATCGAGCTCCGCGACAGCATCGCCTTTGTCGGCGACTGGGACAATGGGATCGTCGTGGTGAATGTCACCAATCCAAACAACCCCCAGGAAATTACGACTTATGACACCGATGGCATGGTGCATGGCGTTACACTGGCCGGGGACCTGCTGTATGTCAGCGATTACATCCACGATCTGTTGATCCTGGACGTTACCACGCCCTCAAGTCCCCTCCTGATCGGATCCTACATTACGCTGGGCTTCGTCCGCGACGTCGCTCTTTCGGGTCAATACGCCTATCTGGCCATGCGCGATGAAGGGCTGAAGATCGTCAATGTAAACCCTCTTTCCAATCCCGTGGAAGCTGGCGCCTTTGATACGCCCGGCACCGCCATGTCTCTGGCCCTGCAAGCCAACTTCGCCTACGTGGCGGATGGGGATTCCGGCCTGCAGGTAATTGACGTCAGCAATCCTTATTTGCCCCAGCAAGCTGGATCGTGCGTGATTGAGAACAAAGCTCTATCCCTGGCGCTCAACGGGAATTTCGCCTATGTGGCGGCGCGGGAAGCCGGACTGCGCGTTGTGGATATCAGCGATCCGGCAAATCCTGTGGAAGTCGCCGCGCTCGTCTTGGGCGATTATGTGACGTCCGCGGCCTGCGCCGGCGATAATGTCTATCTGGCCAATTTTCACAGCGGGTTGACCATCGCCTCCGTGCAAAATCCTCTGCAGCCCCAGGTTGTCGGGAATTGCGATACACCCGGTTCCTGTTTGCAGGTCTGCCTCGTCGGGAATCTCGCCTATCTGGCGGATAATGAAGGCGGCCTGCGCATCGTCAACATCGCCAATCCCTCCGCGCCCTATGAAGTGGGATCCGTGGTCCCCAGCGAATTCGTCCAATGGGTCGCCGTTTCCGGCGATTACGCTTATCTGGCCGACAGCTTCAACGGCCTGCGCGTGATAGATGTTTCCGATCCCTCTTCTCCCACCGAGACGGGCTATTACCGGACTCCCGGAATCCCTTACAGTGTCGCCGCCGCCGGACCGTATGCCTTCGTCGCCGACGGTTCCAACCTCGGCATCTATGACTGCTCTCAGGCGATGTCAGCGCCTCAACCCCCACCGCGAATTAAATGGGACGGTCCGCAACTGGTCATCGGGCCGAATCCGGCCAATCCCTTGGTGGTTGCGAGTTTCGAGTTGCGAGTTGCGAGCAATATATCGTTAGACATCCTCGATATCTGCGGAAGGAGGATTGCGGAGCTGGCTTCGGGCTGGTATCCACCCGGGGAGTATCGGTACGTGTGGGATGGGACAGGCAACGCGGGCGGCGTGTATTTCATTCGCTTGCAGGCTGGGGGGGAGAGAATTTGCGAGAAGGCGGTCATGATCAAGTGACGGGAGTTTGATTCCGCCAGGCCAATATCGGTCGCTTGCCCTGGACTCTAATCCCAGTACTCTTATCTTTCAAGTTCGCCAAGGAATAAGGCAAGAAACACCCCATCCAAGGAGGATTTCATGTCCAAGAAATTCTGGCTGGCAGTTCTGGTCAGCTTTGTCCTGCTCTACGCCTTCCAGTTCATTCTCCATGCCCTGATCCTGTCGGGATTTTACGCCTCCCGCCCCGACGGTCTGCTTCCCGCGGCGAAGATGCAGGCGCGCATGATCTGGATGCCGATCGGGTTTCTCATCTGGGCCTACCTCTGGACTTACTTCTTTCACCGTTTCGCCAGCGAGAAGAATGTCGCCAAAGGCATCCAGCACGGCGTCTCTTACATGATTTTCCTAAATGTGCCCAAGAGTTTCATCTGGTACGCTTCCATTGACATCAGCGGCTACTGCTACCTCTGGTGGGCCATCGGCGAGATCGCCATGGGAGCCATCATTGGCGCCGTGATGGGAGCCATGTTGAAGGGAGAATCGGAAGGGACGAAAGCCTGATCCATGGGCGACCCCCGAGTCGCCCTTCGCTTATTCCCCTACATCAAATTCTCCAATTCGCGCCTCATTTCGCGCGCTATCTTATCGTATCACTGGCAATCCTTTTCACAAAATACAACGGAGAAACACATGCTGAACAAGATTTTGGTCACCGGCGCGACGGGCAATGCCGGGTTTGAGGTCGCCAAAGCACTGGCGTCGAGAGGACTGCGGGTCAAAGCCGCGGTGCACAATGCCGAAAAGGTCGGCCCGCTGAAATCCACCGGCGCCGAACGAATTGCCTTCGATTTGACCCAGCCCGATACCTGGGGCGGAGCGCTGTCGGGGGTGGACGGGCTTTTCCTGGTTTCGCCGACCATGATCCCGGGCAGTCTTCAGGCCGTCCTGAATTTCGTTGACAAGGCCAAGGCCGCCGGAATCAAATACATCCTCAACCTCTCCGCCAAGGGCGTCGAGATGGTGGACGATGCTCCGCTGCGCCAAGTTGAGAAGAAGGTGGAGGCGTCGGGAATTCCCTTCACTCACCTGCGCCCCACCTGGTTCAATCAGAACTTCTCGAGCTTTCATCACGACGTCATCGCCAAGCAGGGAGCTATCTTCCTGCCTGCTGGAGACGCCAAAACCGCCTTCATTGACTGCCGCGACATTGCCTCGGTGGCGCTGATCTGTTTTTCCCAGAACGGCCACGCCGGAAAGGCCTACGCTTTGACAGGAGGTGAAGCGCTGGATCACACACAAGTCGCGACATTCATCTCTACGGCCATCGGCCGCGAGATTAAATATCATGCTTTATCCGACGACGACGCCCGCCAGGGTCTGAAAGCTCAGGGGTGGTTGTCCGAGGCCGTCGAATATATGCTCATGCTCTACGGCTTCGTCCGCGCTGGATATGCCGCTGACATCACGCCGGATGTGGAGAATATCCTGAAGCGCAAGCCGCTGACGTTCGCGCAGTATGCGAAGGATTATGTGGAGGCGTGGCGGTAGGTGTAATTTGCCGGATATGACATGGCTTTTGCAGGGGCGCGTGAAAGTGCGCCCCTATATTTATTATTTCGGATGTGATCCCAATTGGGGAACATTTTGCCTGAGCAAGATGTTTAATGATTGTTCCCAAAAAAGGAACAAATATGCTTGACTCTTAGGGAAATATTGCTTATATTATGATTAGGCTGCAAATGGATACACAGGGGCCGGCTCTCACTAAGTAATGAAAATCCACAACCTTGGCGATCTGGCAAAATTCATTAAGAAACACCGGACAGCCAAAAAAGACATTGATAATTGGAGAGCATTCGTCGAGGGTGCGCACTGGTCGAGCTCTGATGATGTCAAACTCAACATCAGAGGGGAGAAGAGCGACAGACTGGTGTTCAAACTTGGGGATCGCTGGCGTATTGATACGCGCATTGAATGGGAGCATGAGCTGGTCCTCATCATAAGGGTCGGCTCGCACGAAGAATACAATAAGTGGAAATATCAGTAGAGATTGGTTTAAAATAAAAATAAGAATGAATATAAGAGTGATAAAGACCGAAGAAGATTACCGAGCCGCTCTCACGGAGCTGGAGCGGCTGATGAATCTTCATCCCAAGCGAGGATCCGCAGACTCGGATCGGCTTGAGGTGCTTTCTCTCCTGCTTGAAAAGTACGAGCAGAAGCGTTTTCCGATAGAGCTTCCGGATCCCATTTCGGCAATTGAGTTTATCATGGATCAGCGTGGCCTTAGTCGCCGCGATTTGGAGGCCTATATCGGGTCTCGTGGCAAGGTGTCCGAGGTGCTGTCCGGAAAACGCCCCTTAAGCAAGCGGATGATTGGGGCATTGCATGAAGGATTGGGGATACCGCTCGAGGTGCTTTTCAACCAAACGCGCCCGGCCACAGTGAAGCCGCGCAAGAGCAAGGTAAAGGGCAATTCGCGATCCGTTTCACGCCGTGCGGCCTGATTCGTAGATCGGATTCGCCAATACCGATATTTTCTGTTGCGTCGGGTCTTGCACCGCAGGCGTGTGACCTGACGCCCGGCCGAATTCCCACCCCAAATAAAACCCCAAAAAACTCTTTGTTTCTGGCCAAACTATTCGTATATTATCTGTATGCAGAATGGTCATTGGGATTGTCATAGGGCGAGTCAGTTTGAGCGCTTCGTTATGGTACCGTGACATTCTGGCAGAACAAAAGGTTAAATTTAAAGGAGTACAAGAGTGTCAACAGGTACAGTGAAGTGGTTCAACGCCCGCAAGGGTTTCGGGTTCATCAACGTGGACGGCACGAACGGCGACGTTTTCGTGCACGCCAACGAGGTGACCGGCGCCGGTTTCCGCAATGAACTGCAGGACAATCAGCGCGTGGAGTTCGAAATCGCCCAGGGTCCCAAAGGCCCCATGGCCAAGAACGTCAGGGTGATCGAATAACCCTTCACGAAAATCAAAACCCGGCTCGAAAGAGTCGGGTTTTTTTGTTTTCTTCCGGCCCCCAATCCGCTAACCCCATTCCCCCACTTTCCCTTTGATTCCACGATAATAATTTCCTATATTTAGAATTCATTTTTCCGAGCGAAAATGGCGGATGCAATGAAATTATCCCCCGAAGAATTAGAGCGCGAGTGGTTCCTGAACGTCTACACCGGCCGGGGCGACTCCATGGCGCAGCTCACCTGGCGAGCCGTCATCATGGGATCGTGCCTGGGGGCGTTCATGTCGCTCTCAAACCTCTACATCGGCCTGAAGACCGGCTGGGGGTTGGGCGTGGCCATCACGTCGTGCATTCTGTCGTTCGCCATCTGGAAATCGCTGCGCAAAGTCCTGCCCGGGATCTTCAAGACCGACTTCACCATTCTGGAAAACAACGCCATGCAGTCCACGGCATCGGCGGCGGGCTATTCGACCGGCGGGACGATCGTATCGGCCATCTGCGCTTACCTGCTGGTCAACGGCCACCACCTGCCCTACGGGATGCTGACCGCCTGGGTCTTTTTTCTTGCGATCCTGGGCACGACTCTGGCCATCCCCATGAAGCGGCAGATGATCAACGTCGAGCGGCTGAAGTTTCCCTCCGGCATCGCGGCGGCGGAGACGCTGAAGAGCCTGCACGGCATGGGAGCAGGAAGTTTAAAGCCGGTCGAAGGGGCCGTCGCCAACGGCAATGACAGCGCCAAGGCCCTCTTTGCATCTGCGGGGCTGGGCGGCGTCATCGCCATTTGCCGGGATGCTTTGGCGATCATCCCCTCCCAGTTCGCCATCTTCGGATCGCGGCTGGTGCCGTACACCATCGCCTTGGACGGCAGCATGATCATGGTTGCCGCCGGAGCCATCATGGGATTTCGCACGGCCTGGTCCATTCTGCTGGGCGGATTTCTGGCCTGGGGCGTCGCAGCGCCTTATATGCATCATATCGGAGTCATCCAGGAATTGGGCTATCGCAGCATCGTGTCCTGGACGCTCTGGGGCGGAGCCGCCTGCATGGTGACGTCGGGATTGCTGTCGTTTGCGATGCAATGGAAGACGGCGCTGCGCGCCTTCTCAGGATTGACGGCGGTCTTCAGCCGGAGGCCGGTCGAGAAGGATGAAATATCGAAGAAAATGGACGCCATTGAAGTGCCGGGAAGCTGGTTTCTGGCGGGCATGACCTTCGGCGGCATCGGCGTGGTTTATATCATTCACAGCTTCTTCGGCGTGCCGGTCTGGATGGGAGTGCTGGCGGTCGTCATGTCCTTCTTCCTCGCTCTGGTGGCCTGCCGCGCCTGTGGCGAAACCGACACCACGCCGGTGGGAGCCATGGGCAAGATCACGCAGCTCATGTACGGCGCCATCGCGCCGCGGCAGATGAACACCAACCTGATGACCGCCTGCATCACCGCGGGCGTGGCCGATTCAGCCTCCGACCTGCTGACTGACCTGAAGAGCGGCTATGTCTTGGGAGCCAACCCGAGACTGCAATTCTTAGCGCAATTTTCGGGCATCTTCGCCGGAACGGCCATCGTGGTGCCGGCGTTTTACCTGATCGTTCCGACCGTGGACGTTCTGGGATCAGACAAGTTTCCGGCTCCGGCGGCGCAGGTCTGGGCCTCGGTGGCCAAGCTCTTGTCCAACGGCTTCACGTCGCTGCACCCAACGGCACGCTGGGCGCTGGTGATCGGCGGTCTGATCGGCATCCTGATTCCCATTCTGGAACGCATCCTCCCCGAAAAGGCTCGCAAGTTCGTGCCTTCCGCGATGGGCTTGGGGCTGGCGTGGACGTTCCACTTCTGGTATGCCTTCTCGATGTTCATCGGCGGCACGGCCGCGCTGATTCTGGAAAAGAGGAAACCCGCCATCGCTGAGAAGTTCACCATCCCCGTGGCCTCGGGGCTAATTGCGGGGGAAAGTCTCATGGGGATATTTATTACGCTCATGGCGGCGATGGGGTGGATTGGGTGACGCTGCGCGTCAAATGCAAAATGTAAAATTTAAAATGTAAAAATGGGGCTGGGCAGTGTCATTCCCGCGAAAGCGGGAATCCAGAAAACCCACCCGGGAATGAATTCCCGGGCTACGGAACTGCGGTCCCCTGAAGGGGACGCTCAGGGAGCAGCCTGAATGGGATTACAATTTCACGCAAATCCCAAAGGGACCCTTACGGGGACGCCAAGACGCAAAGAACAAAATCTGTTTAATCCGTTAAATCTGTTTCATCGGCGATTCTGACAAGGAGCCTGAAATGGCGATATACACCCCAGAGGAGATCGAGCAATTCCGCCAGCGCTGGGAAGGAAAGGAGGCGCTGATTGACGAGGTCATCGGAGTACTGAGGGGTGAAGGGAAAGCAGAAAGCAAAGAGGAAATAGAAAGTAGGATAAGGAGGGCCAGTGACATCCTGCGAGGTGCTGGATACCCACCTGCTGATGAAGATATAAGAGTCTCATATTCGTGGGACGAATTCACGGTTCCTGTGATGGATTTACGAGGTATTCAGTTAGCGAATAAGGACCTAAGCAACATTATTATTCCCGCGGCGCGTATGAAATGGGCATGCCTTAGGAATGCGCATTTAGAAGGCGCAAACCTCTGGGCGGCACATTTGGAGGGTGCAGATTTAATGGGGGCGAATTTGGAAGGTGCGGTTTTTAGTACTGGGCATTTAGAAGGCGCAGGGTTTAAAGAGGCGAGTCTGCAAGGTGCGTTGCTTAAAGAGGCACATCTGGAAGGCGCGGGTTTGGGGGGTGCACATCTGGAAGGCGCGGGTTTGGGGGGTGCACATCTGGAAGGCGCATGGCTCATGAAGGCGCATATGGAAGGCGCGGATTTGGGGGGTACACATCTGGAAAGCGCATGGCTCATGGAGACGCATATGGAAGGCGCAAATCTTAAGTGGGCGCATCTGGAAGGCGACATGCTTATATGGGTGCATCTGGAGGGCGCGTATCTTTATCAGGCGAATTTAGAAGGCGCGTCGCTTCATCAGGCGCATCTGGAAGGTGCGTCGCTTAAAGAGGCACACCTGGAAGGCGCAAAGCTGATTGAGGCGAATTTGCAAGGTGCGGATTTTTCATATGCTCAGGTGGGCGCGCTGAAGGATTATCGTTTTTCACCAGCATGCCAACTGCCGGAAGAGAAAAAAGATGAGTTGAGACAGGCCGGAGAAACCACACAATTCAGCCAAAATGATTTCGTTCCTCTCTGGCGCGGTCATTTCTTCGCGCAATTCACTATCCCATGGTATTGGAAGGCTCTTTTGAAGCTGCATTTTCGGTGGATTATGTCTTTTCAGATCAAGATGCTTAAAAAGATGCGATGGAAAGACTTTCGCAAGCACCTCTTCAACCGCTGGTTTTATACTAACTTCGAAGGCGTCCGCATTGACGACGCCGATACCGTCATGGCACCCGATTTATATCGTTATGTCAAGGACCAACAATATCTGCTTCGCTTTAAGCAAACGCACCCATGGATCTATTGGATTTGGAAAATCCTCTCCGACTGCGGCGGCAAGCTGTCGGTGGTGGCTTTTTGGTCGGCAGTGTTTGTTCTTCTGTTCTCATGGCTGTATCCAGCAACAAATTCCATCAGCCCTCGCACTTTAGGCGCAATGACAGAACAATTGCCGCATTTTTGGCAATGGCTCTTTGTCTCTGTGAGTATTTTCAGCAATCTTGGTATTCCCAACATTCAATTCTTACGGCCCCTTGGAGTGGTGTTGATTATTTCTGAGTGCGTTCTCGGCCTGATGATGTTGGGCATGCTCATTTCGGTTTTGCAGAATCGGTTTGCGCGGCGGTCATAGTTTGTAGGGGCGCACTGCGTGCGCCCAGAGGATCGGGTCGGGGCAAGCCCGACCCCTACGCGATGGATTCCCGCTTTCGCGGGAATGACACAAATCGGCCATTAACAAACGACTGACGACCAACGACCAACGACAATTGACTAATCCCTAACCCCTAATCCCTAAACCCTAACATGCCAAGCATTTCAAATCTCGACCTGACAAGTTTCATCCCCGAAATCACCCTGACGGCGGGGATATTGGTGCTGATCATCCGCGAGCTGGTGCGCAAGGAGCGCTCGGCGCTGGGCATCGGCGCGGGCAGCATGGTGCTGCTAACCGGCCTGATCTATCTGGCGCTGCGCGTGGGCGTGCGGCCCGGGGATCAAATGTTCGGAGCCCTTGTGGATGACGGCGTGGCCGTCTTTTTCAAGGTGTTCTTCTCGTTGGCGGTGCTGCTGTCTATCGGCATCTGCCTGTTCACGTTCAAGCGCGAAGGCGAACCGTATCTGCTGCTGCTTGCCAGCGTCCTGGGGATGTTCCTCTTGGGCGGAGCGAACGACATCATCACCCTGATTGTGGCGATTGAATTGGTCTCGATCCCGTCCTACATCTTGGCGGGATATAACCGCCGAGATCCGAAGTCGGCGGAAGCGTCGCTGAAATACGTGCTCTACGGAGCCGTCTCCACCGGCGTCATGATTTACGGATTCTCATTGCTCTACGGCTTGACCGGCGCCACCTCGATTCCGGAAATGGCGCAGGCGCTGTCCGGCGGAAACTTCTCAGAACCGATTTATCTGCTCGCGGTGACGCTGGTTTTGGCCGGGTTGGGTTATAAGATCGCCATGGTTCCGTTCCACTTCTGGTGCCCGGATGTCTATGAAGGTTCGCCGACAGCCATCACCGCCTTCTTTTCGGTGGCGCCCAAAGCCGCCGGATTCGCCGCGCTTTTCCGCATGATGGACGTCTTCTCCGCGCCGGCCAGCATCGCCGGAGTGGACGCGCGCTTCCTCTTTTCCATCGCCAGCGCGCTGACCATGACCTTCGGCAACTTAGGAGCCTTGCACCAGACCAATCTGAAGAGATTGCTGGCCTACAGTTCAATCGCTCACGCCGGCTACCTGCTGATGGGTTTCGCGGCGGGGACGAATGCCGCCTATCAGGCGGTGCTTTTCTATCTCGTAGTTTACCTCTTCATGAACCTGGGAGCCTTCCTGGTTGTGGATGCCGCGGGCCGCAAGCTGGGCGGCGAGAACGTCTCGCACATCAAAGGCCTGGGCAAGACATCGCCCAAGCTGGCGCTGGCGCTGGCCGTTTTCCTCTTCTCGCTGGTGGGCCTGCCGCCGCTGGCGGGATTCATCGGCAAGTTCTACCTTTTCAGCGCTCTGGTGGCGGAAAACATGTGGGCGCTGGCCTTGATCGGCGTGGCCAACAGCGTGGTGTCGCTGGTGTACTACGTGCGCGTCATCCGCGACATGTTCATCCACGAACCGGAACCGAGCGCGAAGCCGATCCCCATGACGGCGGGATTGGCTGTGCTGACTCTCGTCTTCCTTGTGCCGACCATCATCTTAGGCATCTGGTGGGGGCCGCTGGCGGGGTGGGTGGCGGCGGCGGTGGGGTAAATGTTCTCCCGCCTGAAAACCTTTTCCCCCGAAGTCTGGTCCTGGATGACCTACGACTTCGCCAATTCGGCCTTTGCCACGACCATCACGGCAGTGATCTTCAACAAGTATTTCGCTGGAGTCATCGCCGGAGGCGCGGCGGGAACGGACTTCAACCTCTTCGGCTGGCGGTTCAACCTGCCGGGAGCTACGCTCTTTGCTCTCGCCGTGCTATTCGGCACCATTCTGACCATCATTCTCTCGCCCTTCATCGGCATTTACGCCGATAAAAACGGCGTGCGCAAGCGGCTCTTAATATGGACCATTTTCATTGGAGCCGTTTCCACCGCGGCTCTGGCTTGGTTGGAGGCGGGAAACGTGATTTCCGGAGCCATCTTGTATGGCATCGCTTCGTGCGCCTTCGTCCTGTCCTGCAATCTCTACAACGCCTTCCTCCCCCAAATCTGCGCGGAAAAAGACGTGGGATTGGTCTCAGGCATCTCCTGGGCCATCGGCTATATCGGCGGAGGGCTCTGCCTGCTGCTGAACTTGGTAATGCTGCAGAATCCGCAGGCGCTTGGATTTGCTCCCGGAGCGTTCGGCGTGGGCCACGTGGTCTTATCGGTCTCGGCCTGGTGGGTGGTCTTTTCGCTGCCCATCATCATTGGATTGAAGGAGCGGCCTCCAGCGGAGATTACGGGCGACCGATCGGCAGCCAACCTGCGGCAATTATGGCGCGGCCTGATATCCACCATGAAAGATCTGCGCCATTTCCGACAACTCTGGGTCTTTCTGCTCGCCTATATTTTCTTCACTAACGGCATCGAAACCTCCATTAGCACGGCGTCCATCTTCGGCGACCAGGAGCTGCGCATGGACACCGCCGCGTTGATTAAACTGTTCCTGCTGGTGCAGTTCGCGGCTTTCCCTGGAGCTCTGCTGTTTGGTCTGCTGGTGGACAAGATTGGCAACAAGAAGGGGCTGGCAATTTCGCTGCTCGGCTGGATGATCGCTCTGCTGTGGGTCTACAATCTGGGGATCTTCACCACTCCGATTATCGAGTTTCACCTGGCGGCGGTACTGGTGGGGCTGGTCATGGGAGGCAGCCAGGCGGCGGCGAGGTCGCTCTTTGCCACGTTTACGCCGCCCGCCCGCTCTGCGGAATTCTTCAGCTTCTACGGCGTCGCCGGCCGGATCGCCTCGATCCTGGGGCCGCTGTCGTTTGCCGCCGTGAATACCGCCACGCGCAGCCTGCATGCGGCCATCCTGGTCATGGTCGTCTTCTTCGCACTCGGATTGCTTGTGCTGCTTCGGGTGGATGAAACCGAAGGGCAACAAAAAACGAAAAACTAAAGGAGAAAAACGAATTAGCGATCTGATCTTTTTACCGCCGCTCTCATGGACCCGGCAGGATGAATACCTGTCAACCCTCCAGAATTCGCAAATGGATAATCGCAATCTATTGTAATTTTGAATGTTATATATTGCATTTTGCCATTTGCATTTTCTTCCAACCCCAGGCACCCCGCCATCATCCCCCAGATAAATTGATCTCAATCTTGACTGGCCTGCGCGCGATGGCTATATTGGGGCAAAAGAATATCTCTGAGCTACTCATGATCCCCAGCCGCATCTTGATCACCGACGACGAAGAAGACATCTGCAGCACTCTGGCCGAATATTTGGAAGACAAGGGCTACGAAGTCTTTCAAGCGACCAACGGCCAGGATGCTCTGCGCCTGTTGAAGGAGGTTCGGCCGCACCTGATGCTGCTGGACATCCGCATGCCGGAACAGGACGGCATCGAAATCCTGCGGCGTGTCAGGCAGATTGATAACCAAATCGGCGTGATTATGATCACGGCCTTTCACGACGTCAACATCGCTCAGGAAGCGCTGAAACTGGGCGCCTGCGACTTTGTCACCAAGCCGGTGGATCTGAATTATCTGGATAAGAGCGTAAAGGTGAAGGTCAAGGCGATGCTGACTTGAAGGGGCAGCTTTCAAATAAAAAATAGGGCGATCCGGGTGGGTCGCCCTTATTGCTCGCAGTGGCGCAGCACGCTGCGCCTACTACTTGCGACTCGATTCTCGCAACTCACAGTTATTTCATCAACACCATCTTCTCAGTCATAACTCCCCCTGCCGGCCTGCCAGCTCGTGGTCCCTGCGGTGAAGATCGGGGTATCCCTTCGAAGCAACCTGTTTCCTCTCGAATGGCAAAAAACCAAAAGAATACTTGACTTCATGTAAATTATATATTACATTAAGTCCGTTAATGATGACTTAAAGCTGGGTGAACCCGGCCCAATAGGCCATGGAAAATAAAATAAGATATTACCGGTTCATGAATAAAGAGATGACTCAAGCTGATCTCGCCGAAAAAGCCGGCGTGGCTCGCCAGACCATCATCGCCATAGAAAAGGGCGCCTTTAATCCGTCCATCAGACTGGCGCTGAAAATGGCGAGAATATTCGGCGTCTCCGTTGAGGATCTCTTTACTCTGGACGAAAAGGACTTAGTGGAGAAACCATGAAGAAGGCTATCCCCGTACTGAAGAGCTTGTGGTTTATCATGATCATCGCGCTCGTGTTCGTGGGCCGCGACGTCTACTTTCCGGTGCTGGTACTGTTAGCGGCGCTGGCTCTTTTAGCGCCGATCATCCGCGAAATTTGGTCGAAGTCGGATCTGGACGAACGGCAGATCCAAATCAGTCATTATTCCAGCCACATCGCCTATTTCGTTTATTCTTCTCTGCTGATCTTCGCCATTATCCGGGAGTGGGTGCAAAATGGGGAAATCCCGTCACCGCTTCTCTTCGTTTTAATATTCGTTCCGCTGCTGGCAAAAACCGCAGTCTGTCTGTATCAGAATTATGGCGGGGTGTCGGGACATGCCGGGTTCCTCAACCTCTTTTTCCGAGGGCTCCTTCCCAGCAAGAAATTGGATGAACGCCAGGCCGTCATCGGCAATCTATCCAGCCACGTGGCGTTTTACGTTTTTCTCTCGCTGACGCTGGCTGTTGTTTTGTTCAAGTACGTTCGCCTGAATTTAGAGCCGGCGCCGCTGTGGGATATGCTGCTATTTGTCCCCTTGGTGAGTAAACTCTACGTTAGCTATTTTCAGACGTACGATGCCGCCAAAGGAGCTCGCTATATTTTATCTACCATCGCCGGTTTGGTCTTTATTTTTGTCTTGCTCTCGCATGGGCTCAGCTTAGGAGCGCTTATGGAGGCGCTTCCCTTTCTCCTGATGGCAGGCATGATTTACCTGTCGAAATGGGCGCCCAAGCTTGCCGGGATCATCGTGATTTTGGTGGCAATAGCCATGTTGGTTCTGATGCGCGGCTGGATGACTTTCGACGTGTACGTTAGAATTCTCATGTGGTCGCTGATCCCCATTCCGCTGATCTTATGCGGATTGGCCTTTATGATGGATCGGCGGGAACGAACAGAATAGAATCCCCTCTCGCTGAGATATGGCAACAAATATGAGCTATAAAATCACTTTGTAGGATTAAAAATGAAAAAAATGACTTGCATCGCTATCCTGGGGGCTACGCTTTTTCTCATGGGCTGCCCGGCGCGATCCCTTTTTCCGCTATTCGCGGAAAAAGATCTGGTCTTCAACCCGGACCTCCTGGGAACCTGGGTTGACTTGGATAAGGAAGAATATACCTTTCTGAAATCAGGCGGCCAGGGTTATGACGTCCTGATGCGTGAAAAAGAGGGAAGTGCCTGTCTACTCAGTGTAAAGCTGGGTCAATTAGGTAAATATTGGTTCCTGGATTCCTCTCCGGGAGAGAAAAACAGCGACTATCATCTTTTGCCCACGCATGTGATCACGAGGATCTGGCTTAAAGGCGATACGCTGAAAACCGCCTCGCTGGAAGGCGACTATCTGAAGGACTCGATTACGAGCGGTAACCTGAAGGTTACGCACGCGCTCGATGGCAGTGACGTCCTGCTCACCGCCTCGACGGAGGAGCTGCAGCAACTGGTGCTCCGTCTGGCGGAAAATGAAGCGGCCTTTCCTGATCCCTCGACTCTGGTTCGTCGCAAGTGACGGCGTCCAAGACGCCCTTAGAGGGTAGATTTCAAGCAAGATAAATTACCGAATAACCATAAGGAGGCATCATGTTCTGGAGTTTGTTGCTGGTGAACCTGGTGGAAGCTTTCATCATCTGCCTGATTGTGGCTACGCTTTTCAAAAAACCCGTGTCCCGCATCATGCAGCGCCTGGTTACGGATGACATTTACGCCGCCTGGACCAAGTACATCACCTTTGCCATCTATGTCGTGGGCGTCTCCGGCGGCGTTCGCGTCTGGGATCTCGAGAAGTACATTAATCCTTCCGGCAAGGACAATATCGTCCTGGAACTGACCCGGGATCGCTGGATTCTGGAGGTCTATCACACCGTCATCGCCACGCTGCAGAGCGTCGCCTGGATGATGCTGGTGTTCTTCCTCTTCGCTCTGATTGCCTACGTGATTGTGCGGGGATTTGAGATGAAGAAACAGAGTTAGGATTGATTGACCTCGCATGGTACAAAGCTACCCAATAGTTGATATTAAAACGATCTTGGAATTGACCCTGATAATCTAAACCGGTCAGTTCGACCGGCCAAGGGAGTTACTGATGAATCTGCCCCGCAAATTCTCGCCCGCGGCAGCTCTGGTCGCACTGTTTTTCGTGGGTTGCGCAACCTTCCGTTCCGATTTAAATGGTGCATACCAGGACGCGCTCAGGAAAAATTCCGACCTCGCCCCTATCAGCGTGGTATTTCTCTTCACCCACATCCGCCAGACATTGGGCTACGACGCCATACCCAAGGTGGTGGGCAAGACGGCCATGATTCGGAGTTTCGACGACGTTTTCCACGATGCCCTTCGCGAACTGGGAAACCTCGAAAAATTTTCCACATTCACGGAAGAGGCCTCTGACGTAAATCATCCTGAACGCCGCCTGGTCCGCGATAGTTTAATCGCCCAAAGTGATTATACAATCAAGATTCGGATCGTGGAAGAAAGGCATTTCGCAGCGAGCTTTTTTGCCGGATTTACCACTACGATCTCCGCTACGTTGCTTCCCGCACCTTACCGGCAATCATACCGGATGGAAACTGAAGTCTATTCCCGGGAGGGCAAACTGGTGGGAACCTACCACCGGCAGGCATACCTGACCAAATGGGTGGAATTGTTACTGGTCTTCGCCTACCCCTTTTGTCCTGAAGACCGGAAACGTGAAGAAGTACTGATGGCCTTACTTCACGACACCTTCAGGCAGATAGAGAGCGAACGAGTGCTCACCGCGCTTTAGACAAACATCGCCGAGAAAGGAATTACATCATGAACCATCCATCCAACCCAACCCAAATGCCCAAATTATTCGGTTTGCCCAAAAGCGGCTTGGGGTGGTCGTCCCTCTGGCTCGCGGAGTGAATTCTCACTATGATTCCACCAAAATCAAATTTCTACCCGGAGAATGATAATAGCTTTCCTGTTAGACAATCAAATCTCACCTCAGGAGTTTGGACATGAAAATTCAAATCGTCTGTAGTACTATCGGCCTCATGCTCCTTTGCGCTGTGGCATCCGGACAGAATAATCCCTCGACCGGGACGCCAGTTGATTCCTCCCAGATATACCTCGAAAAGGGGCGGGAGCTGTTTCAAGCCGACAAAAACGACGAAGCGTTGGCCTCTTTTGAACGCGCCATCGCGCTGAAGCCCGACTTCGAAGAAGCCTGGCGCGGCAAGGGCGTGGTGCTCTGGCGCTTGGATCGCCAGGATGAAGCGATGGCCGCCACCGACAAGGCCCTGGAACTGAAACCGGATGACTTCAAAGCCTGGAAAAATAAAGGGCGGATCTTCATGCGCCTGGGCAAGAATGAGGATGCCCTGAAGACCTTCCAGAAAGCTTCGGAATTGAAGCCGGATGATGAAGAGGCATTGACGGGGCAAGTTTACATTCTGCGGGATATGGGAAAGATAGACGACATGATAAAAGCAATGGATCAGTTGATCGCCCAGAAACCCGAGGATCCCCAACGCTGGTTGTTTAAAGCCATGGAAACGGCAGAAGCCGGACGACCGGAAGTCGCACTGCCAGCCATCGAGAAACTGGAGGTGTTGCAGCCTGACAGCGCCTTTGTATGGGTTCTTAAGGGGCAATGTTATGAAATGATGAATCGCTTGGAGGACGCCTACAAGGCGCTGGATAAAGCCGTCACCATGCAGCCAGACAACGTGGATGCCTGGAGCATCAGGGGATTGGTGTTGATCAAGCAGAAACGGTACGACGAAGGCATCGCTTCCTGCACCAGGGCCATGACGCTACGGCCCGACCTTTACGGCCCGGTCTACAACCGCGCCTGCGCTTTCGCCTTGATGGGGAACAAATCCAAGGCTCTTACCGAACTGGGGAAAGCCATCGCTCTGAATGCCGAATGCAAGGGCATGGCTCCCAAGGATGAGGATTTCAAGAGCTTGTGGAATGACCCGGATTTTAAAATGCTAACGGAATAGAGAGGCAGAGGATCATAGCATATAAGAGCAGGGGCGCATCCGCCGCGGCGGATGCGCCCCAGCTGCTCTGTTCAAGGTTTGCGGTATAAGGATTATTTCACCAGCAGCATTTTCTGCAAGCCAATGAAGCCTCCCGCTTGTACCCGGCAGATGTACATCCCGGATGCTAAACTGGAAGCATCCCAGGTGACTTCGTGATAGCCGGCCTGGCGCAAACCATTCACCAGATCCGCCACCAACCTGCCGTTGACGTCGTAAATCGCCAGTTTCACTTGAGTCGCTTCAGGTAACTGGAAGCGGATGGTCGTCCGCGGATTGAACGGATTGGGATAGTTCGGATGCAGCGCGAAAATGTCCGGCGCCGCCGGTTGATTCAACCCCGCCATCCATTCATCGAAAGACTCGCCCGTGTTTAACCACTCATCGTACCAAGCTCCATCACCGGTCAGCGATTTTGTGAACGGGAAACTATCCTCATCCCAAACCGTTGCGGGATAATCGCCGATGTAGCCGTGGTATACATAGTTGCCCGGCGGAGCCGATCCGGGCACGGTCTGCGTGCGGTCGCGATTGTTGTTGAATCCGGCCGGCATAATGACTGCGACTGGACCCAACACCGGCCCGTAATTCGATCCGTTGGGCAGCGTCGCCATGCACCAGATGTCGGCAGTGACCTGAGCCGTGCCGTTGTTGGCGGCGGCGATGTTGTAATTGAAACTGCCGCCCGAAGCCGGGATCACGATGGGCGTGCTGAAAGGGGTCAGCGTCACGGATACATCCGGTGCTCCCGCCGAGATGGAGAAGACCCGGATGCCCATGCCGTTCGCCGGTTCCAATGGCCCCAAGCCATTGTAAGTGACCTGAATACCCTCCGTTCCCGCGGCGTTTTCGATGCCCACCGTATTCGCATTCACGCAGGGCGCCTGGATGGTATGATACATGAAATCCATGTCGCCATTGGGATAGAGGATCACCTCGAACTTCTGCGGTACACGCGGCGTGGTATAGCTCATGACGTTATCCCATTCGATGACGAAGCGCGAATTGGCTGCATCAAAGTAATACCAGATCGTCCCCCCGCCCGGGGGATAGAGGTCATCCCATAGAGGAGCGATGGTATTGTTGGGCTCGCTCATATCTGGAATGGCGGTATTGGTCCAGTTTGTTGATGTGGACGTGAACGAGGCGAAGCCATTTGAGCAAACGCGAATCGAGCTATAGAACGCGCCATTATACCAGGGGAAACTGAAGCCGATGTTGAACGGCCCCAGGTTCTGGTCATCCTGGGTGATACCGGTATTGGTGCCGATACCGCTGATTTCGACCCAATTGTACGCGATCTGCTGGAACTGCGGCGGCCCGACGAAGACCGGACTGGGATTGGCATTCTGGACATCCCCTTCACCGGTCGTGTTGTAGTAGGATACGCCGTAGGTGTACCAACCCTGAATCGGCACGGTGTTGTCCAGATAAGATGTATTCGTGCCGAGCAGCGTGGCGATTACAATGCCATTTCGATAGACCTTCTGACCGGTCCACGAGCCGGGCGGCCAGTAGCCTCCATGCCCACCTTGAGTCGGCGCCGTCCAGGTGATGGTGCAGAGCAGTTGCTGACCGGGATCCGGCGTGGCCACTACATTGGACGGGAGGCCGGGAACATCCAGACCAATCCAGGCTGAGGCTTCCGCCGGAATGCCGTCGCCGTGAGAATTGTAGGGCACCAAGTCGTATTCGTACATCCCGGCCTGAGGCACGGTGTTATCGTCGTAGGTTGCCGGGGCGCCAATCACCATATTCGTCAGCGTGGCGACGAGCTGACCCTGGCGGTAAACCTTGACGCCCCAGAGTTCGGTCAGCGGCAGGTTATTGGCCGTGATGGAGGGATTGATCCAATTCAGCGTGGCGATCAGCGCGGCGCCGTTGTGCGAAACCGCGAAATTCGTCGGCGCGTTGGGGATCAGCAGCGCGCCGCCGGACTGGTCGAAATAGAGCGCACCCATGTCGGCGCGAGATCCGTCCGGATCCAGAGGGCTGCTGGGATTGCCCGTGTCAATACAGGGCGAAATCGCCATCAAATGGAAGTTGTCCAGATCGGGATTCACGAACTCCGGATCATCCACGATGTTGCCTACTCCCCCAATGGCCTCCGAGGAGCAGGAGTACGTCAAATTCGTTGTACCGTAGAATTCCGGATTGAGCGTCGCGATATTGCCGCAGACGATGTCATTGACTCCATTGAAGGCGCCGCTGGTGGCATACAGACCGCCGCCTCGGGCTGTGGAGGACGTGGACGTACAGCGGTTTTGAGTGATCGTATTGTTGTTGATGATGGGCGTGCAGGCATAGGCCAGAATGCCGGCGCCGTAGTAGACGGAGAGGTTGTCGTAGATCTGGTTGTAAGTAATTGTGGCTGGTGAGTTATCGCAGCGGATCCCGCCGCCTCCACAGGTGCCTCACGTGCCGGTGGCGGAATTGCGCGCGATCACGTTGTAGGAAATGGCGGCCTGAGCACATCCATACAGGTAGATGCCGCCGCCGTTGGCGCCCAACGTGGCTTCGTTGTCCACGATTAGGCAGTGCTCTACAATCAGGTCGGGAGCATTCTGGATGTACATACCGCCGCCGCCCCAGTAAGCGTCGCAATTGGAGATGCGGGTGTGGCTGATGCTCAAGCCAACGCCGTCGGAAAAGATGCCTCCGCCCTTGTAGGAGGACGGTGTTCCCGATGAGATGACGGCGTTGTCAAGGACGCAGTACTCAAGCGTGCTCGCTGCGGAAGCACCGCTCATAAAACGGATACCTCCCCAGCGGTGATCGGGGATCTCCTGCTGGCGGATGAACTTGATGCTGTCGCTCGCCGTCCCTTCGGCGTTCAACTGGCCAGCGATCCACCAGTACCAATGACCGTTGTGCAGAAACGTCGTGCCGGGGACAACCGTGAGGGTGGTTCCGGTTGCTACGCGGATATCCCCCACCACCAAGTAGGTTCCGGGCCCCAGCGTGCCCGACTGCGGGCCGCTGATCTGCGGCTGAGCCAGAGCGCTGCTCCACAACAGTGCCAGGCCCAGCAACACCCAAACATACAACTGTTTCTTGATGTGCATGCGGGTCTCCTTTTGGTTTGATTGAGTTTTAATGTTAGCTTATAATTATGATTCCCCCAATGTTCTGATTAGTGATTGCAATCACATTACACCTTTTGGTAACTCGCAACTCGCCATGCGCAGCTATTTCACCAACATCATCTTTTGAACCGCGCTAAATTCTCTTGCTTGCATCCGGCAGAAGTACAATCCCGACGGCAGGCCCGAAGCATCCCGGGTGACCTGATGGCGGCCGGCCTCGCGCCAGCCGAGCAAGTAGCCCAACAGACTGCAGGCGCCCATACCCAGAAGCAGGGAATTGAAGAGATCAAGCCCTTTGCGGCCGACCGTTGTGGTCATGGAATGTACCCTAATGATCGTAATTGTTCCTTGATGGCGGGATCTGCCAGGGAACCGCTGGCGCTGGCCACCCGAGGCCCGCATTCGTAACTGACAATCAAATCGGGTGGACGTTGATCAACCATCTCCGGCCTCAGGCTTTCCACCAGAACTCTGCCGTCCATGTCTTTTGCCCCGGGCAATCCGAATAGATATAGAATCGTCGGAGTCAAGTCGAGAACGCTGGCACCTTCGACCTTCGTGGCCTGTCGGAAATGAGGGCCGCAAGCAATGAAGACCCCAAGCTTCCGATGACTCCCGCTTCGCAAAGTCACTCGTGGATTCCGGAAGGGGCCGAAGCCGTGATCAGATACCAGAATCACGTCTGTTCCAGGTTCGAGCTGGCTCAGAATCTCTCCCAGCTCTTCATCAGCATAGCGGTAGAAAGCGGGGAGCACCGAACCAAATCGTTCGATTTCCTCCTGAGGCACATGCTCGAAATCCTGCGGTCGGTAGTATTCCCAGAAATAGTGCGAAACTAGGTCAGTTCCCTCCACGTAGAACGCGAAAAACCGGGGTCGGTATTTGCGGTAAAGATATAAACCGGCTCCGCGGTAAGACTCCGTGGCAGAGTATCCGGTTTTCAGTTGATAAAGCGGATTCCAATCGTAATATGCCGCGTTTTTCCAATCTTCCGGGAGATCAATTTCGGCGATCTGTGGGATGAAACGCCGCAACTCTTCGTTGGTGACGCTTTCCGGTGAGCGGCAGAATCCGGCGACCTGATCAAGATCGTCAGGCGGCCATATCTGGCCTTGGCGCAGGGTCAGCACCGAAGCGCGCGGATTCGGAATGCTATGCGTGAAGCGATCCGAAAGCATAAATCCCTCGACGGGTTCCACAGGCCAGCTACCCCACCAGCTAACCACTCCGACCGGGCAACCTGCATCCGATAGCAAATTCCAGAGCGCCTGGCAACGGCGCATCGTGCTGGTCACCGGTAGATCAGCGGTCGGCTGAAGTGTGCTGACCAAACGATAAAACCCTATCCCATTGGGAAAGCGGATGAAGTTATTGTCCATGCCGGCGAGTTGAAAGGTGCCAAAATCGGTAATGCCGTGCTTCTCAGGCAGCTTGCCGGTGCTAATGCTGTTCCAGATCAGCGGCGACTTCAGCTTTTCCAAGCTGCTCAAGGGTCCGCTGACCCCCTGGTCCACCAGCCTCCGCAAATTGGGCAATTCCCCCCGCTCAAAAAGATCTTGGATGACTGTCCATTCAGCCCCGTCCCAGCCGATCAGTGCCACCTTAGTTTGCTCATCGAGTCGGTTTAGGGCCGCGTGGATTTCTGAAAGGTTACCGGAAACCCCGCGCGGGGATGGTAGCCCGCACCACAACAGAGTTCCTGCCAGGGCGGCCAGCAGGAGAAAAGCAAAGCCGGAAAAGAATCCCCAAAGACTAAGCAGTGGGAAGGTCTTTCCTTTCGTTTTCGCTGGATTCGGTAGCGCGCGGTAAAACCAGATTCCCAGCAGCAGCAGGGCCAACCAGTAAACCGTCACGAGTCCGTTGTCGAATCGGCCAGTCGGCAAGTTCTGCCGCCTCCATATCAGAAACGCCAAAAGGGCGAAGCTGCCGACCAGAAATATCTGCAGCCAGGTTCGATAAAAAGCCGGTCCAGTTAGCTTCCGTTTGGTTAGCCATGAAAAGACTGTGATCCCCATTCCCAGTCCCGCGCCCACCAACAAACCGACAGCGCCGTAGAGCCAGGCAGCATTGAGCAGGAGAAAGATTACGTTTCGGCTGTTTCCAGCCAGCTCCGGATTCAGGATTAAGATGCGCAGGCCTATCCCATAGCCTAAGAGACCGACGCAAACCACTCCCAGAAGTAAAGAGCCGAGGAGCTCTTGCTTCCACATTTTTAGATGCCCATTCATATGTCTTCCTTCCTTTAGGTGCTAACGAAATGAAATGCCATGTTGCCCGATCAAGGCAATATGAATACGGCTGTGCTAAGTAATTATTTGGCAGAATTATACGCTTTGCAGTTGCCTGGTTTACTGCGCACATCCCAGCGCTTTTAACTTTTCCTTCTAGGCTTTGTCCGCCGCAGTCTGCATTAATTGATGGCTCGCCCGGCGTCCGCTTTCATACGTGGCGATGTTCTCCGCCTATTTCAGTAACATCATTTTCCGCGTCGCTGTGAACGCTCCCGCCTGCAACCGGCAGAAGTACAATCCCGACGGCAGCCCCGAGGCATCCCACGTCACCTGGTGGCTGCCGGCCTCGCGCCAGCCGTTCACCAATGTCACCACCAATCTTCCAGCCGTATCATAGATCCGGAGATTGACGAGGCTGTTCGCTGAAAGCTGATAGCTGATAGCTGTTGCGGGATTGAAAGGATTGGGATAGTTCTGTTGCAGTGCATAGTCCAACGGCAACGAAGTGGTGAGGTGCAAATCGCCTAGATCTTCCAGCGATTCACCGACATTCCTCCACCCTGCTATCCCGCCCGCCTGCGCCGGTTCCATCTTGAAGAAATTGAAGCTGTCCCGCGAGGTATCTGTTCCCACCACAGCGTAGGCGTTATAGGAGTACAGCCCTTCGAGTGCTCTGGCCGGTATGAGCTGAGTTCTCTCTCGACTATCCGTTATGCCGGAATCCAACTGCGCTGTAATGGGTCCCAGCATCGGCCCGAAAATGGATCCATTCGGCAGGGTGATGTCGCACCAGATCGTGAAATTGGGATTAGCCGGATCAATATTGGTCAGCCACAGGGTATAGTCGAGGCTGCCGCCGTTAGGGGGGATCACCATGGATCGCTCATGCGGCGTCAGCAGCACCCGCACGGGGACGCTCTGGTCGTAGTAGAAGGGGCCGATATCGCCTCGCGTGCCGTCGGGGTCGTTGTTGGCGGGGTCGGGATCGCCAGAGTCAATACAGGGACTGCCCCATCGCAGACGGAAATCGTAGTATTGCGGCGCGATGAAGAGCGGGTCGCGGGCAAGGTTACCGATCCCCGGCCAACCGTCCTGGACGTTGGAATAGGAAGTCGGGGTAAGAATGCTGATTTGGTCAGGACTATTACTCCAGAGGATGGAATTATCAATAGTACATTGATATGCATTATAAAATCCACCTCCCGAAGAATTGGCCGAATTATGGTAAGCAACGTCTTTGTGAAACTGGATGTTCTCGCCGCCCAATCCCCCTCCCCGTCCCCCGCAATAATTATCCACAAAAACACATCCTGAGGGATGTGCAGCGCTCTCTATTTGCAGTCCACCACCCCAGCTATCCGTGGTCACCCTATTGCCAATAAAAAAATTGCTGTTGATATGGGCGAAAGAATTTTTATCCACATCTATGCCGCCGCCGCCATAATTGCACTGATTCTCGTACAGGGTATTGAAGGCAATCGAGGGAAAGCTCATATATTGGACCATAATGCCGCCTCCGGCCAAGGTCATATACTCCCGGCCGTTCCGGATAATTTCATTATATGTAATTCGAGCATTTGAATATACCAGCCGAATGGCGCCGCCCCACTTCCCCTGATTGTATCGGAGCGTGCAGTGACTTATGACGGGATGGGAATGATAGGCGTAAATACCGCTGGAACCTTCTGAGGGGAGGGGCCAAGCTTTGGCATATTCTATGACACAGTACTCAAATCGGCTACTGTCTGGTGCGTGGTCGAGGTAGACACCGTACCAGCGCGCGGTCGTGTCCTGGCAGGTGATCAAGATGGAATCGGTCACCGTACCGATGGCTTCCAGCCAGCCTAGCACCATCCAGGAGTAAACACCCTGAAAGATGACCGCGACCCCGGGCTCGATAATCAATATTTCACCAGTTGGCACGGTGATGTTTCCTTGGATCAGGTAGGGTGACCCGGTTGCGGTCCAGAGACCGGAAATGTTTCCTCCAGGGATGATGGTTTCGGAGAAAGCCATTGCGGCTGCCAGTATCACGGCAGCCAGCGTCATAAGCACCAGCCTGGACATTTTAACCTCCACAAAGGGCTAATTAATTTTTGATGGGGGGCGAGGCATGCCTCGCCCCTACTCGCAACTCGGAACTCGTACCTCGCAACTACTTCACCAGCACCATCTTCTGCAAACCCGTGAACTCCCCCGCCTGCATCCGGCAGAAGTACAGCCCCGACGGCAATCCCGATGCGTCCCAGGTCACCTGATGGCTGCCGGCCTCGCGCCAGCCGTTCACCAGCGTCGTCACCAACCGCCCCGCAGTATCGAATACCTCGAGCTTGACGTGGCTGTTGGCTGAGAGCTGATAGCTGATGGCTGTTGTGGGGTTGAAGGGATTGGGATAGTTCGCAAGCAGTTTGACGGATTCAGGCGCCTGGATCGTTTGCGCGCCAGCCTGGGTCTCCTCCCAACCGGTTGTCAGCCATTCGCCCTGAGCCATGCCTGCCCCGCCAAGACCGGACTTGACAAACGTGAAGGATTCCTGTTGGCTGATGACACGGGGCAGATGCGAACCGACATAGGCGTTGAACGAATATTCGCCTGCCGGGGCTCCCGCCGGGACCGTCTGCTGCAACTGGCGGGCGATTGAGCCCAAGGCAGCCAGGTTCAACCTTTCGCGCAGGAATAACGGGCCGTAACTGGCACCGCCGGGAAGCGTCACTTCAGTCCAGAAATCGAAAGTGATGGCGGCGGTATCGAGATTTGCGATTTCCACATTGAAGCTGAATTGCCCGCCGGATGCGGGAATGACGATCGGCGGGTTAAGCGGCTCCAGAGAAAGGCTGGCATTCACCAGATAGTCCCATTCGTGGTTTGGCACGTTTTGGGTCGTGCAATGGATGGCTCCGCCGGCGAAGGCGATGCTATTGCAGTCGATTCCGATGACCTCCCATTCAGGACCCAAGGCGACGCGATAGGAATCCAGCGCCGCGGCGTCATAGGTGAGATTGTAGATCGGCACCAGGGCTCTGTGATTGAGCAGCAGGCTGTTGAGATAGCTTTTGTAATAACCGCTGACCGGCGGCATGGGACAGCGCACGATGTGGAAAGGTGTGCCATACACCGTGGGAATGGTCGCCATGCGAGCGGCATGGCCTTCCACCAGGGCATAATTGGGATCGTTCGGCTGCATCTGAGCGACCAGGATCGTCGTATCGTTCATGATTTTCGCCCAGAGGTCAATATGACCGGTCAGGTCAATGGAAATCGCCTGGAAGATGTAGATCGTGTCCTGGCCGAAGTAGTCCTGGTAGACTTCGCAGATTTCGGCGTTGGTCATGCCGGGATTGGATTCATTGACGTAGGTGGACATCATCATCGTGCCGTGACCATCGGTCATCATGTTGCCGCCGTCATGCCAGAAGTCTGGCCCGTAATAATCCATGCCCCAGTAGGGTTCCAGAAACTCCGGGAAATGGTCATCATTGACCCAACCGGGATTCCAGGCATAGGGCATGTCAATAAGGCCCAGCGTCGAATCTTCCTGGCGCACGAACCAGGGACCATAATCTTTGATCCATACTGAGTTTGTGGGCGCAATGATGAATTCAATATTTTCGTTCGGCACACCATGCGAGGCTAAATAATTCAGGCAGTTGGTTTTGTTGGTCTGGCTGGAGGTGACGATGTAGACCACAGCCACATCCTGCAAGGCGTCAACCATGTCTGCGAAAAGGTTCGCTCCAAAGCCGAAGGGGTAGCGCACAAAGACTCCTTCGCAGGAGTCGTATTCAGCGTCGAGCGTCACCGGACCCGCTGGCGGAGGGGTGAGATGGTCAGTCGTTCGAATCTGGGCGGCTGCCAGGCCAGCTGTCAGCACGCAAACCAGCAATGCCCTACTGAATGCTCTTCTCATGTTTCGTCTCTAGGTTTGTTGGTTGTCAAGGGGGCGAGGCACGCCTCGCCCCTACTCGCAACTCGGAACTCGCACCCCGCAACTATTTCACCAGCATCATTCCGCCAATAGGCGGATGGCCTTCGGCTCACTTCATTAATACCATTTTGCTTGTAGCCTGCCAACTTCCCGCCTGCATCCGGCAGAAATACAATCCCGACGGCAGCCCCGAGGCATCCCAGGTCACCTGATGGCTGCCGGCCTCGCGCCAGCCGTTCACCAGTGTCGCCACCAGCCTTCCAGCCGTATCATAGATCCGGAGATTGACGAGCCTGTTCGCTGAAAGCTGATAGCTGATAGCTGTCGCCGGATTGAATGGATTGGGGTAGTTCTGCTCCAGGGCGAAGGCTGTCGGCAATTCCACCGCACTCGCCGCCATCCAATTCTCGAACGATTCGCCTGTATTCGTCCAATCGCCAGCCCCCAGCCCCGAGATCCCAGCACCCGCTTTCTCGAAACCGAAGCTGTCACTATCCCAAATCGTGCTGGGATAGGTGCCAACGCGACCTTCGTAGGTGTAATTTCCGGCGGGGGCGGAAGCGGGCACCGACTGCGTGCGCAGTCGCACCAAACCAGAGCCAGCTGACAAAGTCAGGTTAATCGGTCCAAGCACCGGTCCGTACCAGGACATGTTGGGCAGCTGCACCATGATCCAGACGGCGAATGAAGCCGTGCTGCCGCCTTCATTGTGGAGGGTCGCATTGAAGTTGAAGCTGCCGCCCTGCACCGGGATGAGGATCGGCGGGGCGAGCGGAGTCAGATTTATGGTGACCGACGGAAGGGAAGTCGGGGTGCTGTAGAGGATCGCAGTGCCGTCCGAAATCGGGTGCGCGTGCACATCATAGCTGCCATCGAACAGATATTGCAAGCCGATGGTTTCGGCGGCGTTTTCGATTCCCACCGTCCCTTCCCCCTGGAAATTAGTCGAGAGGCTCTTATACTGGCAGAGGATGCGTCCGTCATTGGTGGCGGTCGGATAGTAATCCTCATCCAGCAGGATCACTTGGAAGGTTTCGAAGGCTCCTACGGGAGTGTACTGTTCGACGTGATTGTATTCAATCACCAGACGGTGATTGACGGCGTCGAACCACCTCCAGACCTTGCCGGAATTGGTGCGCTGCGGCGACAGATCTTCCCAGTAAGCGGCGATCATGTTGGGCGGGCCGTCGGAATTGGGGATGGCGGAGTTCGAGTAATCATCCGCATCGGCGCGGCCTATGGAGATCCAGCCGTTGGCTCCGACGCTGAAGGTATCGAACTGAGCGCCATAGTAGCGGAAGCTGAAGGGCAGCGGGAAGACGAAGTACTGATCGTCTTGAGTGAAGTTGATCAGGGTTCCCGGGCCGGCTGAATCCGCGCTGATTTCGATCCAGTTGTAGTCGGGCGTTTCGGGAGCATCGTAGGGATCATAGGCCGAGTAACCATAGGCGTCCGGGCCGGTGGGGGCGTAGAGGATGTTGCCGATGACCGTGCTGAACTGGCTGGTGGTTGCATAACCATACATGAATTCGTGAATGTCGAGGCTAAAAGTGACTTCATGTTCCTGCGGGCAGGCAGAGGACACACTGACCGTGATGGTGCCTGATGAGCTCCAGCCGGGAATCAAGGGCTCCACCCAGGTCGTGTTCGCGGTGATGGTGACGTAGGGATCGGCGCAGGAGGCTGTCACCTGCATATCAGGCACCGATGACGAGCCGTTATTCTTCAGGAAAATTTCGAGATCGGCGATTTCGCCCGGATCGAGGCAGCCGTTCTGATTTCCGGAGTCATCATGCACGACCAGCGAATCGAATTCGACTACCGGCGCATGCCCCAAGATCGAGAAGCTCGAAGTCCAATTGCTGGAGCCGCTGACAGCGGTCAACTGACAGGCCAACGCATGCATATCGGGCAACTGACTGGAAGCGTGAACGGTGAATCCCCGGTTCGTGTGGGCGATGGCTCCGGGAGCCAGCGTGCCCAGGAATTCGCTCCCATCGAGAATCGTCAGCAGTGAATCTTGAGTAGTGATATTCAGCGTGACGTTATTCGCCGGTGCGACGCCGACATTTTTGGCATAGATCGTCAGTTCGCTGGTTTCGGCATAATCCAACTGGCCATTGCCGTTGCCCATCGGAGAGTCGTTCACGACCAGCGAATCGAAGATGACATACGGTCCCGACGGCGGAATGATCTGAGCCGTGCCGTGATAAGGATGGCAGTCGTGTCCGGTCACCCAGACATTCATGGTTCCCGGCACCGTGAAGCCGGTGCCCAAGTTGAAATTGATCACGCCGCTGTTGACGTAGCCGGTGAATTGCAGGTCTTCGGCGTCCGAAAGGACGTTGACCATCGCCCAATCGGGGTAGCCGGAGACGTTCACCTGCAGGCTGTTTTGGCCGATCAGGATGGCGGGCGGGAAATTGACCGTTAAATTCTGCGGCACGTCCGTCCAAATATCCACGGTGGGATCGCCGAGAATGTTGTACTGCTCCCAGTAGCTCTGCGACATGCCCCCGCCGCCGTAATTTTGCCAGAGGTAATACTTGGCGTAGTCCGTCATGCCCGCCACCCAGGTCAGGTTTTGATCCTGCTGTGGCGATTGTTCGTTGAAGAAGCCTTCGAACATCCCCCTTTCCAGAATGTCATCCTCGCCCCAGTAGGTGTAATCCACCGAGCCCCAGAAGACCATCGTGCCGTGAGGCGTGCGGAGCCAGGTTTCGCCGAAGCATTCTCCGTACATATACTGGCCGGTTAGGCAGGCGTGGCTGGTGACCAGCGGGTATACGGTATTCACCAGAGCTTGCACATTGGACTGTCCGAAAGGCGGCCCGTCGGCCCAGGAGGTTTCGCTGCCATGCCCCGAGTATATCGCCAGCGAACGCCCCGCGTTGATATTGTCAGTTACTTGTTGGGTCGTGGCCCCATAGGTATGGCAGTAGAGTTTGGTGCTGCGATAGCCGTCCGGATCGAGGTAGGTGGAGATCACAAAGTTGTGAGTCCCTTCCGAAACGGTGTAGTTGTCATTGGACGCCATGAACACCGCCGCCTTTTCCCATTCGTCACCACCCGTCCAGCCGACCTGTTCATAATCCAGCGTCTTGTTGATCATATTGGCCAGGTTCGTGTCATTCGAGGGCGAGAGGCGTCCAATGCCGACGTCGTTGAAGTAATCGGCGCCTTCCAGCGTGGCGTAGTAAAGGTCCGTGCCCGGCCCTGTCGCCGGCCAGTAGGGGATCACGTCGGTATCGCCAATCAGCAGGACGAAATTGGGCGGGATGGGCCAGGTATCGTAGGCGTTCTGAATGTAGGCCTTGATCTGAGCCGTGGTGGTGCCGGTCTGCTGAGTTGTGGCCACGGTGGTGTGGAAGCCCTTGTCCTCTTTCCACTGCACGAATTCTTGCAGGATCGGCAACCCGGCGTTGTGCGGGCTGGTGATGATCAGCAGCCCGATGGGAGGCGGAATCAGATCCAATTCGCCTCCGGAGAGGTGATTGATGAAGAGCCTCTGCGCCAGCGCATTCGTACGGGGGTCGGCATAGCGCGCCTTCATGGCTTGGGTCAGATCGATGTCCGAGCCCGTCAGCCGGATGGTGATCTCAAGATCGCTGACGATTAGAAGCGTGCCCTGAGCGGGGCTGTAGTCCAGCGGGTAGATTTCCAGCAAAACGAAATGATGCCCGCGCAGATAACCTTCATCGCCCAGTCGGGCGAATTCCGCGATGGAATAGCCGTCCTGAGCGTACGCTGCCTGATCCATGACAAATTGAGCCGCCTCCTTGGCGCCCGGAATCTTGCGCACGGATGGTTGCACCGGCATGATCGGTCCCGTGATGCCAAATTCAGCCAGCGTCCCGCGCCGCGCCGTCATCGGGCCGATGATCAGTTCAGCCTGAGCGCCGTAGGGGATTTCAATCAGCTTGCGGATCACCGGCAGCTCCGGCCGGCCGATTTCGGTTGTGTAGCCTTCACCATCGAAAGATAGCCGGCTGAAATTCCCGGCAGTCGTGGCGACCGCTTCCCGGTAGAATCCGGAGATGGATAGGTTGAGCTGAATCGAAGCCGCGTCGTTGCGCAGCAGATCAATGAGTGGCGCTTCTTCCTGAGCCTGAATGCCGTTGATCGGCGTCCAGGTGGCAGCGCCCGCAACGCCGACGAGCAGCGCCACGAGCAGAATTAGGGACGAAACATTAAGGCGAGTCATCGCATGTACCTCCAGAGTTCTTTATGTTTTTGTCGTTTGTTTACTGATCTTTTGAGAAGCCAGCCGTGCGAAATTATTCACACGGAGGGCGCCAAAATCTCTGCCTTTCCTGTACCCAACTTAGAACTATTTCAGCAGCACCAGCTTCTGCGTGGCGACAAAGTCGCCCGCCTTCAGGCGGCAGATGTATATCCCCGATGCCAGCGCTGAGCCATCAAATACTGCCTCATGCTCACCCGCCTCCCGCCAACCATCCACCAGCGTTGCCACCAGCCGTCCCCCCGTATCATAAACCCGTAATCTGACGTAGCTGTCTGCTGAAAGCTGAAAGCTGAGAGCTGTCGTGGCATTGAAGGGATTGGGGCTGATCGAAGTTATGAATGATGAGTTATCAGTAATTATTTTCCCTGTCATTTCGCCGAAATCCTCACCCGTATTCGTCCATTGCCCAAACCCTAAATCCTCATCTCCAGCCCCCAATTTCGTAAACCCAAATCCACCGGTATCCCAGATCTCCGTCGGATAGTCTCCGACTCGACCTTCATACCAGTACTCCCCCGCCGGGGCGCCGGCCGGGACGGATTGAGTGCGCAGGCGAGTCAGAGTGGCTCCAACTTGCAGCGTTAGGCTTAGAGGCCCTAGGATCGGGCCATACCAGCTCTGGCTGGGCAGTTGCACCATGATCCAGACGTCAAAGGTCTGCACGCTGGACGTGGCATTGTCTAAGGTGGCGTCGAAACTGAAACTGCCGCCGGTAGGAGGGATCTGGATCGGCGGATTAACCGGAGACAAAGAAATGGTGACCGGCGCCAGGGCAGCGGAAGCGTCGTAGGTGCTGAAATAATAGAGATCCGCCACATAGACGAGATTCCCGTCCACCGCCAGATCATAGGCCTCGCCCGGCGTGTTATAGGATCCGGTCAAGATGGGATTAGCGGGATTTGAGACATCAAAGACCAAGATTCCTCCTCCTTCGTCGGCCAAGAAGACGTGATTGTCTGAAATCGCCACCCGACGTGCGCTCCCTGGAGTGTTATAGGTGGCCACCACCTGCATGGCGGCATAGTTGGCAACATTGACCACGCAAAGACCGGCCTCCGATTCCGCCACATAGGCATAGTTGCCGGAAATTTGTATGTCCAAGGCTGGCTCCGGTAGCCACAGATAACCTACCTGCTGCGGTGAGGCTGGATTGGAAACGTTCAGCACCTTGATATATCCATCATAATTCGGATAATTATCGGATACCCCGGCGACAAAGGCCAGAGTGTCAACAATACAGGCGCCGGACGCACTCATCCAGTAAAGTGCAGAGAGCTGCTGTGGTTGATAAGGATTGGAAATATCCACGATGATAAAGTGCCCACCGATTAGGTAAGCGCAGGAGCCAGCGATTACTATTTCGGTAGAATAGATGCTTTGCCCAAAATTTAGGGTGCCAAGAAGAACGGGATGCGCAGGATCGGTGACACCCAAAACTGAGAAATCCTCACCACTTGCAGCGTAAGCATAACTGTCGGAAGCCGCTATGCTATAAACATAATCTTGGGACTCGAATCGCCCAATAATCGAATCTGAATCCAAAGTATTGACAATGTAGAATCCATGCCAGTCCCCACAGAGATAGGCGTAGTTA
>Ga0315284_10000815_pt1 | contig 42763 bp, 33 predicted proteins | sample YL17G09_16_MG_FD_203696 | JGI IMG/M metagenome (GOLD analysis project Ga0315284, IMG submission 203696) | Sediment microbial communities from Yellowstone Lake, YNP, Wyoming, USA - YL17G09_16 | ecosystem: Environmental > Aquatic > Freshwater > Lake > Sediment | place: USA: Wyoming | collected...
TCTTTCACATTACTAGAGAGTCTAGTATTCTTTTGATGTACGCCCTGCTGTATCTCCCACAAGTAATAGTTGAATGGTACTCTAATTCTAGGTCCAGTTTCTCTTTCTATTGTATGCACTGGACTAGAATCGAAATGCCAGAATGTTCTGTTGTATCCAATTAGAGGATTAATCTCGATAGCTATAACACCCTTGTTATTGATGAGGTACAAGGAGTACTCTCCAATCTTCACTCTATCTCCAGAGATAAGACGGTTAATGTTCTTGCCTCTAGCTCTAGAATAAAGTCTAGCATTAACTAGATTCGGGAACTGGACGGTAACTATTACCTCCAGTGATTTGTCCTCCAGATTAGTTATACTCTCTTGTTCCCCCACCATTCACATCACTCTCGCCTGATTAGTCGTCCAGTTATAGAAGGCGTCCAGATCCCTCCAGAGGTACATACAAACTCCAGCCTCCAGCGGGGATGTACACTTGCCTCCAGATGAACAACGCCTCCAGAGTTCCTCCAGAGTTAAGGCAAGTGCTATAAAAAAGATCAATAAAAAACGGGATTGGATGATGACCTCCAGCCTCCAGATTACTCTTGGAGTTTGAAGGTTATCTCTCTCTTGCCCTCTGAGAATGCCGTCTTTATCTTGGCTATGATTTCAGGAACCCAAAAGGTCGCAAGTTCTTTAGCGATGGCGGTTCTTTCCATGCCGTTAAAGACGGTTAAAATTGTTTCCTTATGCTTATCATCCTCAAAAGGTAGATATAACTTTGCAGGTAAACCCCCAACACTTTTTAGAGTTGGTAGGCTAATAGATACAGATTTCGATTCTTCTTTGGTGGCTGACATTTTTTCACCGTTGAATTATGCACCGTATTGACTATATAAGATATTCGTTTATAACGCCTATTTACCGCTAAAACTCCCCCTAAAACGGCTTTATTTCTCATTCTCTTAATCTTCTCCACTTATAACACGATACCTTTAACCCTCTGCCTCTGTTGTCCTCTGTTAATACATTAGATAATAGTATGCCCTTATCTACCCTTAATCTTATAATCTTACTACCTACGACACCTTTAGTTTTAAAGTCGGTGGCTGTGGCTGTTGGCTCTGCTCTCTCTGCTCTGTTTATAGACTTCACCGTTTAACCCCCTTATCTGAGCCTTTGTTTATGGTAATTTGACTTAATGCAACGGTTTTCCACAATACCGTTGCACATGGTCAATTTAGCCTAAAGTCCTCCGATACTATCGCACTTTCTAAAACGTAATCAACCTTTCTAATTAAATTATGTCTATTCATGTGTTCTAATTCAGTTCCTTTCTCCGCTATTAATGTTCTTATTGTCAAGATTTCCCATATAGTAAATGAGGACATTTTATCCATTACTACTGCATTTTCATCTATGGTTATTCTTCTCAATTCAAATAAGGAAACACATCGTTTCTTAATAGCGTCTAATACTTCTTTACTTATTATATTATTACTCATATATTATCAGCCTCAAATGATTTAACATAATGAGTAATAACGCCACTCATAGTGGGTTTATTCTCTGCTAAATCTATTACTACTCCTACTCCATCTGCTTTTAAATCTGCGTGTTGGTGCATATATTGTAAGAGTAATAATATTTTATCCCAATTCTTATAATCATTACAGTTCATTTTAATTTTCATAGTGTATTTTCTCTCCTATTCTTACTATCTTTAACATTAAGGAAACTTCTTTATAGACTTCTTCTGTTGTTGGTAATTGTTTAAAAATATCTTCTATTGTGCATACATCGTTAAAGGTATCACACGTTTTATCTCCGCACATATCGCAATATCTTTCACCTATTGCATTAACTACCGATGCACATTCACTACAAATAAACTTATATTCGGTTGTTGGTTTACTGCATACATAACCATCATCATTAGGGAATTGACATTTCATTTATAATTCACCTTTCCTTAATAGTTCTTCTATTTCTATTATCTTATTATGTTCTGTTAATGTTGGTTTAACAATTCCTGCATCTCTTTCTATGTTCCATAATATAATGCCTAAATAGTTTATCGCTTTATCATAGTTATCGAATAACTCCACGTTATATTCTTTTTCTAAATTCTTAACTCCATTGTTAAAGCCATCACGTTTTATAATGCCTACATTATATTTCTGTATTCTTTTTCCTTTATCCATCTTATCTATTAGTGGATAATTATAAGAATCAAATATAATATATTCATCAGTTGGTTTAACATATATTCTATTAACGTGTATAAGTTCTCCTATATAGGCTGTATGTTCAGTTCTAAAGGCTTTATTATTTCTTATCAGGAATTTTAAATGTAAAATAAAATCTCTGCTTATGTCCTCAGTTTTCATATAGTTCTGTAAGATTTCAGCCTTTCTTATCTCCGTTAAGGAGGTTTGCATTAAGGTTTTAACTTTCATTCTATTTCACCATTCCGATTTAATAAGGGTGTATATATCATATATAACACTTATGAGTTTATACTCCATCGTATTTTATCCCCCTCTGTGAATATATTTTATAGATTGCCTCTGTGCAACGGTTTTCCACAATACCGTTGCATGATGTCTAACTGCTATTTTCAGCACCGCATTTAAGGCAAATATAACCATAATCACCTTTTATCTTATTTCCCCATTCTCCGCAAATTCTACACCTTATCATCCATCCCCCTATGGTTTGGAGTTTACCTACATAACCTTTATTTTCAGTATTTGTTTTCATTCTATATACCATCCTTTTATTGTTTTATTATTTGTTTTGCTTTTATTTGTTCTAATTCTTCTTCTTCTTCTCTCTCTGCTATCTTCATCATTGGTATTGCATTTCTATTATAGTATATTTCTAATATTGCATTTGCATATTCTTTTGCTTGTTCCCATTTTAGTTCTAACATATCTACTTTCATTGCTTGTGCCCATTTTTGGATAATGTTAATAGGTTGTTCTACATTGCTGTTATATGGTCTTTCTACTGTCTTTCCGTAACATACTGCTGTTATATTGAATTTATCTTTTACTACTTTTGCCCAACTACTATAAGCCCTATCTATTTCGATATATGCACCGTCTAATTTCTCCCCATTCATTTGTGCTTTTATTAATATCATTTCTAATTTGTCTATTGATTCTTTAACGCTATCATGTATTAACCAATATATTTTATTTGTATGCACATTTCGTATAATACATATTTGTAATTCTTTATCATCCTCCCATAGTAGATTTGCCCTATCATGGTGTTTATCATTGATTGAACCATTTACCCATCTGCAATAGTCAACAACGTAATCTATTTGGGTTATATGCACATTCTCATTTAACCTCTGCTTTTTATGTCCATGATTTTCGTCATATACCCTTCTGCATTTGATACCCATCCTCTTTGCCCATTTGCATATTTGACTATGGTCTTTGCTAATCCCTCTTAGCCTCAGTATATCCTCAATAGTGCGATAACCTATTCCTCTTTCTATTAGTCTTTTCATCAGTATTTCTGTTTGGTTCATTGTCGATTCTCCCTTAACACCGCCCTTATATATAACATTGTTGATTTCTGCTTCTTCGATTTCGATTTTACCCATTTCTTTTTCCTCACCCTAAGCAATTAATTAAAATTCAAACCTTATGGGATACCCACCATAGATATACGTAGTCCATGATCTCCCGTATACCCCTAATGATAAGTGTCAAGTTATTATTTATGTATAGATAAGTAATCCTTAAATGGGATTAAGCACTAAGGGGGACTTAGAATGATACCTCCCTATTTGATGTTGCATATGCGGATGGATGGAGATATACATGATCATTTGACTACCCTCTATATGCTAACAGTAGAATTCAATTTAAGACGGGTACTAGAATTAGGAACACGGAATGGTCACTCCACAATAGCCTTTCTATATGCAGTAGATCAGACCGATGGTATCGTAACAAGTATTGACATAGACTCCTGCCCAGGAGCGTTTGCTAATATTTTAACAGCTGATTTTAAAACTAAAAGATGGACATTCATTCAACAGGATGACCTAACTGTAGACTGGAAGGATCCTGTAGATCATTTATTTATTGACACTGTGCATGACTATGATCAGACTTTGAAAGAATTAAAGAAGTATGAACCGTATGTAGTGAATGGTGGTATTATTACTTTACATGATCTTAATTTGAATGGATCATATACTGGAGTTAAGGGAGCCATTGATGACTATCTAAAGGGTAGAGAAGACTTACATTATTATGAGTATCTAAATTGTTATGGTCTTGCAGTTATATTTAAAAGAAGTAAGATAAAGGAGAACAAATCTAATACTGTTGAGTTTATATCTCCTAATGAACTTCACATTCGTAATTCTTTTATTTGACTACAGATATATTGTTGATGCGGTTAAGAACATGGGAAAATTTGAAATCTTTGAAGATAAGAAAAAGAAACTAAGATTCAGACTTAGAGCCGAGAATGGAGAGATCATAGCTCAGAGTGAATCTTATGAGAACACATCAGGACTAATGGATGGTATAAACGCAATAAAAGAAGAGGCATCTGATGCTCCAATAGAGAATCTTACTAAACGTGATATTGCAGAGCTTAAGGATCCTTGTTGTGGTTGTACTGGTTGCAGTAATAAGTAACCATCCTTTATTTTCTCTAAGGTGATGTCTATGGAAAAGATACTATCTAGACGAGAGATGTCTACAATTCTTGTAACAGTCGGTATTAGTTGAAACACTGCACCCTCTTCAGTATCTAAAATGGTACTTAGAGAAATTGGGACATCTAGAAATATAAAAGATAAGTCTACTGGAAAGAAGGTCTACAAAGCACTTGATAGAATAATAGAATTCCTGAAGACATATCCAGACATCAGCAATGGATTATGGATACTGTCCGCTTATGATGGACTATGAAGCATAAGCCCCAGAGTGCCTCTTTGTAAAGACTACTACTTCTGTGGAAAGAAATTCTATACAGACGAACTTAGCAATGTACAAGAAAAAAAAGTAGGGATAGTAAAACTAAGTATCAGTGAATCTACCATATCTATCAAAGAAGGAGATTACATTAGAGTCGTTCATAAGATAACTTCTGGTATTCCATCTAATCATCATAAAGGTGGTCAATCTCAAGGAAGGTATTCTAGAAAGAGGGAAGAGGCTGTAAAAGAATATACAAAGAGAGTAGCAGTTTATATTAAATCAATGATTGTAGATGAGTGGTTATATGAAGGGAATGCTGAAATGATATCTATGCTAACTTAATAAGAAAACATTCTAATTTTATTTTTAAGTTTTCTACTAAATGTAATCCACTCATCTTTTGTAAGTGTAAAATACGCTATCATTATTCCTATGAATCCTAGTATGTAATGGTGTGGTACTGGATATCCAAATGTACCAGACCATATAGGACTTGCACCAGCATTATATGCTTGTTCAAAAGTTCCCCATAGTGCAGTTCCAAAAGACATCCAGAACAATGCATGTTTAAATGTACTCAAATTGAACTTCATATTATTTTTCTGCTCCTAAGAAGGTTGGTAATTCTATTGTTAGTGCTTTTGGGAATGCTGCATGAGCTATAACTAGTTTCTCTTTTGCTCTAGTCATTCCTACATAGAACACTCTACGTTCATCATCAAACCCAGTATCACTCATAGTGATCCCACTCATTACTTTAGGAGTAATAGTATCAAATAATATTACTGTATCAGCTTCTCTACCTTTAGCTGAATGGATAGTTCCCATAAAAGTGTTAATAGCACCTGGACTAATTGGCTTATGATATTTAGCAATATACAGTTTCATATAACTTGCAGAGCCACCAGCTATCTTACCACTAGAAGTCATCCTATCTAATGTATTCCAAGCTGAGTAGTTACCACATAGAGAATTATAGAGTTCACGCTTTGAGTCATTACTCCATCCCCACATCTTTTCTTTGCTTTCATCTAGATATTTAAACGGTATTCCGGATCTAGCCATGTTCCATGAGAACTTCTCTACAAGATTGTTTGTTCTGAATAATAAAAATGTCTTTCCAGAGACTTCATTTACTACATCTTCTGGTTTTGGGTGATATAGTATCTTCACTACACCACCATCACTCGCTGGTAAGAATGTTTTATCCTTCCTACTCTTATTCTGAACAATTAATTTATGAGAAATGTCTAATACATTCTTTTTAAGTCTATAAGATTTAGGTAAAACACTAGTTTCATCAGCTGGCATGTTAAGAAATATGTCTGGAGATGCTGCTTGGAATCTATAGATAGCTTGGTCATCATCACCAGCAACATAGACTCTTTCTTTAGCATACATGAAGTGTTTTATAACGTCATATTGTAGTGGAGAAATGTCCTGGAATTCGTCTACAAATAGAACTTTTGTGGGGAATAATAAGTCCATTTCAAGGGTTTTTGTTAACATATCATCGAAATCTAGGAGATGGCAATCTTCCTTGAATGTTACCCAACTATTGTATAGTTGTGAGAAAGGTCTCTTAAAATCATCAGCATAGGGAGTACTATCCCATTGAGATTGATCCAACTTAGAGTTTTTCAAATACGATATAATATTGAAAAATGTGTTTCCTTCAGGCATAACATCTCCGTATTCAATATCATTTGCATCTGAAGAGTACTTCATGCCATGATCTTTACAGAATCCCAATCTATGACGATATGTAACTACTCCTTTGTCTACACCATTTCTTCTTAACAGATAAAGACACGATGAATGTATCGTTCTGAACCATGTGCCTATACCTTGAAAGGCAATTCGAGATTGAGCCTCATCACAGGCTGCATTTGTAAATCCTAAATATCCTATACTATGGATGCTAATGTTATTCTCTTCAACTTCTTTCTCCACGAGGTTAATGAGAGCCGTAGTTTTTCCAGTTCCAGGAGGTCCATAGAATTTCTTTGTAGTAGTTTTCATGCTAAACCATCCATCCCACAGTAACCATTTTACAGTTTGTTGAGTTAATAAACGATTCGTTAAATAAAATATCGGAGGAGAGGGTGGCTAGGTCTAGCCAGCAGTCTAAATTGAAACATACTTTCTCTCCGTAAATTCTTTCAATTTGCCAGCATTGTATGAACTGATTGGTCTATAGTATCCCGTAACACGAGAATAGACATCTGCCTGATGACCACACTCTGTACACGTTTCGTGGACACCTCTCATATAGTGACCATTCGTTTTACACATACTGAAGGTAGCTGCAAAGTCATAGTATGGAACCTTAGTAGTCTTAGCAATCCTTTCTATGAGTTTGCTAAGTCCCTCTGGGTTAGGAGCATTCTCACCAACGAATATCCTGTGAACAGTACCACCAGTAAATTTGTTAAGTAGAGGTTCTTCCATTCTAAGTCTATCTACCATAGAGATCTCTTCACTTGGAGGAGTAAGAAGTGAAGTATAGTAGGAACTATCTCCCTCTCCCTGAGTAATTATATCTGGATACTTTGCCTTATCACCAATAGCCAGACTTGTTCCACATCCCTCTGCTGGTGTCATCTCGAGATTCCATAGTTTTCCAGTTTCTTTCTGAGTCTGTCTAGTCCAATCTCTGATATGATCTAGAACCTTTGCACCCAAACTCAAATTAGCACTTAATGGCTCACCTGTAAAGTTAAGACAAAGTTCATTGAGCCCGACAACACCTATGGTCCTAAAGAATCTCTCTAAATTGAGATCATATTCTTTGGCAAGAGGCATAAGACCATTAGCAAAGGATTCACGTATCATGATTTCTTTAGTTTCTAGTGACTCTCTTGTTAATCCAAGTAAGAAATTAAGATATGTGTATATGTCTGCTTCTTCGTGGGCTACATATCCTAATCTTCCTAAGTTCAGAGTAACTACTCCTAAAGAACCAGTATTACCAGCCATTGCCCATCTACCACCAGCTGGAGGTAACTGTGATAGATCTAGATTTAATCTACAACACATAGCTTGTACTGAATCTTCATTAATACCAGATCCTATATAGTTCATGAAGAAATAGTTACCAAACTTAGCATCTGTCTCTGCAATCTTGTAGAATAGATCTGAGGAGAAATCTGTAGACTTAATGAGATTTATTGTGGGAATAGGGAAAGTAAAGATATTACCATCTGCATCCCCTTCTCCCATAACCTCATTGAAAGCCTCGAGAATCATATAAGACTCATCAAGGAAATCATCATAGGTATCTCCATTATCAAGAGCCGGTACTCCCCTAAGTTGCTTTGGAACATTCATATCAAATATCAAGTTAGTGAATGGTGTTTGATATGATGCTCTAGAAGGATAATTAACATTAAAGACTAGACGTTGCATATCCTGTTTAACTTCATCAAAAGTTAAATGATCCTTAGCGATGAAAGGAGCTAATAGAATATTAACATTAGAGAATGCTTGTGCACCAGCCCATTCTTGCTGAGACGTACATAGGAAATTAACCATATGATCAACTGCTGTAGAAAGATGCTTTGCTGGTTTAGAATTAATTCTTCCAGTTCTCAAACCTTTCTTCAATAGTTTAAAGAGATCTCCTCCATAGCAATAAGGAACTATTCCATCGTTTAAATTATGAATATGGAAGTAACCCTCTTTGTATGCCTTTCTCACTCTCTCAGAATATCTAGAAAGTGCATAATTCTTTACAGCCTCCCTAGCTACATGTGCTTGTAATCCGGAGTAAGATATATCGGAATTTGCATTCTCCTTTATCTTCCAACCGGATCTGCCTAGGTAGGATTGTATTTCCTTATTAGTATCTGTCTGTACGTCTGTTAACAGGCTCTGTTGAATCGCTTCCGCTATGTCCATTTGTACTTCTCCTCCAACACTCTGACTTAGGGGGACTTGATTTAGGGGGCACAGAGCATTTAAGCATTCTTCTAATCGATGCTCTGTATTTTACTGGTCACGGCTTAGTCTGAGCATAGTCAAGATGTCCCAAGGCAAATATAACCTTGCCTTATCATGTTATAACGATAAGAAAGTACAACAAAAATATTATTCTATACTATCCAGATGTATAGATATCCTCTTCTACAACTACAGTTAAATCTGTAGCAGTCATCGTCTTGGACTCTCCCCAAGCTACTTCTAGTTCACATTTATATCTTCCAACTATATTAAAGTCGGTTGAAGTAACTGTATATTTACATTGTCCGGCCTGTGCATTTGTTATAGTGCATGTACCAACAAACTTAGCATAAGTATCATTCCACTTTCTAACTTTTAATTTAATAGTAGCATTTGTTAAATTAACTGCATTCTCATCAGCATCTAAGATAGTGAACTGAAGATCATATCCCTTATCATTTCTAACTAGTTCTAACTGAGGCATCTATATCATTATATTCTAACTGATAATTGGTATAAATGTTTATGCTCTTATTCTTTTCTGTTTTAAAAGAGCATGTACATTTGCCTTAAGTTCCTTGAAATATAATGTAACATTTTTAGTGCTTGACATAGGTATACAACTTAATAATATGAGAAATGGAGTATAATAATGTGTAGTTGCAAAATAGAAGCATGATAAAGGATTTAAAGCAAGAGTGATACTTAGTATTTAGGAGGATCATTCATGCAGAAGATAGAGAAAGGAAGTCTCAAGGGATACGTAAATATGCTCCTATTTGACGATGATCACAACTTGAAGGAAGTACGTGAATTCAAGAACGTAGTTGTAGATATCGGTCAAGACGGTGCTATGTCTAGGATTGCTGATGTAGCGTCTGCTATATTACCTGCTAACTATATCAGGTTAGGTACAGATGCTAGTGCTCCAGCAGGAACAGACACTCGTCTAGCTGGAGATATTGCTGGTCCAAAGTCTGCACCCTACACTCGTTTAGGTATTGGATCTTGGAAGATAGTTGCCACATGGGGTACTGGAGAGGCTGTAACAGCTCTTACGGAATCAGGTGTGTTCTTCGGATCTTGGTTAGGTTCAATGCTCTGTAGGCAGACTTTTGCTGTGATTAACAAGCAATCAGCTGACACCCTTGAAGTAACTTGGGGATTTACTTTAGCGTGATACTTGTATCCCCCAAGTAACTTTACATACCTTTATATCTCTTTTTTTAATATAAACATCCTATATGAACTGTGATCTTAGATTTTGTAACAGTGAAGATATGGGACATTTTTCTATACTTAAACCGCAAGAGGGTGAGTGGTTTATAGATATTGGAGCTCATAAAGGAGATATTTCTAAGAAGGCTACTATGATTGCTCGTCATTTGAAACTTGTTCTTATAGAACCTAATCCATTATACTTTGAATATATAACTGGTATATTTTCTCATACTGATGCATATGCATTTAATGTTGCTGTTGGGGCAACGGATGGAAAAGACACTCTTAAGTCTGGTGATAGTTTATTTTCTAATTATCCAGTAGGAGTAAGATATGAAGAGGAGATACCAGTAGATATAACTACTTTAGATAAAGTTTTATCTACTCTAGGTAATCCCAAGCCAGGATTTATCAAAATAGATACAGAAGGATTTGAAGCAGAAGTATTGAAAGGATTCACTAAATGTGTTCCAGGCATTAAGTTCCATATAGAATATCACAATAACTTGGGAGACATAATAATGGAAATGAAGAAGTTAAAAATACAGCCTTTATGCATTGAGTTCTGGGAACATTTTGATGCATACTATGGTGCTATACACGCTATCTCTGTAGAAAATATAGATAGTCTATTTCCATCTAACGCTGGCATAGGTCTTCTTTAGATAGAGAGTAATATCAATATATATTCTCTTTACATAAGATCTGAGTGTTTCGTTAAGTATAATAGTTTCAAGTAATCTTTGTGTAAGAATACTTCCGTATATGTAAGATGAGATTAGATCTGTTAGAGTAAATGTATTTATTATATTTCTATAAGTAGAAGACTTCGTTAATTGTATGTTAGCTAAAGATAGAGTTTCTATTAATAGTCTATAGAATACTTGTTGTGAACTAGTTAATAGTAAATCAGTTAAGTATAGATTTTCTATAATGAACTTATACATTCTATTAATAATAGATGTAGAAGCAGTTACAACTATTTGCTCTAAAGGATATCTCCTATAGTTTAATATTCTATTAAGTGAATCAGATAAAGCAATTGCCTCTGTATTCTGTCTTAGGAAAGTATCAGTATATTTTAAAGTTGAGAATAGTGTGAGAGACTCTTCACTACGTCTATTGAACTGAACCGCTCTTGATGATATATCTAGTAACAATACTGTCTCTATTAGTGAGTTGAATATCTGTCTACGTAAACTTGTTAATATGGAATCTACTAATTGTATAGAATCTGTCATTGATTTATAATAAGAAGATTTTCTACTGAATGTATCTATTAGCATTAATGCCTCTAAATTAAACCTCGAGAAGAAATTGGCAGCAGAAGAACTTAGCGTGTCATATAGAGTAATGACTTCTATAGGATACCTTCTGAAACTTCTGATAGTAGATATATTATCTATGAGTTGTAATGATTCGATAACTCCTCTGTAGAATGTTCTTAATATGAAATCCAAGACAGAAATCTGTTCAACTATATTTCTTCTAAATAGTTTAAACTGATAATCAGATAAGACTAGAGTTTCAATAGAATATCTCACAGTTGTAGATGCTGTAGATACGAAGTGCTGTAGTGTAATATTTTCTAACAATGAACTAATTATAGAGCTTTTGAATAAACCAATATTAAATAGAGTAATAGTGTCTACTAAGTATCTTTTAACTGCAGATATTGTATAGAGTGTATTTGGTAATGTTAAATATTCTAATCTAACTATTCGTGGGAGTCTATATGAGTATTCAGATAATATTGGTTGTTCTATTAGAGTTCTATAACCAATAGATAATCTAGATGAAAAATCTACTAGAGATATTTGTTCAGATAATAATCTAGACATAAAATTACTATATTTTGTAAATTCTAATAATGTAAGTGCCTCTAATCCAATTCTATAGAACTGTTTAATTGTTGTAGAAGTTCCACTCAACACTATTGATTGTAATAATGCACTATAGAATTGTTTGCTTAAATATTCAATTATTTGTATTGGTTCTATAATTGTCCTAAATGTAGTAGATCTTTTAAATATCATATCGGATAATATTAGAGTTTCAAGTCTGAAAGTCGAGTAGAAATTAGATGCAGATGAACTCAGTATCGCATACAAAGTAGTTGGTTCTACTATGTATCGATAGAAGTTTCTAATACTTTGTATATTGTCTGTTATGATTAATGACTCTGTTACAGTCCTGGATATTCCTCTCAGGATGCTGTCTAGTAGATTCATCTGTTCTACTATTGATTTACTAAATAATGATGCCGTAAAGTGAACTAAAGATATAGATTCCGATGGATACCTGTAGGTAGTAGATTTTCTTGTAGAGTAATCTGTTACTGTTATCAGATCTATTAATGATCTAGTTAATGTATTTACTAATGACTTAAAATCAGATAATATAATTGACTCTATATAATATCTATAAGTAGATGATACCTTTGATTGTGAGTCTAAAACTGTAAAGGTCTCAATTCTTACAATTCTATCTAGGAATGCTGTAACACTAGATAGAATTGTCTGTTCAATAAAGACTCTATAAGATGTAGATGCTCTTGAATAGAAATCAACTACAGATATTGGTTCAATAATACGTCTAAACAATATGTTACTGAATAATATGAAATCTATTAAAACTAGTGCTTCTGAACTAAGTCTAACGAAAGATGTTTTAGTAGTTCCAATATCCAATAAAGTTAGTGCTTCAGAAGTATATCTCTTAAAATTATTGACACTCTTAAATATATCAGACAAAATTATCTGTTCTGCAATTACCTTTAATGTTTTGTTAGAGAGGTAATGAGTCAAAATTATTATATCTACAATAAATCTATAAAATGATACAACTCTAGATGAACTATCTACTAAAGATATTTCTTCTAAAGAAGACCTTCTAGCAGATTTTGATAGGATATCTGATAATGTAATAGTTTCTAATACGAATCTTTTTACCGAATAAAGTTTACTTATATATTCTGTGAGAGTTAACATTTCTGTTTTGAATATTTTAAATGATGATATTTTAGACAAGTAATCTACTAACTGTATTGTATCAAATGATAGTCTCTTGAAAACACTCATAGTAGATAGTATATGAGATAAAGTAATGACATCTGATGTAGTTCTATTAATATTCCATACCCTACTAAATCCAGTAGGATTATACTGTAATCCAAAATTATCTATATAGAGATAATGGAATGGGGTACCTTGGTTATCATGTAATATTTTTACTTTGATATGGTTAGATGCATTAACATAAGCAGATGCATCAGTTATAGAAAATGTTCTAGAGTAATCAGTTCCAGAACTTGGTAAATCAGTAAAGCTTGCAGTTATATCGTCAAAGATTGTTGTATTCTTATTATATAATTGTAGTTTAACTTCATGTGCTGGATTACCAATATATCTTCCACTAAATGCTATAGTTAATCCAGTAGTTGACATATCTGATGGAACAGTAAATACAAAATCTATATCAAACCCAGGATTAGTTGTATCTTCATCAATTAATAGATAATTAGAGTTAGTTGTATATGTATCACTTAATAATCCACTATTGTATTGACCATAGTTAACTAGATAAGATTCGGCATTATATTCCTCACCTCTATCATTGAAGAATAGAGATTCATCTGTACGTCTCATACGAGCAGACTTAGATATATATTCAGTAGGTGTTATTGTTTCAACTGCATATCTATAAGTTTGTGAAATCCTGGACGGAATATCTATAAGTGATGTTGATTCTGAGAATAGTTTACGTACTGATTTACTGAATGTCATAGTTATGTCTGAAAGTATAATTGTTTCTAATATTACTCTAATCGTATTAGATATTTGTTTGTAAGAATCTGATAGAGTTGTAGAATCAATAAATGATCTACGGAATATTGTGGCAGTAGAAATAATATCTGAAATAGATGCAGACTCTAGTAATACTTTTAATGATTTATTAGATAATATGTGCACTATAGATATTGCATCAAAACTAGATATGTGGAATCCAGTAGTTGTTACTGCATTACCAGTAATTAATAATATATCAATTGTATATTTAGTAGCACGTTTGGATACTAACTCTACAAGAGATGTTGATTCAAAGATTACTCTATTTACTATGCTTGTTCTAGATAATATATCAATTAATATTATTGGTTCTATTCTTACAGATCTATAAACTTTAGAACCAATTTCTAGTATAGATAGAGAATCTATAACTAGTCTATAATATCCAGATGCTGGTTTAATTATTTCATTTAATGATAGAGTTTCATATCCAATGAATGATAATGGTCCAGCAGATGCAGTACTGAAACTATCTATTAATGTAAGAGTATCAAAGAATGATTTAACTATCAATGTTTTAGTTACGATATAGTCTATGAAACTTAATGATTCAGTTCTAACTCTATTGAATGTTGAAATCCTACTAAATACATCTGTTAATGTTAAAGTATCAGAGAGCAGTCTAACGATAGATAATTTTAATGATTGAGAATCGTTCAATATGATTGAGTGCTCAATAAGTCTCTTCGCTGTCCATATTGTAGATATATTTTCTGATACTATTAATGATTCAAATCTTGATAATATTCTACTTACAGATAATAATGTAGAGTCTGATAGAACTATAGAATCAAATAATGATCTACCGAATGTTCTAACAGTATTAGCAATATTATATAATTGTAGTTGTTCTAAGGGATATCTAAATACTGACCAAATGTATGATAGTCCTCTACTACCACCGGTTGTATATTCAACATAAAGAGTTGGTTTTGGATCAGCTGAAGCGTATTCTTCAGAATAAATATAGTTATCATATGAGAATCCTAGAGATTCATTACCTTGTAAACCTATAGCAAACCAGTTATTAACTAAAGCAGCTTGAAGATCAGCGTCTGCTGTAGTTCCTAAATCAACAGACTGGCTTGTACCTACAACTGGAAAATTTGCGTTAGCATAATAGATTGTTCCATCTGCAATATCTGCTACAACAACTGCATCAGAAGAAACGGAGGGCTGACTAGACATGGCACGTATTTGCCCATCACTTCTATGCAATTGTCCATGATATTTAAACAGAGTATTAGTGATAACAGAATCATCAGGGATGGCAGAAATATCCCATTCAATGTATCCTCGGTATAGAGTTACATTAAACCCACCAAAAGATATAGAATTAAGACCATTCTGTCTTGTGGTGCCAGCAAATCTACCATCTTCTGTTGGATTATCTAATGTTATAGATTGGGCTTGAGCTTCTGCTGGTCCTATAGTAATTATATCACTAAGGAGTCTGAATAGGGTAACTTTATTTAATGTAGAATCAATTAATGTAATTAAATGTGTGAATGTTATCTTAGATGTCCATATTCTAGATATGCTATCAACTAATGTTAACTGTTCAATTCTGTATAATATTCTACTAACTGATAGAGATGTATAGTCTCCTAATATCAGAGAATCTATAAGTTGTCTACTTGCTATCCAAGATTTCTGTATAGTATCAGATAGAATTATTGATTCTAATCTATATAAAACTCTACTTGCTACTACACTTATAAAATCTGATAATACAATTGTGTGTACGAATGATATTTTAGATGTCCATGATCTGGAGATACTATCAATTATTGTTAATGATTCCAATCTTGATAAGAGTCTACTATTAGCCAGTGATGCATAATCTAACATCACTATAGAATCTTGAACTTTCCTAACTATAGTCCATATTCTAGATGTATTATCGATTAATGCTAATGATTCTAATCTACCTAGGACTCTAGAAGCATAAAATGATATAGAATCTATTAGTAAAATAGAATGTATGAGAGATATCTTTGCTGTCCATGAAGTTAGTCTATTATCAATGAGTGTTAATGATTCTATTCTTGTAGTTCTATCAAATTTAGATAGTATCTCAGAGATAGAAATTATTTCTAATAGTTGTTTTACTGTAGCATTTGCAAAAGTAGTGAAACCAGATATTGTTAATGCATCTACGAATGATAGCACTCTACCAACTAACTTTGATGTAGAGTCTAATATTGTAATAGAATCTGTAAATGCTCTTTTTGCTGTCCATAGTGTTGCTGTAGTATCATTTAATATAATTGAATGTATGATAGATATTTTATTAGCCAATATTTTAGATATACTATCAATTATAGTTAATGTATCAGAGAATGATCTGAATGCAGACCATTTTGTTAAAGGAGATGGAATAAGTGTGTCCAGTGCAAAGTTCTCTTTATAAAATATTCTATCTAAGAAAGATGTAACTATAGATAGTTGAATAGAGTCTATAATTGTTTTATATATTGAAGATATTGTAATAGCTGTTGAAGTTAGTAATATATTCTCTAAAGATATACGTTTAATTGTATTGATATAAGATAAACTATCTATGAGAGTTAGAGATTCGTTTCTAAGTAAAGTCCTTAAAACAGCAAATATAGATGATAGGAACTCTGTAATCTGTAGTGATTCTAATGATAATCTTTTGAATTCTCTAATAGTTAATAAAATATCTGATAATATAATACTTTCAGAAGGATATCTCTTAGTTGATGATATATAACTACGTAAATCTTGTAGAGAAGTTGTTTCTATAGAATATCTCTTAATAGAACTAAATATAGATCTGAATTCAGATATTACCACTGATTCAATTCTAAGAAGTAATGAAGTATTAATTGTAGACTTACTATCAATTATTTGCATTGATTCTGCAGTTAATCTATAGAATGAACTTACTCTACTTGCAATATCATTTAATGTGATAGATTCTAATACTGTAAGAGATTGAATACCTGATGCAAGAGTACTAAATATGTCTGTTAATGACATTGCTTCTAGTTGATATAATATTTTACCAGTACTAGAAGAATATAGATGTGTTAGAGTAATGGATTCTATTCTATTAATTACGTTTCCAGTAAGTTTTGAGAATGCGTCTGTTAATGTAAAGTTCTGCATCATCTTCATGTAGTAAGTAATAGCCTTTGTTAGTGGTTTATCCCATATGTACATTGCTTCTGTTACAAGATTTAAAGCTGTTACAGCAGTATAGTAAATGAATTGAACTTCATAGTATGGTGGTAGTGAACTTGCACTATCGATTGTGTGTTGGTGAGTATCACTATTTACAATTGTATGAGTATGAGACCATGCATCATTTGTATAAGTGTGAGTATGGGCACCAACTGAAGAATCAGTATTCAGAGTAGCACCAGTAGTTCTTGTACCAGATACTGTGCCATGAGTATGGTTTCCTACACTATCAGTTGTAGCATGTTGATGAGCAGTGCTAAACGAATCTTGTGTATGGTTGCTATGAGCACCATCGGCTGTATCTGTATGTATATGTGTATTTGCTCCACCAGTTGCACCAACTGTACCACCATTTGGATTACCGAGTAGGAAATAACCACGATAGTCTGGTGTAGAACTACTACCATTACATAGAATATAAGCACCTGGAATGTTAGCCAATAATCCTGCCCATATTAATATTCCTCCAGCCGGTATAGATGATGATGAATCATTTTTAATATATACTGCTTGTTTATAGAGAGGATAGTTAGTATTAGATTCTCCAGATCCTAAACTTGCTCCATGATTGTGAATACCACCAGTCTGGAATGTATGTGTATGAGCACCTATACTATCACTTGTAGCATGTTGGTGATACCAGTCATATGAAGCAGCTGTTTGAAGTGTTCTGCTACCAGAGCCTGTAGCCTGAGAGCCATGAGTATGAGCAACTAAATCGTTATTGAAAGTATGTGTGTGAGCACCGACACTATCAGAACCGTGGGTATGACCTGAAGCATTGTTTTGTGTATTATGTGTGTGGCTTGTGGAACTTCCTCCGGTTCCTCCTCCTCCTACACCAACAGATGCTCCTCTAGTGAAATATGTTCTAAGTGCAGTATCTTCACTCCATCCACTTGGAATATTAGCAACTAGTCCAGACCAAATAATTCTAATACCTGTAGAGACTGCTGCACTTGCTGCAGCCTGAATATATAGAACATCATAATATGGTGGTCTAGCATCTGCTGTATTGTCTATAGTATGTGTATGTGCTCCCTGAGAATCTGCTGTATGAGTGTGTGTAGTACTATTATTTACTGTATGTTGGTGGGCACCACCAGTAGTTCTATTTGATGTAGATAAACCAGTACCAGATGAAGCATATGCGTAAGAGGCATGAACGTGTCCACCTCCACTTACGACTGTATGACCGTGAGCACCAAGAGTATCCATTGTATGTGTGTGTGCTCCACCTGATTGTTCAGTGTGATTGTGTACTGAGTTTCCACCAGTTGATCCTGCTTCAGTTGATGCTGGTGCACCTCTAACAAATTTATCTCTTAAATCGGGAGTAGTTCCACCGCCATTGCATAAGTTCCAATTAGCCGGGATGCTAGCTATAGTTCCCGTCCATATTGCAATAGCATTTAGTGGAACTGACATATACTATACTACTCCTCATCTATGGAAACTTTCAGTTTTCTATCAATTTCAGTTATCTTACATAATTTATCAAATGTCACAGGATCCTCCATAGAAGTAACCTCTAGATAGATTCCATTATCTAGTGTTATCTTCACAGCCATCCCATCCTTATTTTTTACCTTTGTCAATCCGATTACTTTACCGGAGAAACTAAAATCATGTAACTTTCTAGTGTTTTTATTCAATATGTATTATACCTCTTTTTAACTAATGACCTAGCTCTCCCTAACTAAAATAGTCATTACGTGGGCATTAAATATTCGCTATATACCTAAAACCAGTCTTTAATGTTTTTGCTCTTAATGCTATATATGTATTTTTTAGATAGACTGTAACTTCATATGTATTCTGTAAGAAATATCTATCAGTCATCTCTCGTAGTGTAAAACCTTCTGTAAGATATATAGTATAGTTAGTCATTGTATAAATTCCCACCTAGAGCTTTCGAGTAATTATGTTTATATATATTGAATATGCTGGAGCTTGAGTAATTTTTGAAATATCCTGTACATATATAGTACATATATACAGAAATATTACTAGTCACTACTTCCTCCCCCTGTAGATTTTTCTATAGCAGTAATTGTAAAGTTGTTTCTCTTCAAGTATACTGTTATATCATAGTATAGTTGTAGTAGATATTGTTCTATCCATTCTCTGGCTAGGATAGATTCTCTCATAAATCGTTTATAATTGGTAGTATAGGTGGTATTACCATTGATAATGATTGACTCAGATAACATTTTTCCTTGTTTAACTGCAACTATCTCCAGTAATCCAATCATTGCATTATTTAATATTGTAAGAGTAGACACCCTTCTGAAATAGCTAGATACTATGATATATTCCTTCAATGTACGCCTGTATCCAGACATTGACGCATAAATCGTTAGTAGCCCAATATTGTCAATGAATTTTAATATAGAACGTAATGATGTTACATTATATTCTGTAATTGTAATGTTATCGTTTATGCTTCTCAAGATTGTGTATATGCGTTTGAATCTATCTGAAATAACAATAGTCTGTAGTAGTAGTAATTGTACAGTATATCTCTGGAAACGGGTAAGATAATTAGACAAAACTAGAGACTGTATAGCATATCTAGATATGTTAAATATCCTACTATATGTATGCATTAAAGTCATTTGTTCAAATAGCTTTCTACGATATATTAGAGCAGGGGACACAATATCTGTTATAGATATATTCTGTGTTACTAGTGCGGTAATTCTCTTTGACATGCGTGATGTAAGAACTATTGAATGAGTAAATCTCTTACTAATTATATTAAACATATTTGATGTAATACTAAGAGATTCAATAACCTTCATTCTAATTCTATTTGATAGATATGGTAAATATGATGTAAGATATATTGATTCAGTAATTAGTTGGTACATTACTCTTCGTAAACTATATGTAATATTAGATGTAACAATTATAGACTCTATTCTACTCTTGGTAATGCTCTTGAATAATGTCTTAGTTATAATTATAGGTTCAATTCTTCTTGTAGTAATTCTCTTAAACATACTAAATGCAAGAATTATAGATTCACTTCTTTGGATAGTAATTGATTTGAATACAGTTGATGTAAAGTTTAGAGATTCTATTCTCCTTTTAGCAATTGCTTTTGATAATATATTAGATGTAAGTAATATTGATTCAATAGACAGTCTATTAACTTTACTACGTCTGTATGGTATAACTTCTATCAATTCAACAATTGATTTAGAAATTAACTTAAATGATCTTTGTGTTATAACCATTGAGTGAGTAAAGACTCTAGCAGAATTCCATATCCTAGTTGTAGATCCGTATAGTTGTATAATTTCACTTAATCCAATTACAAGTCTATCTTTGAACTTTATTAGATCGTTTATGATTAAAGTTTCTGAAATATTTCTATATACTGATTTATTATGTCTAAATATATTAAATACCTGTATTGTCTCTTTAACCCTCTTAGAATATTTTGAATATGTGATTGATGAGACTGAAATGTTTTCTAAGTATTTAAATACATATCTCCATTTCTGTGTACTAAAATCTGTAACAGATAATGGTTGTAATAGATACTTTCTAGTGACTTTCTGTAATCGAGTTTCAAATAGTATAATAGCAGTGACATATCTCTTGAATGCTAGAGTTCTACTATAGTAATCAGACAGTGCTATACTTTCTAATATCTTTAAGATTGGTCTATTACCATATATGTCTGTAAGATCTATAATTTGTAGTAGAGATTTAGCAACACTCACTCTTCTAAAGTGTGTAAGTGTGATAAATTCTTTAACACGTAATGATGGTCTATTTGATAATTTGTACACTATTGTCAATACTTCTCGTATGTTGCCAAAAGTGTACGATTTAGAAATCCTATCAGATAGTATGATAGGATTAACTATGTTTCTCGCCCATACACTATATCTTATTAGATAATGAACTAAAGATAGAGATTCAATTGGTTTCCTTCTCCATGTTCTTCTAGATGTTGAATAAGAGTTTAAGACAACAGTCTCAATAGTTCTAATATCAAATATTCTCATGGCTCTGAAGTGAGATAGTTGCATAGTTTCTATGAAGTTTAAGAAATCGAAGTTAAGACGGAATTGTCCTATGAGTGTAATATTTTCTATAAAGTCTAATAATCTATATCTATACGGAATAGTTAGATAACCATTCAATAAGATTAATTGGGTAACAAATCTTCTATACGTAGTTTTAGGAAGAGAGTTATCTGTAATAGATATAATTTCTTTAAGTATTCTACCACTCAGATACTTAGATATTTTATCAGTTAATATCGTTGTTTCTATTAGTTGTCTTCTAACAGACCAGAATAGGGAGAATGTTGTTCCCATAGAGAACGATTCTGCAGATTTTCTTTTCCATGTAGTTGCTGAACGCATAATATCTGTTAATATCGGAGATTCTCTCTTACTTATGGTAATAGCAAATCTCGAGATCATATTAGATAGAGTTAGTGTTTCTTCTGAGAACCTGTTAAACCATGCTATTCTTTCCATATGATCCCATATTTCAAATGATATACTCTCATATCTTCTAAATAATACAGTATAGTAAAATTGTGTTTGTTGTAATGACATAGTTTCAATAAACTTCTGAATAAATGGTGCAATAGTTCCATATTGTGGGAATATTAGAATGAGTTCTGCTCTTACTCTTTTCCATGTTATTATTCTAGAGAACTGATGAGTTAATGTTAATGAGTCAACCATTAGTAATGGTCTTAATTTTGAATAACCGAAATAATTGCTAATTAGAAGTATTTCTGTTATTGCTACCATAAGGTTTCCACCTTGCATAAACATGTTGTAGAGAGATAGAGCCTCTTGTAAAACTAATCTGGGAATAAATTCTATCTCTGCTGTCATACTTAGTAGTTGAATAAGTGTTTTAGAATAGACTTGACGGAATGTTAGTGCTATATCTGTTAACGAGAGATTATCTATTCTAACAATGCGTATTAGTTTTGATACCACATCCGACAGTAATATAGTATCCTTTAGTAGTTTAGTAACTGATACAAATCTTGTGTCCATTAGCAGTATTAGTTCATTTACTCTTTTAGAGAAAGTTTGTAATAGTCTTCCGTTAGTTGCTAGTGCTTCAGTAAATATACGATAGGCATTCCATTTTGTTGTAAGTAGAGGTAATCTATCGTATTCCCATACCTGAGTAACTTCGTTATCGCTTAAGTTTGTATTAAAGACTTTAACATTAGCCACATGTCCTTCAAACATATCATTGTTGAAACACATCCAGTATGTGTTGCTACCCACCATAGTATAAGCATCAGATTCAGCAGTAGTTCCAAATCCAGTAGACGGAGATGGTGCAGAAACAAAACTATTAGAATCATATAGTCTCATATCTAAAGTTCCATCAAAGGCACCAAGTGATGTCTCTTTCTTTACTCTACATGCAGCAAAGTACCATTTGTTTTCGAGAGGAATTGAAGAGGAAATACTTACTCCTCTGCTTGCTCCACCTTGGAAATAGAATGAGAATCCTAGCCATGTGGTTGATGATGCATTAAACCATAGCCCGGATCTCTTATACCACAAGAATGAACCATAGTCTTTTCTAGATACTGTAGCTTCTGATGGTTTAAACCACATAGTCATGGTAAAACTAGTTCCATCTAACTTTGGACTTGATGAAGTTCCCCAGTAGTTAGTTCCATCTAATTTTCTAGTCCATTGTGGAACTGGGAAATTACCATCTAGTGATGGATTCATCCCTTCTCCGTCTGTTACAAAATAATCTGCATTAATAGTAAATGGAGTTGTATCTTTTGCATTGAATTGTATTTCAAATTTATTAATTGAACTACCAGATACATCATCCAAACGGATATAATCAATTCTAGCATCTTGATAAGTTCTTGTTAGAGCACTTCTATTGAATACCCATTCAAAGTGTGTTATCTTAGTTTTATCCAATCCTCCTGGTGCTTCTGCTGTTGGAGTTGATAGATCATATTGCCATGCAATCATATTAGCATAGTTTAATGCCATATTCCAATAAGCCCAGTCTCCATCTGAATCGTAGATATATAATCTCTGATAATTATATTCTATACTTGGTACACATGTTCCAAAGAGACATTGTAAATATGTTTTACCACTCCAATCTTGGGTAGATGGAAGTGTATATCTTATAGTATAATCTACTCCAATTGACATAGCACTTGTGGGAATGTTTAGATTAATAGAATAGTTTCCTTCTTTGTTTGATACAATATTGCTGATAGTAGCACTACCATTATTTGATGTCCAGTTTGTTGTATTTTCACAACTTGTAACTACAGTTGCACTAGATCCACTGTAATTATCTAAGTGACCACTTACTCCTCTTAATGTAGCTATTCTAGCATCTATGATTGTCCATGCATTAGATGCAAATATTAAATCCCAATATCTGTATCTATTACCATCATCATACATGTAAAGTCTAGCAGAATTAAAATCTGTACTATTTCTATTTGATTTAATGTATCCTCTAAATTTGAAATCCCCAGTAAAATCCCATGTTCCAGATGGATTATATGATAAAGTATAGGTATTTCCAATTGATGGAGATGCTATAGTATCCTTTACACTACCAGTTGCTTCATAATAATCTACAGTATCTAAAGATACACTTGTTCCAGTCCAATCAGTTGTTGCATTACAATTATTAATTACTGCTACTCCTTGAGCATTGTATGCATTGACACCAGTAGAACCTCTATCGATCATATTACCACTGGTTTCATCCATTGGTAAGTCTACAAGAGGTGTGTAAGGTAGACTATTGATTCTTATTTGCTCTCCTTTAAATAATCTAGCATAGAATGATATTGATTTAGTTAATGCAATAGTCTCTAGAGAAAATCTAGCATAGGCTTCTATAGTTGATAGAGCGTCTGTTATTGTTGTTATTTCTGCAAATGTTCTCTTGAATGAAGTAATTCTGAAGTTATATTCTGACTGTAGTATGAATTCTGATAAATATTTCAGTACACTATTTTTAGATGTTAATATATGAATAAATGATATGTTTTCATTATAATATCTACGGAAAATAGAGATAGATGATACATAGTCAATTAATGATATTGATTCAATTGGAACTCTTTTGAATGCTCTAATTGAGAATATATAATCTGTTAATATAATTGTCTCTAAGTATGTCACACGAGTTACTATGAAAGCAAATATAGAATCTATAAATGAAATAGATTCTGTTCTTAGTATATTAAAGGATGATATATATCTTAAATAATGTGTGAGAGATAGTTGCTCATATGGATATATCTTGATAGTAGATATATTTGAAATATAGTCTATTAGTATTAGTTGTTCAACTGCAAATCTCTTAAAAGCAGTTATTCTACGATTTACGTCTGATAGGACTAATGATTCTAAAACTAATCGTTGTGTAGTAGTTATTCTATTTAGAGTATCTAACAGTTGTATATTTTCTACGAGACTTCCTAGATTAAATCTCCAATATTTGTTATCTAATAACTGAATAGATTCTATTGCATATCTTTTAACAGTAAATAGATATACAATGTTATCAATTATCTGTATATTTTCAGAGATTCCTCTTCTAAAATTATATATCCAATATTTGTAGTCTATCAGTTGTATATTTTCTATAGCATATCTTCTAAATGTCCATATCCAATATTTATTATCTACTAATTGAATAACTTCTAATATGCTAGTTTTATCAATAGAAAGTCTAGAGAAAATATCTGATAACTGTATATTTTCTATAATGCTCTTTCCAAATGTATTTTTAATTAAATCTATTAATTGTAAAACTTCTAATGTGTTTCTTTTTATATTAAACACTCTTGATATACTATCAAGCAATTGTATATTTTCTACTATGCGTCTACTAAAAGTGTAATATCTGATATCTAATAATTGAATAACTTCTGATATCACTCTTTTAATATTGAATATATCTGAAAGTCTATCTATAAGAGAATATGATTCAGTAATATATCTTGAAATAACAGATAACTTAGATACAGACTCGATTAATGTTAATTGTTCTAATCCCAATTTCTTGAAGTTAGTTAATCTGCTATTGAAATCAGATATAACTATTGAATCTGCATAAGATCTCTTAGTGGTTGTTGCTCTACTTAGAATATCTACAAGTGAATATGAATCTATAATCCTCTTTCCAATACTGAAATATAGTTTAGCATTATCTGTATAGTCTACATAATCAGACATTATTTGGTTGGATGATAATGCAACATCAAAGACTTTGATCTCATCCATGAGTCCTTTGAAACTTCCAGCTCCACTTCCATTACTAACACTAGTTAAATCTGATACTATGTGTGTACCAGACTGTTGAATTAAATTATAGGAAACTCCATTAACGTATAATTTAGCATTGATATTATCTGTTTTATCTGGGACAACTAATGCTACACGATACCATGCATCTATTGACCCAGCCCATGCAAAGTAATCATTCGTACCGTTTAGATAAATATAGTTATTTGCAGAATGCTGGTAAAGATTGTTGAATAGTGCATTGTTTGCTCCCTTAACTGAAGCTAGTTGTGCAAATTTTATCCATGCTATTTGTGTTCTAGTTGAAGAACTAATTGTAGATTTCATAGTGATGTAAGTATCAGTTACATCAAAGAGCATACCGGATCCATATTTTCCACTTGCTCTTACTGCACCAACTATAGTTCCATCATTATTGTTTGCAGTCATGTCATTTACTGTTGATGGTTCTATTGGTGAAGATAGTGTTTCGATATATCCTCCAACGCTAGACGATCTTTCTAATTGTGCTCCCCATGCATAATAAGTAGAGTTAGCAGAGTAGCAGAAGAACTGTAAACCTCTTTCTCCAGCATGAGTATTTACTCCAGTATAGGAGTATCTTACCCATTGCGTAGTAAGATTAATTCCAGTTAATGCATGGTAATCACTCATACCAATATGCATTACTTCTCCTCCAACAGCACCTCTAAGCCATACACTTACAGTATATGTATCAGCAGATATTGCTGGAGTTATTGTTTGTAATACTCCCCAACTTGAAAAATGTACTCCATCGCAAGGAGTTCCATCAGTACATATCCATTTAGTTGCAGTATAAGTTCCATCTGGTGCTGTTATATCTGTTGTATTATAAGTAACATTATCTTTATTTCCACAATATCCACTCCACTCAGATTTACTAAAATCTTCACTATAGTTGACTAGATTTGTCTGTTCATCAAATGGATATCTCATTACCAATCCTTGTGATGGATTGAATGTTACTCTCTCTATTGCTCTCTTTCCTACTAGTTTATTAGTTAAATCTATTAGTCCTACGCTTTCAGATAATAGTTTGAATGTTATTCCAAGAGTATATACTGTAGAAAGGAAATCTATTAATGCTATGGACTCTTTCCTAACACTTCTAATATATTTTGTAATAATATCTATTAACTGAATTGCTTCTAAACTGAATCTCTTTATTGTCCATTGTATGGATAATCCTTCAAGTGTAGGTCCAACAGCAAATATGTCAGTAAACAGTCTCTTAATTACTGATAGTCTACTTGCAATATCTACTAATTGTATAGATTCTGCAACATTTCTTCTATAGGAATATATCCAGTACTTATAATCTAGTAGTTGAATAGATTCTGATATACTACGTTTAGAAGTAAATGCTCTAGAAATAGTATCTGTTAGTTGAATAGTTTCTGTACTAAGTCTCTTTATGATAGATGTACTAGAGAGATAATGAATTAAACTTAAGGTTTCGGATAGATATCTTTTAGAAGTAAAGACACTTGATAGATATTCTACTATAGTCATAGACTCTTTTACTTGTTTTCCAATGCGGAATAATGGCGGTATATCATCTGTGTCGTATAGAACTAGATTCTTTATGTAAGTCTCTTGTGATGTAGATCCACTATAGTTGAATAGAAACATAATTGTTGCATAGACTGTTCCAGTGTGCCATACAGTCATATCTGAAGTAACACTAGATTCTCCAGTTCTTGGAACATTACTGATAGCATAGTTATTGTGGTGATACCATATTCCTTCAACTAGATCTGTTCCTACATCTCCAAAGTAGTCATAACTTCCTGGGTGCCCTGGTAATTCTGTGTAAGAAGCATCCCATGAATGTGTTCCACCATAAAGTATGTTTGAACCTTCTTTACGTTTAATCATTACATCATATTCAAGATAATAATGATGAGAAGTATTGATGGGAATATACTCTGTTGTTGATGTATTCCAATAGCTAACTGCTTTAAGTGCTTGTTCTGTAGTATCCCAAGTGAAACTAGTTCCAGTACTTCTATGAGTCCATTCTAATGGATCTTTCCAATCTATTCCAGCATCAGTAATTAAGTTTCTCTTTGCTAAATATAGCCATTCTGGAAGAATTCTTCTAATCGTCCACGCCCAAGATCTATAATCTGTTAACTGAATAGACTCTAACCGATTAGTTTTATTAGCGTATATTCTCGAAAAAATATCTATTAATTGTACAGATTCAAATATACTTCTTTTAGTAGTAGATATTCTATAGATATTATCTAATAACTGAATATTCTCTGGAAGTATTCGTCTAAACATCCATATCCAGTATTTACTATCTATTAGTTGAACGGTTTCTGTACTAAGTCTCTTTATGCTAGAAATTCTAGAAAGATAATCAGTTAATGTTGGTTGTTCTGTTAGTTGTCTTTTTGTAGCAGACAACATCGTTCTAAGTTCTAATAATGTTATTGCTTCTTTTACAGACTTTCCTACTAATTTTCTAGCAAAGTCTGTTAGCAATATTGCTTCAGTAAGTAATTGTGTTTTAAGTCCAGCAGTAAATACAGTTACAAAATATTCTGTTATAGTTATAGATTCCTTTACTTGTTTTCCAACACGGAAGAATTTAGATACATCAATTGCACTTAATGCTTCTGAAAGTGTATTTCTAGCTGTCCTTACAAGAGATAATGATTCTTCCCATGTTATTGGAAAATCATAGGAGAAGTTTCCAGTTACTAATAAACTCATATATTCTGATAGAGAAGCTGTTATTTTGTTTTTAGTATAGGTATTAGTTCTACTCTCTGTTACTGTAGTTGATTCTGTTAAAGAACTAGTCCTATCATATGCTGCTTGTTTGAATGATGCTGCAAGTCTAAATTGACGGTTAGGAGTACCAGTAAAAGTTGATGTTAATGATGTTTCTCCATTTGCAACTCTAAGTTCTGCATAGGCTAATTGAGTACTAGCATCTGCAAAATCTAGAACTTCTACTTGTGTTCCACCATGGGCATATGAACCAGCTCCACCAGCTCCTATTACAGATATTACCCATGCGTTGGCTGTTGGACTAATTGTACTTGTTATGTCTAATGGAGTAGATGCAGCTATTGTATCGGTATCAGTAGCCTCTGGTGCACTTTGCCATACATTATTGTATTGTGCACAATATGCACTATTTTCAGTACTACTTGGTGTTCCACTGTATGTTACAACTATACTGTTAGTTCCATCTCTTGGAAGACTACTTTCTAAAAGATACCACATTTCTCCATTTAAGTAGACTGTTGAACCAACTATAGCATCTGTGGCTTTTGTCATGGCAACTCCGCCATATGTTATCCCAGTAACATCACAAGTTCCAGTATTTTCAGCAAGTGTGGATACTACAATTAAACGATTAGATCCTGGATATAATGTATGGAAAAAATCAGCTGCAAGAGTATTTCCAGATGTAAATGTATCAGCCCCGGCTTTTGTAATGAGTTTTGTCGGTGTTTGTTCAAAGGGAATAAATTTCTCATCTATTACAACATTGTCTATACATACAGAAAATGGTCCAACACTTACCCATGGTATTCCCACTCTAACTTGTTGTAAAACATAAGTGCTATTAGATAATCCAACCTCTATATCTTCTAAAACATTATCAACATATAGTACTACTGAACCATTACTACTAGTGCTTGTAACTGTTCCAATCTCTATTTCATACCATTTACCTGGAATAAAAGTAGTTGTGCTTTCTGCATATGTTCCACCGGCATAGTCATATACTCTCATTTTTCCAGTACTTGTTAGAACAGCATACGTTGTTAATCCTGTAGTACTAGTGAAAAAGTAAAAGATTTCAGCACCAGATCCTCCGGATAAAGTATTAACTTTGAATGAACATTTTAGGTATAGTCTCTTGTAAGATATGGGTAAAATAATAGCTGCGTAAGATGATTGTGATGAATCAGCAGAAAACTTAGCACCATATTGTCCACTTCTTGGAACTGTATCTAAAACCTCTGATCTTCCAACATCACCTACATTTGATGTCCATTCAGTAAAGTCTGTACCAGTTTCAAAACCAGTTTCAAATTCATTTTTAGGACCTATTCGTGCGAATGTATCAATAGCAGCATCGTCATAATATAGTTCAGTTGAACTTGTCCATGCATAAGGAATACCAAATGCTACTGTTTCTACCCCGTTTGCTCCAAAGTTTTTGCTAGAGACATTTATCATGGATGTCCCATCTACCCAAACCTGAGCTTGTCCTACTGTAGCACTTACTACTAATCTAGCTTCTATACAATACCATCTATTGAATTCGGTTGTGAATGTTGAAGAGTCATATGTTTCAGTGGCTATAATATTATTAACTGTAAGAACAGTAGATGACCCACCCCAAGTACCAGTCTTAATTCTAACTTCTGCAATCCCGTTTGTAGTTGCAGTTTGGTTATATCCGAACCATATTAAATCCGCAGTATTCCCATTTGATACAATTTTAAAATATGCTCTAGTATATACTGTTGCAGAATCAGTAATATATTTGTAAGAAGCTGCTGCTGAACTTGCTGCAGCAATTGCTCTAACTGATTGTCTACCTTCTTTATATTGATTATATGTTACTTCGTGTGTATTACCAGCAGTTACATTAGTTCCAGTCCATTCACCAACTCCTCCTTCAAATCCATTGGTGAATCTAGATAATCTAAACTCTATATTATATGCATATGTCGAAGTTCCTCCAGTACCATCATTTCTATGTGTATATGTTAGCCATACTCCATTATCTACAAATAATGGCACATTAACATAGTTCCAACCATATATATCTGATACAGGATCGAGATCTCTAGTAGTCCAAGTTGTAGTTGCTCTATTGTAAATATAATAGGTCATGTTATAACTACTAGGAATTAGATATATGTCATCTGTTCTAGGATCTATTGATGTTTTTGCATAATAGGTACTAGAACCAGTTACTGCTACTGCTGTTGATAGCGAATTTGTGGTATATACATATGGAATTTGATATAGATTTGCACTAATAGAAACAAAGACATCAGCATTATTATCTAATCTGTGAGGGACAATATCATGATCATAATGTATATAAGCATTATATCCTGTACTTAATTCTGTATTCCAAGAGCCGTCATACATTCTAACATTTACTGTATAACTAGCTCCGTTTGCATAGCTTGTTAATATTGCATCATTATCTAACGTAACAATATTTACAGACCAACTAGCAGAAGTAGTTGCATTTAATTGATAAGGGAAACTAGCTGCTGTAGACCATGTTCCATTATTATTTGCATTCTTCGTAACATATGGTGTAAGTGATCCACTTGTACCATAAGAATATCCAATATAGACATATCCTCTGGAATCTACTGTTATGTTTATAAAATTATAGTAATAGCTAGTTACAGCACTAACAGCTGCTTGTATATCACCCCAAACTATTGTTCCATCAGAATATGTCTTACCTCTCCTATACCATAGTGCATCTCCGGATGCAGCAGTTGTGTGTATTAAATGAACATATTCTCCATCAAAATATGCAGAATAGTAAGATGAACTCTGACCATCTACAATAATTGTTCGTTTCTCATCCCAACTTACTGAGGACTGTGCATCAGGAGAACTTGCATAATATAAATCATAATAATCAGTATAAAATATCCAGTATCTGTTACTTTGATAGCCAGACATTCTTGAATGCATAAAAGTGGCAATATAAGTACCAGTATTTCCAGCAACAGTTTTAAAAGAACCTGTCATTGAATCATTACCACCTCGAATATTTCATGAATTGATTTACTTACTGTAATCAATGTTGGCAACGATTCTCCCTAGAGAAATATGGGAGTAACTACTATTTCTATTTGACTTACTTCCTTTATTGGACTTCTTTCGTTTTTACATCGTCTTTTGGAGTTAACTCATCTAACTTTCTTTTACTTATATTGAGTTGATTAATTAATTCCTTATATTGATCAGATAGTTGCTCATTGGATTTGACAGCATAGAAGAACTCTCTAAATGGACAACTATTTTTACATATGATTTCGTATCCTGGATGAACATCTTTATTTGACATTTCTCTCTTATTAGGTAACAAACTTCTAAGTTAAAAACTATATTGCATTCATTTTATTTATATATACTTTAGAAACTCCACTAACTTTACTAATATTAAATGGGTTGACACCATTTATTTTGTGTATAGTTCCCAACGATACTACAACAGATTCGGATCCTCTTGCATACGTTGGAGTGCTTACTACATTGGTACATAACCATGTTAATGTTGAATTAGCTGCAATTACTGATGTTAAATCAGTACTATTTGTAACTTGGGCTGATCCAGTTAATGTACAAACTACTGCAGATACTACTACATCATCATCTTCTAATTCACATTTAAATGATGTAGTACCTCCTGGAGCACCATATCTATGTAAGTACATTTTTCTTATCATCATTTCACCGGATGCATCGTAATAATTAGTTCCAACAGTCCACGGAGAATATCCATTAAATGAAGCGTTTACTCCAGTTCCACCAATGCTTGCACCACTCACATGACCTAGAACAAACTGTCCCTTTACACTTGGAATAAATACACAACCTCCTCTATATACTTCTGCACTTGCTGTTCCTCCAGAGACAGCACATTCTAATAAAATCATATCACCAGCAGTTACAGCAAATGTATTTGATAAATCAGATCCAGAACTAGCTCCAGCTGCTATAGCACAAGTTATTCCAGTAGATGATCCAGTAGTTGCTGGATCAGTAGAATATCTAATAGTAAATGTTAGTGTTATACCAGCTGGGTCTACAGTAGAACCCAAATTAATATATAAATTTCTCAATGTGCCACTACAAGGAAATATAAATTTTCTAGAATATTGATCTGACCAACTTATATTAGCACCTATAATTTCATTATATACAGTACCTGTTGTTGGTGTAGTACTTCCATTACATCCCATCATTAATGGAGTATATCCAGCAGTTGTACTATCAAATACAAAATACCAATAAGCTGATGGACCAGCACTTGCACCAGAGTCTGTGCTCTCTATTGTAAAATAATCATTGGCTGAAACACTAACATCTCCGGTGTATGAACCACTTGTTGCTGGATAAGTAATTGTAACAGCCATTGATGTAGCAACATTATTTTTATACAAAGTAAATGTAAATGAACCTGCACCTATAGAACCAGATACTGCAAAATAGAGTTTCTTAAGTGTCCCTGCACAGGCTATTGCTTGTCTTACATTACTTTCTGTTCCATTCCATGTATATCCACCTTGCATACAACAATACTCAGTAGCACTATAATTCAATGCATCAGTATATCCACCTACTATATAGGATAATGTCATTATGCTACTACCTCCACCATCGTTAGGCTCGGGTTAAAGAGTATTGTATCAGCATTAACTGCTAAACCAACGGCTTGAACTACGTCTGCATTTCCAGATGGAGCTGTTGCAGTAAAGTCACCAGTTGTAGTACTTACATATAATAAATTACCAGTTGTCCAGTTCCAATCTGTTTCCGTAACAAATCCATATACTAAGATATTAGCAGCATTTCCAACAGAATACGTTCCTAGAGCAATTCCCATAGCTGGCATAGTTGATGTAGCATCTGCATCTGCTAATTCTACTTGACCATCTGTAGCAATATAGACGACATCTCCCCATACTAAACTAGCTCCAGCAACCATTGATGCTACAATACCATATGCAGTTGCATCAGTTGTTGAATTTCCTATAAGTCTGAATTGGCTAAGATATGCAATATCAAATTTTAAAGTTGATGTTCCTAAGTCTAATCCTAAATCTGTAGTCGGATGAAGTGCACTTGGATCTAATTGCAGTTCATCTGCAGAATTTATACCAAATATCATATCTGTTCCATCAGATCTTATGGATTCTCCCTGGTCACTATATAGATAATATCTTCCAGTTCCCAAATAGAAATTATTCCATTCTGCAGTCGTGCTTCCTAAGTTTCTAGTGCTTGCACTATCAGGAACTACAGCACCAGTGAGAGTAATTGTTCCTCCATTTGATGTTATTGTCATGTTTATTCCATTTTCTGATGCAATGGTCATTCCAGTACTTCCAGCCTGAATGTAAGCATATCGAGTATCTGCACCACCGTTTGTTATTTGATGATAAAATCCCATGTATGGTGCTTCATTGTTAGCTGCAGTATATTTTTTATACAAAAATAGTACTGAACCATATTCTAAAGTTCTAAGAACAGATAGTTGTGGATATATGGTAGTTCCACCACTATCAACATACAGCACATCTGTATCATCAGCAGTTAGAATTAATTGACCACCATCACTACGTATTGATTCTGCTTGATCTGAATAGTAATAAGTTCTTCCAGTTCCTATATACAAATTATTCCATTCTAATGCTGTGCTTCCTAGACTAGCACCATCTGCGGTTACTGGAGATGTTTGATTATTTAATTTAGCCCATGCAGTTCCATTATAAACATACCATTCATGTAAATCGGTTCTATAATACAAATCAGCTTCTGTTGGAGACCCAGGGAAAGAAGATCCTTGTGCTAGAGTATGAGACCCATCTATTATATATTCTGAAGATGTGAGTTGAGTTCCTGGATCTGCGTGATATACTCCCTTGGTCAAGGTCTATCTATAATATTAGATATCTCTAGACTTAATTCTTTTTCTTGAGAAAGAAAGAGATTATTGCTATGGGTAAAAATAATATCATAGTTATGGTGACTTTAATGAAGTCAATTATCTTTTTACATTTTTCATTCTTTGTCTTTGTCTTTCTAGTCTGTTTGACTTTACCATCTGGTCCTATTAGTTTAACTTGTATTTCATCTCTGGTACTTATCTTATCCTGACTAGCCATTATTATACACTCAACTTAACCTGTTTAGCTATTAACTTGTCTTGCCACTGTTTAAAGAAATCTAGTCCTATTGGAATTCTTTCTGCAATATGATTTAGCAATACAGATGTGTCTACAGATATTTTATATCCAGCATCCCTTGCTTTAGTGCAGAAGTTATAATCTTCTGAGAACTCGGTAAAGTCAAATGGAGGCCAGGGGATGTTCTGGAATACATCTTTTCTGATAAGACAGAATCCCATACCAATGCCATCTACATTGTAAGTTTCTCCTTGCTTCCATTGTATAAGATGAGTATAACCGGCATTACGTCCAGCAGAATCAGTTACCTTAAGTGACATAAGAGGATGATAAGGCGGTCCCTTTTGGAAATACAGTCCCGATACTATTGGAGCATCATGAACCCATAGTTGCATCAATGCAGTAGGCTCTGGAACAATATCATCATCCCAAAATAATATGTGTGATGCTTTGGGAGATTTTACTAGAAAGTCTGCAACTAACGCATTCCTAGCTTTATCTAATGGAATGATATTAGTTGACCTATAGTAATGTTTAGGCTTTATTAGATGTATATATGAATTCAGTAAATCTAGACTTACTGTGCCTTCACTTGGCATAGCTATGAATAATTCACCAGGCATTACTTCTTTACCAGTTTTCTGTACCTGATCCCCCGAAAGGAGGATGGGGTTATTTGGGATATCTTTAGATAATTCTTCAATACTCATGGTTTTGTACACTCCACATACAAGGATATCTCAGGATGTAAATCCCAGGTCTCCTTTCGTATGATATCATACTTAGATGTATTAAAACTACTTCTTTCTATATTTATAAATCCAACTGTAGAAAGTAGTTTAGATAGTGCTTCATAATCATATGCAGTTTGATGTCCATCAGTTAATGTACTCCATAGTATTTCTGCTGGATCTGTTGCACCTCTAGCACCACCATTAAATAACTTAAAATCATCTAATCTATGTTCTACATATTTTGATGCAATTATTCCTAAGTCTGGAACTGCTACTCTTAAAACTCCTCCACTTTTCATAATTCTAAAACAATCTTTTAAGAAAGACTTACCATCTTTCCTATTGAAATGTTCTATCAAATGAGAAGTTACTATTGCATCTACACTATCATCTCTTTCTTTTATTCCTAGACTAACATCCATATGTCTAAACCTAGTTCCCATTAATTGTGCATCTCCTAATAGATTATTGACATCTATGTTAATCCAGTTATGATAGAATTGGTCTATAGCAGAACCTATATTTAATTTCAATCCTGGAGAAAATGGTAAATATTTATGAGACTCTTTCCAGTTTCCTTCTACTGCTTCATGTGGAACTATTTCCACTGGATAATTTGGACATATAGAATGGAATTTATCTTTCCACCATTCTATCGGCTTTATAGTAACATGAGTTTTATCTTTATCATTTTTATCTACAGTAGATTGAACGGCTATAAATCCTCTATTTGATACTCTTTCACACTCTCGTATTACAGCATCTATTTTATCCTCAGGTATATGTTCAAAAGTAGCACAAGAGAATAAGAGATCATATTCTTTATCTTTGATACTATCCCAAGGAGTTACTGTAATATCCCATAGAATGAAAGAATCTGTTACTCTTTCAGCATGAGCAAATGTAGAGATGTCTATAACTGTACTGGGAATATCTCTTTGCTCCAATATTTTTACGATATATCCTCTAGCACCTCCAACATCCAATACACTTTTCGGAGACTTCTGCTCAATCAGACTTGCAGTTTTATAGTGTACTGGAAAATTAATATAGATGTTATATGCTACACCATTAAAATATTCATAGTCAAAACTCATAGAAATTCCTCATGTGTACAATTTTTTAACGAAGAAAGAACTCTGTTATAGGTATTATAACGACAAGGTGGGCACTTACTTATGTCAATACCATTAACTATCTTCTTTCTTTGCTCTCCCCACCATATTTCAGAGAATGAGTTTTTATTGATATTACCCAATATGAAATTGGGATCTCCTCTAGTTTGACAGCATAGATAAACATTCATATCTGCACCAATAACTCCAACTAGCGGAGTTGCCAAACACTCACTGAATCCTTTATCTCCATCAATATGTTCTTGGAATCTACCTAATCTAGCAAATACTCTTGTAGACGCTTTGGTTGGAGTACTATTAATTTGCTCTATAACATTCAAAGCAATCTCTTTAGATATTGGCTTTCCAGGCATCCACACTGGTCTAAATTCAACATAGTCTACTCCAATATTATTACCAATTCTGATGAAATCTGAAATTTCTGTATAGTTATCTGGGTGAACTAGAAATGCCATACCGATATCTAACTTAGGATATTTATTTCTTAAAGACGTAATATTATCTATGACAGTATTGAATTTCTTAGACCTATGTAATTTCTCATAGGTTTCTGGTGTAGATGCATCTATAGAGAATCTACAAAAAGAGCAAGTCTTTCCTATATCATCGATATATGGTTCTGCACCAACCCCGTTAGTAACTATACCAACTTTCATTCCAGCTTCCAATACCCAATAGAAGGCATCAGGAAATGAAGCAGTATTGCAGAATGGTTCTCCTCCCCCCGTAAATGTAATAGTTTTAGTTCCAATATCTCCTAGTTCAAATATAACACGTTTCATAATATCGGGAGGCATTGTAACTTGATTGTTCATTCTATACTCATCAAACATACACCATACACAATCACTGTTACACACGTTGGTCGGATCAATCTCTACTGATACTGGAGGAATTCTATACCATTTATCAGATACCAAAGTCTCGAGACCTTTTTTATTATAATTCCATAGGAACTTTTCAGCTAGGAATGGGTTCTTCATTTCTTACATCACCTGGTATTTCTAGTGGTAAATAACTCAACGGATGGAATATAATACCTTTCTGTTTCAAATATGGTTCTAATTGAAACTTAAGCATTCTCTCTACTTTCTGAGGAAGATGTTTATTCATGAACATCCATTCTGGTCTTACTATTGATTTATTCAATTCTTTGGATTTATTAATAAGTAAGTCATAAAGACCAGCTTTAGACACGGTTCCCCCACGATGAATTACTCTAACTGTTGTGTCTATTACAGATGTCATATCATTTTCCCATATTCTATATGAATAATCTTTTTCATCATGCGAGAACGCTATTTCTTCATCAAAGTATCCTATTTTTTTAGTAGCTTCTGGAGTTATGATAAAACATCCTCCATACATACTCAAAGTTGGATATATTCGTCTAGAGAAATATCTAGGAACAACACTAAATCCAGTATAAAGATACTGATCAAATTCTACTTTAGGAAAATTATCATTATCTGGAAATATCATAGTTCTCTCTGGCGGAAAGAATGTTTGTGTATGACCATAATATCCAATATATTCTTTAATTATGTCTCCTTCTATCTTATTTGCCCAGTTATAAGAACATGGAGAAACTACTGCTGTTGGTTGATAATCATTTGTATCAAATGTATAAACTAATTTATCTAACCACGCTTTGTCTGGAAATAGCATATCATTATTTATGACACATGCATAGTTTGACCCATTCTCCCATGCTCTCTTAATACCATCATTCCATTCCCTAGATAAAGATTGAACATCAGTATTTACTATGATATCTGCCAACGGATATTTTGATTTTATTTTTTTAACTGTTCCATCTGTAGAATTATCATCTACAACTATCAAATCAAATTTACTTTGAATAGATTCATATAAACTATTCAAACACTCCATTGTAATGTCAATATGATTATGAGTTGTAATTACTACTGATATGTCATGCATTGGTTTCTACCTCAGTTTCTTCCATTGCATATTTAGAAAAAGGATGGACAACTATTCCTCTTTCTTTTAAATATGGTATGAATACTTCATCTTGAAGTTTATCTAATTGCTGAGGGAGATGTTTTGTTATAAATACCCATTCTGGTCTCACAATAGGTTTACCTAGAAGTCTAGATTTGTGAATCAACATGGCATATGGTCCTTCTTGATTCTTAGTCCCTCCTCTATGAGTTACACTTACGGATCTATTTACTAGAACACTCATTCCTTTTTCTATACACCTAATTGCATAATCTGATTCTTCCATTAAGAAACAATAATCTGTATCAAACCATCCTACTGTATCTATTGTGCTAGGAGTAACAACAAAACATCCACCATACATGATACATGAAGGATAAATTTCTGCTTTAAGTCCGTGTAAATAACCGCTTGTTCCATACCACCTTATATCTTTATAATTATTGAATGATATTAAATTCTTTGAATCTATTATGGCATATTCAGCCATAGGTATTTCTATAGTCCATCCTATCTGTCCAGCAAATTCTGCCTCTCGTAAATTATCTGCACCTACAGCACGAAGAGGATGATGATATGATGACTTAAATGATACTGGATTAACTACTCCAATTGGATCATATTTATTAGTAGAAAATGTAGATATGAGTTTTGTTAACCAGTTCTTTTCGGTAAACAACATATCATTATTTATGACACAGACATGCTTTGAACCGAGATTATTGATAGCGTAGTCTATACCAACATTCCATGATTTACATAGAGATTCTACTGGACCACATTGAAGTATGTGTAATTTACTATTTGGAAAATACTTACTTAATCTTTCTAATGAATTATCAGTTGATGCATCATCTACAATTATTAAATTTAGATTATTGATATTTTCAGTCTCTTGTAGACTAAGTATGCAATCTCTTGTAACATCACCATAATTATAAGTAGTAATAACTACAGAAACATCTTTTCCTATTTTACTCATTCAACAATTCCTCATAGAATTTCTGATATTGATCTCTAATTATATCCCAAGAGTATCTTTTAGCTATTTCTCTAGCAGCATTTCCCATCTTTATGATTTCACTTGGGTTATCATAGAAGTAGTATATTTTATCTATAATCTCGTCTGGAGATCTAGGATTTACTACAAATCCACTTTTCCCATCTTCTATTAATTCAGATGCACCAGCTCCTGAAGATCCTATAACAGGTCTACCAGATGCCATAGCTTCTAGAATAGGTATTCCAAATCCTTCTGTTACAGAGGGTTGCACATATATTTGGATATTATTAAAGAAATCAAACTTATTCTCAACATATCCCTCTTTCTCTACCCTTCCAATTAAACTGCCACTGGCTAGTCCTAGCCACTCGTCAACCTCATTTCTCTCCCCGCTACCGCCACCGAACCTTAATGTTCCCTTTCTTTTGAATTTCTCCCATGCAGAGAACAGATATTTTAATCCCTTATCTGGACCGCCTCTTCCGAAGTATCCGACTATGAAATCTGACGGTAGAGGTTTGTAATCAGGTATATCTGTACCATGCCTTACAACTTCTATTCTTTTTATCTTTAAGTTCTCAGATAACCATCTTCTTGATAGTTCTGCTGGTGCTATTACTATATCAGCCATTTCAAGATGTTTTAGATATAACTTGAATAGGAATGGATTAGATAGATTAGTAAATGGATATCCTCCGGCTACATCTTCCCACTCTTTAATTGATTCTTTTAAATCATGAGCCGGACAATCTGCTAATAATTTACACTTTGCATTTTTCTTTAGTATCTCTTCAAATGTTCTTGCATAAGGATCTCCATTACTATGAGCTATTTCCATATCATTGTAGTAATCTCTTACTAATTGACTTGCCATATAGTCAAAGAAGTATGGTTCAAATGGAAGCCCATAGGCTTCTGGATTAGTAACTTTACCGTCTATTACTTTTACCTTATCAAATATTTTTGCTTGTGCAGATATCTCACAACCAACTACTCTCCCTGCTCCAGATTCTCTGGATAGATTTTCTGTTGTTAATGATAATGAAGTTCTCATTGTGTATTCTCCTTCCAAGCAAAAGCTACCATATCTGTAGATATTACTCCATACTGTTTTACTTCTATACGATTGAATCCAGCATCTCTTAATATTTTAATTAGAAACTCTGGTGAAAATCCAGATTTGTGTGAATTATCAGAATAGTCTTGTTCACCAAATAGCATACATATATCATCCCACGTCCATGTTTCTTTATAGGCTATACTTAACATCTGCTCTCTTAAGTTGGGGACAACTATACATACCTTACCATTCGGTTTGAGTATCCTATAGACCTCTTGTAGAAACTGTGGAACCTTTTTCCATGATATATGTTCTAAGACAAAATGTGCAAATACTCCATCAAAGGATAAATCATCTAATGGAAATCTTTCCTCCAGACTTCCTACTATATCTACAGTCGGGCCGGACCTGATATCCATGTTTGGTCTGAAGAATGGATAATCTCCACCTCCTAGTTCTATAATCTTATCAGTCTCTTGGAAGAATTGAACCACTTACCACTTCTCTCCTTTCATTATCTTTTCGTAGACTTTGATATATCCGTCTGTCATGATTTCTTTCGTAAAGTTATCTTGTACAAACTGTCTACATTTAGATGGAGAGATTTCATCAACACGTTTCATATACTCTAAGAATTCCTCTTTAGTATCAGCTAAGAAACCTGTAACTCCATGAACTACTGTTTCTTTAAAGACACCTCTGTTCCATGCTACAACTGGGGTTCCACTTGCATTTGCTTCCGGAATTATAAGTCCAAAGGGTTCATTCCAACTATCTGCACAAGGAAATATTAGTGCTCTAGCATTTGCTAAAATCTCAGCTTTTTCATTATGTTTTACAGATCCATGATATGTCCATTTAGAGCCAATAACACATTTTTGTGCTACACTAATAGAATAATCATTTGCATCTTCCTCGAGCATTCCTCCGACCATATCTAATGGAACATCAAGTTCTTTACAATAATTTATTGCTGTTACATTTCCTTTATCTGGGTGGGGTCTCCCTAAGAATACAAATCTGTTAGATTTATTTTCTCTATACACAAATCTATCTAAGTCTATTCCGTTGTAAACAACCTCTGAGAAGTATCCATATTTTTCTCTTATTCTATCATGATGATCCTTTGATATAGTCACTAGACATGGATTTCTAACTGGGTAAAGTATAGAGGTTGGGCAGTGTAGAGTTGAACAATATCTATTATCATCCTCGTGAAGTGCTAGAAGTTTGTATATTTCTTTATTATGAGAATGATCATGTATTAAATCTGTGTCCGATGCCCTGTCTAGATATGCTAATAATGCAATATTCTCATCCCATTTGTTCAATTGAACATCAACTGTAGGAATAAAATCGATTGACTCCGGAAAAATGGATCCTTTTGGTGCTGCAACAGAAACTTGATGTCCACGTTTGTTTAATTGCAGTGCGAGATCGTAAACTATCATTTCTAAACCACCATATGTACTTGGTGGACATTCTAGACAAGCTGATGATATTAACATTATTTTCATTTGAATTGCCTTCTGATCTATGCTTATGATGAATATCGTTCTATAAAACATTTATTAGATGAAATGCGTTACAATTGTATAGGAGAGACGCATTGGATAAGAGTACAGATTCTGCTATGGAATCTATTCTAGAGGAAAAGATAGATAATGCAGAGATGCTTAACAAACCACACGAATCACTTGCATTCTTTACTGATATAGAATATTCAGATGGTAAACCAATTATCATTAGTGGCATAGCTTTAGCAGAGGGAGATTGGAATCAGGTAAGATATGGTGCAGATGAAATAAAGAAAGCTATGAAAACTCTAGAAGGTCTCGCTATAAAAGTAGAGCATTCTAAATCTGAATATTTTAAAGATAAGTCTGTTGGACAAGTAATAGAAGTTCAATGGGATTCTATTCTTAGAGCATTAAAGTTTAGAGCTAGAATTGATGATGCCGATGCTAGAGATATGGTTTGTAAAGGCGTTCTCAAATCTGTTTCTGTGCAGACATATCTAGATAAGATTAGAGAAGAAAATATAGCTATTCCAATAGCTACTAATCTGGAATTTACTGAACTATCTCTGGTAGAAATACCTGCATGTAGTACATGTCATATATTCCATTGGGAGTCATTATCCAAAAAGTCTCGTGAGGTAAAAGATATGTCTGAAACTGAAAACAAAGATAATTTACCACCATTGATAGTAAAGGCAAAAGACCCTAACAAGTATGAATGTCCGGTATGTATGGAAAAAGAACCCACTCAACTTCCGGTATTAACAAATGAAGCAGAGTTTGTGGATCATTTAAAGGAAATGCATCCATCTTATTACATTGACAACTATCTTAACAAAGATAAATATCAATATCTTAGAAAAGATAGATGGGTAATTATGAATGGTGATAAAATTGAAGCTGAGTTTGATTGCCCAGTCAAAGTAATAGA